>Ga0181355_1001609_pt1 | contig 10008 bp, 8 predicted proteins | sample Fa13VDMM15DN_FD_130099 | JGI IMG/M metagenome (GOLD analysis project Ga0181355, IMG submission 130099) | Freshwater viral communities from Lake Michigan, USA - Fa13.VD.MM15.D.N | ecosystem: Environmental > Aquatic > Freshwater > Lake | place: USA: Michigan | collected 2013-09-23 | reverse complement strand
TACAGGCGGCGGCGGTGGCGCTGGCGGCTACACTGGTGGAGCTAATATTGCAGGCGGAGTAGGCGGTACAGGTGTCGTGATTATTCGTTATCAATTCCAATAGGACCACAATGGCTCACTTTGTAGAATTGGCTGTTTAACAATGCCCCTCATCAGCACACGCGGCGGCTTGTCTACTCGGGCCTATGGTATGTTTGCAAAACGTGGGAATTTTACATCTGCAACCGGCGGAACCGTCACGACTGACGGGGACTTCAAGGTCCACACGTTTAATTCAAGCGGCACCTTTACAGTAACGTCTGTAGGAACAATTGCCACAGCCGATCTTTTGATGATCGCTGGTGGTGGGGGTGGGGGAGCACACTCATGCGGTGGCGGTGGTGCCGGTGGAAGAAGATATTTAAGTGGTGGTACAGCCATCACATTAGCAGTTAATTCATATACTATTGATATCGGCTCCGGTGGAACTGGTGGACCGTCTAATACTGATAGTGCAGGCACTAATGGTTCAGACTCTACGATGACTGACCAAACCGCCGCAACAGGTGGCGGGGGTGGGGCTGGGGCTAACTCACCCGACCCGGCGGCAAGCGGCGGTAGCGGTGGCGGTGCTCGCGGCAACGATAACATTGGTAACGGGGGTGCAGGCTCCCAAGGTGGTAATGGCGGAAATAGTAGTGAAAATCCATCCGGCGGCGGCGGCGGTGGTTCCAATGCTAATGGTGGGGCATCGAGTGCAAATGTTGGTGGCGTCGGTGGTGCAGGCACGGCTGACTCAATCACTGGATCATCTGTAACTCGTGCTGGTGGTGGTGGTGGTGGTGGTTATACATTTGATGGATCTAACGGCGGCGCTGGTGGTGCCGGTGGCGGCGGCGCTGGTTCAAGCGGCACGGGGGTTGCCGGAACTGCCGGGACGGCAAATACAGGTGGTGGTGGTGGCGGTGGAAATAGGTGGGGAGATGCAGGCTCTCGTGGGCCGGGTGGCGCGGGTGGCTCTGGCGTTGTAATCATTAGATATAAATTCAAATAGAGGCAGTCATGGCCCATTTTGCAGAATTGGATACCAACAACGTAGTCCTGCGGGTAATCGTTGTCTCAAACGCAGACACGGCAGACGTAAGCGGTGCGGAAAAAGAAGAAATTGGTGTGGCTTTCTGCAACCGCCTCCTTGGTGGAACCTGGAAGCAGACCAGTTATAATGCTAATATTCGCAAGCGTTACGCTGGTATTGGCTACACCTATGATGCTGGCCGGGATGTGTTCATTACTCCCCAGCCGTACCCGTCCTGGGCGCTGGACGAGAACACCGACTGGCAAGCTCCAGTGCCGATGCCGACTGACGGCAACAGGTACAGTTGGGATGAAGATACGCTGGCCTGGGTTGAGACAACTTCTTCTGTCTAATTAGGTGATCTATGTCTCTAGCAATGACCTATACGTCTCTACTAAGCGATGCGCGGTCATACCTGGAGCGTGGTTATGTTTCAGATCCCATCGTCTATGAGCAGCTCCCACGGCTGGTTGATCTAGCCCAGCGGCGTATTTCCAGGGAACTGAAGGTTCAGGGGTTTGAACGGGTACTGATTACCACCGTTACGACAGGCGTAAATGCCGTTCCTAAGCCAGACCGCTGGCGGGAAACTGTTTCCATCAGTGTCGGAACAGGGGCAAATTACAATACTACTAGCCCCCTATTTCCTAGAGGACCTGATAACATTTGGACGGTCTTCCCTGACTCAACCGTCGAGGGTACTCCAGAATATTACGCAGATTACAATCTTAATTTCTGGCTTATCGGGCCTACACCAGATGACGCTTACCCTATGCGGGTCATCTATTATGAGCTGCCATCGTCGCTGGATGACTCCAATCAAACCAATTACTTGACTGAATACGCGCCAAATCTTTTGCTATATGCTGTGCTCCTAGAGGCCACCCCTTACCTTAAAAACGATGAGCGCATAGGGGTTTGGCAGCAAATGTATGACCGAGCGGCTCTGGCCTTGAATGGCGAGGATCTGCGTAAAATCCTAGATAGAACGACCGTGAGGAAGGAAGCATGACCACTTACACAGATGTATTTGGCGGATCTGTTATATATCCGTCAGAGGTATCGTATCGGTCTATTTCCCTTACTGCCAACCTGACGCTCTCTTGGCCGCTTGAATCCAACACAAGCCCAAATATTGTAGCGCAAATTATGGATGTAGCCTCTACCGGCGCATTCACCATTACTATGCCTCCAGCCAATCAAGTCTCGGTTGGCGAAACGGCCACATTCAACAATTTGAGCAGCTATACGATCACCATCGCTAACAATGGTGGCGGCACCATTGGCACTCTGCTTTCGGGCCAATCGCGTCAGTTTTACGTTACGGACAATTCCACGGTTAATGGCTCTTGGGACAACATTGCTTTTGGCAATGTGACATCGACAACCACTGCCGCCTCTTTGGCTGGTGCTGGTCTTGTTGCCATCAGCACGTTGCTAAATCAGTCGTGTCCTGTTTCGGCCAAGAACGCAGGCTACAACTTGGGCGTTAACGATAGAGCGCAACTTATTATTTCAACGACTGGAAGCCTGACATTTACATTTACCGCAGGCGCAACTCTTGGAAACAATTGGTTTGTCTTTGTCCGCAATTCAAGTGATGGAACATTAACGCTCGATCCAAATAGCTCAGAAACTATTGACGGCGCATCCACCCTCACTTTGCAGCAGGGTGATTCCTGCATGGTCGTCTGCAACGGCACCAACTTCTTTACTGTTGGCATTGGCCGTTCTGCGACAAGCACAGTTACTGCTATTTCAATTGACGGCTCAGGTGGAGCCGGTGACCAGACGCTTACAGCGAACGAAGTTGCAGCGTCAATTCAGACGTTCACCGGCACAATCACTGGTGATCGTAATTATCTGTATGGGTCTAACCCTGGGTATTGGTTCGTATTCAACGACATAACACTTGATGGACACACTGCGGCTTGGGCTGTTGATGGCGGTGATGCTGGTGTGACCAGTGCTGATATAGCCAACGGCACACGCGGTCTGATCGTTTCCAATGGAACAAATATGTTCCTTGCCATGTCTTCTTCTGGAGGCACGGTCACTAACGTAGCCACCGGCACGGGCCTTACCGGCGGGCCGATTACGACAACCGGCACAATTGCCCTTGCCAACACCGCCGTTACCCCCGGATCGTATGCCAATGTTAACATCACGGTAGATGCTCAAGGCCGCTTAACCGCAGTTTCCTCTGGCCCTCTTATATCTGTAATCACCAGCAACACAAACGCAGTGGCAGGGGTTACTTATGGCTGCAATACGTCTGGTGGTGCATTTACACTAACGCTTCCAAGCTCACCAACGGCAGGGGATTTCGTTGGTGTTATTGATACAAACGAAACATTCAATACCGAAACCCTTACGATTGCTCGCAACGGCAGCCCTATTATGCTTCTTGCTGAGAACATGACTGTTCAAACGCAGTCTGCATCATTCAATCTTGTTTACGTTAATGGCACTACTGGATGGGCCATTGTTTAATGGCACTCCTTCCACTTCCCATTAGATGCCTGCCTGGGGTCAAGCGTGACGGTACGCAGCTTGAAGGCAATTTCTATATTGATGGTCAGTGGATGCGGTTCCAGCGTGGCTTGCCGCGTAAGATGGGTGGCTATCGTCGTCTGACGGATCAAGCCACTGGCATCGTCTATACGATGGACGTTCATACAAACTCTGGCGTCACCAATATCCACATGGGATCTGGTTCTAAGATTGAACAAATCAAAATTACTGAGAACAACATAGTCACAGATATTTTTGACAGAACGCCAGAAAGTGATTTTACATCAAACGTAAATAACCTTTGGCAGTTCTCTGCGTTCTATGATTCTACAAGCAGCTATGTAGCTTTAATTGCCCACGTTGCTTTGAACTTGAATGACATTTCAAATGACGTAGATGGTAAAATATTTATTGGAAACATAGACGACACAGCCGCGCTAACACTTTTGACTGGAGATGACATTCCAGATGTCTCCGGTGGCGTTGTGTCTGTTTTCCCGTATCTGTTTGCCTACGGCTCGAATGGCTTCCTTACTTGGTCAGCGCCAAACAATCCAAACAGCTTTGCTGTCCTCGATGGCGGTGGCGGTCCAGATGGCGCTCGCGTAACGTCATCCAAGATTGTTAAGGGTCTGGCTATCCGTGGTGGTGGTGGTAACTCACCGTCTGCATTGTTCTGGGCATTAGACAGCGTTGTCCGCGCTACATTTGTCGGGGGCAATCAAATCTTTCAGTTTGATACGCTGTCTGACCAGACGAGCATCTTGTCATCGTCTTCGCCCATTGAGTATGACGGCATTTTCTATTGGTGCGGTATTGACCGCTTCTTGATGTTCAACGGCGTTGTCAGAGAAATTCCAAACCAACTCAATCTGAATTGGTTCTTTGACAATCTGAACTATGTCCACCAACAGAAAGTATTTGCATTTAAAGTCCCGCGCTTTGGTGAAATCTGGTGGTGCTTCCCGTATGGCAACGCCACTGAATGTACCCATGCCGTGGTCTTTAACATTCGTGAGCAGACTTGGTACGACACTATCCTGCCCAACGGAGGCCGGTCTGCCGGTCAATTTGCCCAGGTCTATCGCTATCCCATTATGATTGGGAACCAGCCTGTAGAGGATGCTGGCTATAAATTATGGCAGCACGAAACCGGTGTGGATGAGTTTGATGGACTGTACGCCAATGCGGTCCCGTCTTATTTTGAAACGGCTGACATCAGCGCAGTTTCTCCACCAGAAGGCGGGCAGTCTTCCAATAAAGCCTTACGGGTGGCTTATGTTGAGCCTGACTTTGTACAGACCGGGTCTATGAAGATGAACATATCTGGCCGCAGAAACGCCCGTGCGCCTTTGGTTGTTGGGCCTGATTACTTTTTTGATCCAGACACCCAGCTCCTTTATCCTAAAGAAGAGCGGCGTGAACTGCGTTTTCGTTTTGAATCAAATGCAGCCGGTGGAAACTACGAAATGGGTACGCCTCTGGCCCACATTGAACCCGGCACTGGCACCATTTTGGGTAGCAGATAATGCAACAATTTAATCAGTTCAGAACATACGCAGAGGGCGAGAACATGCCGATTACCGAAGATGGCATCCCTGGGGTAATGGCTCGTAACGGCGGCGTATCCATGAAACGTGGTGGCGCGTTGAGAACAGCCGCCCGTAAGGTCCAATCGGCTGGTTTCGGAGAGGACAAGATCCTCGTCCACATCAATCCGTCTGAGTACGCAGAGCTGATCCGTAAGCATGGCCCTGTGACCTACAACGATGAAACTGGCCTGCCTCAGTTGGGCTTCTTTAAGTCTCTTGGTAAAATTCTAAAGATCGCCGCTCCCATTATTCTTTCCGTTGCTCTCCCTGGGCTTGGCACCGCTATTGGTGTTGGTATTGGGTTAACCGGAACAGCAGCCGCCGCAGTTGGTGGGGCAATTCTTGGCGCTGGGACTGGCTTTGTTACCAGCGGAGGAAAGCTGAAGGGCGCTCTTATGGGCGGCGTTGCTGGGGGCTTCGGAGGTTATCTCCAAGGTGCCAGCGGAATGGGTGGGTTAACCCCAACGGAATATGGAAATTTAACTTTTGCTCAGAAAGCAATGGTTGGAAACAATTTAGGGTTCTTGGGCGCTACAGATCCTGCAAAGGCTGTTATGGATGCTAGGTTCGTGTCAGGCAGCGGAATACCCGGCATGAAATTTAATCAAGCTCTTGCTGACAAATTTACCCCTGCCACTCCCCCCTCTTTCCTAGATTCAATTATTGGTAAAAGCCAACTTACTTCTAGTGTACTAAATCCGGCAATGAAGGGTTTACCAGCCCTTCTGACATCTCCTGCTGGAATCACGGCGGGCGGTTTTTTAATTGATGCTCTTGGTAAGAAGAAACCTACTGGAGCCGGAACCGGAACTGGAACTGGAACTGGAACTGGTGTGCCAATCAAGTATCCATTAGCTCCAGGTCAGACTGAGCCATACTCGGCTGTACCTGGGCCAAATATTTTTGCACCCACGCTCCAACAGATGGCTGCTGTTCAGCAACCCGCTCAACAATCTGAAACCGTGCAGCTTCCAGATGGGCGTGTTGTTCCTGCTTCATATTTTCAAAATGCAATTCTTCCAAATTATGCAGCACAACAGAACGAGTACAGCCCGTTTACTTTCAAAGGGTCCAGAAGTCCTGTTTACGCTCGCACGGGTGGCCTTGCCCAAGTAAAGCGGTATGATGCAGGTGGCACAGTTACGACTCAATCCGCCCCCTTTGTTCCAACCCGCAGAGCCTTCACTGCTGATGAGTTAAGAGCTAGGGGTTATAATGCTGCAACTGCTGGAGAAACCGGTCTACCCGCAGGGTTTTCATTCTTTACTGATTACACAACCGCACCCACTGGCACTACACCCACTGGCACTACACCTACTGGCACTACACCTACTGGCACTACACCTACTGGCACTACACCTACTGGCACTACACCTACTGGCACTACGCCTACTGGCACTACGCCTACTGGCACTACGCCTACTGGCACTACGCCTACTGGCACTACGCCCACTGGCACTACGCCTACTGGCACTACGCCTACTGAAACTACTGGCGGCGTCAATTTTGGCGACGACACCACCGAAACATCTCCGGGTGGCCGCACTCCAGTTGGCGAAACCACGACGGATCAATACGGAACAACGCGAGATTCTCAAGGCACGGTAATCTCAGCTAATGTTGATACGTCTCAATATTGGGACCCAACGACTGGACAATACCTTGGAAACTGGCGTGGAATTGACCAGTATCTGATAGATCAAGAAGCAGCTCGCAATACAATTGGAGGCGGTGTGGGAGGTGGTACAACCAACTCTTCACAATCTGAATACTTTGATCCAAATTATTTTGATCAATCTGCTGGGTTCCAAAAGGGTGGCGCTCTTCGACAGGCAAGCCGCTACGTCAGAGGTCAAGGAGATGGTCAGGCCGACAAGATTCCGGCTATGCTTTCTGATGGCGAGTATGTGATGGACGCTGAGAGCGTTTCAGCTCTTGGCAATGGCTCATCTGAAGCTGGCGCTAAGAAGCTCGATGAGTTCCGTATGAACCTTCGCAAGCACAAGAGGTCTGCGCCGATTGGCAAGATCCCGCCGAAGACAAAGAAATTGAATAAATATATGTCTGGAGGATCGCGGTAATGGCGGATGTCGCAAATACAGCCAGCGTATCAACTACTCAGTATCCTGAGTGGTGGCAGAAATATGTTAACGGCGTATTGACTACAGCTAATAATGTTGCTTCTCAGCCGTACACTCCATACGCATTGCCAACTGTTGCTCCGCTTACAGCGTTGCAAAACCAAGCCATGACGGGAGCTGGTAACCTTAAAGGTTCTGGCGCGGCTGGCTATGGATCAGCCACAAGCGCATTAGATAGATCTGCTGCCATCGACATCTCTGCTGCTGGAACCCCCGGCATTCAAGAAGGCATGGGCCTTGCTCGCCAAGCGGCTGGCGTAAGTTCCGTTAACGCGGCGCAACCATACCTCACCGGCTCGATGGGCGCTCTTGGTCAGGCTACCAACGTAAATGTCCCCGGTTCGTCACAGCCATACCTGAATACTGCCGGTCAACTTATTGGACAGTCTGCTCAATCAGCGGTTCCTGGCATCAGCCAGTATATGGACCCATACAACGATGCCGTTGTGAACCGCGTTGGTCAGCTTGCTGGTCGTAATCTGCAAGAAAACCTGCTGCCAAAGATTGGCGCAGAATTTACTGGTATGGGGCAGTCTGGCTCAGACCGCGCACGGGAGTTTGCTGCTCGCGCAGTGCGTGACACGCAAGAGTCGGCATTGGCTCAACAGTCCGGTCTTCTTAGCCAGGGTTACGGTCAAGCTCTTACAGCATCTCAAGCGGACTTGTCCCGCCAAGGTCAGTTGGCCCAAACGTCAGGACAGCTTGGAAACATCATGGGCAACCTTACTGCCGAGCAGCAAAAGGCGCTGTTGCAATCTGGAGCCATCCAAGGCGAGCTTGGTCAAGTGGCGGGTCAGCTTACCGGCGCAGACGCAACACGCCAACTCCAGGCAGCGCAAGAGCTGCGTACAAGTGGCGGTGCTCTTGGACAACTTGCTGAAGCTCAGGCTGCAAACCAACGCGCTGCTGCGGCTGGTTACGGTACCTTGGCCGGTCAAATGCAGGGTGCTGATCTGGAAGCCATTAAAGCTCAAATGGCTGCTGGGTCTGTTGGACAAGCACAGACGCAAGCTAATCTTGATGAATCACTTAGAAAGTTCAATGAAGAACAGAGCTATCCAGATAGAACCATTAACAATCTCATTACCAGAATGGGTGCGCTGCGTCCTGAAGGCGTAGCAACTACTGGTTCAGTTACTAACTATGTGCCACCGTCTACTTCCGACAAAATTGGCGGTTATTTAGCTCCAATTCTAAATCTCGGCGGAAGAGACGCGAACGGAAACCTCATTCAGCCTGCTAAGTAAAAAGGCACATACTATGGCCGGTCCATTATCGTTCATGTCTAATCAAGATTCCGAACCCCCTCGGCTCGAATCTTCATTCGTGCCTACGAGCGTAGCTATGCCTCAATCGGGTGGTATGTCTTCAAGAGAGCGCCTTTCACAGATCAAAGAAGAGGTCGCGCCAGACGAAGATCCTTCTATCGCTGACACTATAAAAGAAGCGAGGATGAGGCTGCTTAATCAAGCCACAGGAGGCGTTCATCCCTTCGTAGCATATCTAACAGCGAAAAGTAGAGGTGGTGTAGACAAGTACGCCAACGCTGCTGATGCAATGAATCAGGCTTACGCACAAAGAGACGCAAGCGAAGAAGCAAAAAATCTGAAGCTGTTGGATTATAGTATTAAAGAAGGTGAAGCTAGAGCTTCAGAAGCTAAAAATAAAGCAGATGAAACTTATCGAACAGGGATGCTTGATGTTGAGAGAGCTAAGTTAGAGGCTGTAGAAGCTGCGTCTCCAGCCGGGAAACAGGCGTTGGATGAAGGATTTAAACCTGGAACACCAGAGTTTGCAAAAAGAGTAAGAGAAATAGCTGCTGCTGCTGCTGAAAAACCGGCTGAAAAACCGGTTGGGTTTAACAGCATATTTGAGCCAACTAATAATTTGTTAGAAGTAGTTTACGGCAATGGCGCAGAAGTTAGAAAAGCAAAAGAAGCCGCTAGAAGTTCTTTAGAAGTCTTAAATATGAGCGAGCGTGTTTATAAGGAAGTTGAAAAAAATCCAGGTGCGTTTACAGCACTTGTAGGGATTGAAAAAATGTTGCCTGACTGGGGTCAGGCTATTTTGCGCGAACAAGGGCTTAGTCAATTAAGCGCAGAAGAAGATGTCGCAAGAAACAAAGTTTTCACTGAAGCCGCATCAATAATGGTAAAAATGTACGGCGTTGCTCAGTCAAAAGGAGAGAGTGAAAGAGCAAAACAATGGTTGCCCGCCGTTGGCGATTCATATCAACAGCTTCAAAATAAGTTAAGATCGGCCTTGGAATATGCGGCAGAACAATCTGACCAAATTCCAGATGAAGTTTATGCAAATCTTGGATTCAAAGAAGACTCAGTAAAACGATTTTATTACAACAGACAAAAAGTTATGAGCGGTGAATTATTTAAACAACCTGACGCCACAACTCCTGGTGCTGATAAACCTGAACCTGTTAATTATGGAGAACCTGCTCCCGGCGCTGTGCGTAGAAAATCGTAGGAAATAAACATGCCGAAATTTGACGTAGACGTTGAAGGCTCGACTTATGAAGTTGATGCGCCGGATGAACGCACGGCTTGGGCGTGGGCCAATACTGAACATCGAAAACCGACCGTGGGCCGTGAAGCTGAAATTGTTGGCGGCACAGTATTGGAAAATGTTCCAAGTGCCATTGGAACTCTATTAGGCGGAACTTTAGGCGGAACTGGTGGGACGTTTGTCACTC
>Ga0181355_1001608_pt1 | contig 10009 bp, 12 predicted proteins | sample Fa13VDMM15DN_FD_130099 | JGI IMG/M metagenome (GOLD analysis project Ga0181355, IMG submission 130099) | Freshwater viral communities from Lake Michigan, USA - Fa13.VD.MM15.D.N | ecosystem: Environmental > Aquatic > Freshwater > Lake | place: USA: Michigan | collected 2013-09-23 | reverse complement strand
ATTAGGATTGTATACTCCTTTAGGCAACACATGAGCTCTAGTACCGTGATTTTCCAATCTTACTTTATCTTCCATTAAATCTTGAACAAATTTAACTATAAGACCGTTTTCATCTAAAGCATATCTTCTATAAATGTGGGGTTCTAAATGTGCCATTAAACTAAATAATGACTCTTCAGTTCCCATATGTCCTGAATTTAAAGTATCTTGTAGTAAATGGTAATACATTCCATTGGCTTGAGATAAGAAATCTTTATGTCCTCCAAATAATCCACCTCTACAAACATATTTTACTTCTTCACGAGCATATTTGTTTATAGCTTTAAAATCAAATCCATGAATTTCAGTATTAGCTTGATATGGATAACTTAAAAATAAGAATGTACTTAAATGTGGTATTAATTTATCTAAACATTTATTATCTGTGAAGTATTTTTCATATACTGTATTTGTTATCCCTGCGTCTAACCATATAAAATAATCAGTATCAAATATATTTAATATTTTAGCATCATGAAGCATAAACATTTTTGATTGTACAATTGGATTGTACCATTCATTTGATGCTTGAGGTGAATTACTTAACCAAGTTGCTTGATCAAGCCATTCGGGGTTTGTTCTTATTTCTTGAGTTTTATCCCAAAATGGTTGATAAAAGTTATTTTTAATATCTTCTAATTCAAATACTCTAACATATGTATTTTCTTTACTACGCTTTTCCCAAACTAAATGTTCTAAATCTTTAGGAACATAGATAAACATATTTACAGGTATATCTAAAAATTTGTTAAAGTTTTCTATATAATGATCAAAACTTCTACCCACACGACTAATATCCCAAAGCCCAGTAACTACAGTTAAATTTGGAGTTACTTCTAAGTCTGGTTTGTTTAAGTATTCTTTTAATAAATCTTTTTGTTCTTGGGGTAATTCTTTTATTTGTATTTTTAAGGTATTTAAGTCCATTATATATTAGTTTTTTTTATATATGTATTTTCTATTACTAACCCATCCATATCTGTATTTTGGAGGATATGGAATGCATCTTTTATTGTAGATAATATAGGTTTACCATCAACATTAAATGATGTATTTAATAATACTCCTATACCTGTTTCTTTTTCAAATTCAGTTATTAAATCATACAACCATTCATTTTGTTCTCTAGTTACTGTTTGAACTCTAGCAGTATTATCGACATGGGTAATAGATGCTAATTTATCTCTCCATTCTTCTTTTACTTTAGGACAAAATGTCATCCACCTTGACTCACTATTCCATTCAAAATACTTATTTACATCCTCTAAACGTACGACAGGAGCAAATGGTCTATACCATTCTCTGTGCTTTACTTTAGCATTAAGAATATCTTTCATTTCTGAGAGTGATGGGTTGCAAATAATGCTTCTATTTCCTAGTGCTCTAGCTCCATGTTCTGCTCTACCTCTAGCTACTCCTATTATTTTTCCAGCAGCTATGTCTTTAGCTAATTCAGAAATATCTAAAACATGGGAAGTAAAAGATACTCTTACATTTTGTATGTACTGACCTAGTGCATCTATATCTAGTAATTCTAATCCTGAGTATGTTATGTCTATTGGCTCTTGTGGACGTAAATTATCCAGCATTAATCCTAAAGCAATTCCACAATCATTTGGATTAGGACCTACAAATACTTCTCGTTTAAATTCTTCTATTAATCTAGTATTTAATATAATGTTTAAACCACAACCTCCTGTTATACAAATAGGTATATCGGGGAATGAGTCAAAGTATGGTTTTGCAATTTCTAAAAAACATTCTTCAAATGCACGTTGAGAAGTAGCGGACACATCATAAGCAACTTGATTAGAAAGTCTACTTTTAGTATCAAACTTTACCCCAATTTGCTCTCCTAATTTATTTATCTTTGGTTCAAAATCATAATATCCTTTATCATCCCACTCTCCGTGGTGTGATCCATCAGGGTTACTTTTATAAAATTCAATAAAATGTGGAAGCCATTCTTCATTTACGTTTCCATAAGAAGCTAATCCCATTATCTTTCCTGGGTATATCAGATTCCCCATTCCTAATCCTTCATACTTAATATCAGCTAAATACTCTCCAAACACCATGTATGGGAAACCTAAATCATAATATGTGTGGAAGTCATTAGCATTAGGATTAAAAATAGTTTCTAAAAGTTGAACTGAATTTTTCCTAGTTCCATGGTAAATGTTAAATTTTCCATCATTTCCACCTCCATCAAATGAAAATATTAGTGCTTCTTCATATGGTGATTGATAAAAGGTTCCAGCAGCGTGTGATCTATGATGAAGACCATATTCATATTTTTTAGAAGGAATATTTTTTTCTAAGTAGTGGTGCCCGTTTATTATTACATCAGTATTGAGAGCATAACATGTTTCAAACTTGTCTATCCCTAATTTACTCATCATAAACTGAGGAATGTATTTTGATAAGTAAACTAAGTCAGGAACTTTAGGGCATAAGTACTGAGCGAGTCCGCTGTTTTTATAGTTTAAAAATCTTTCAACTTCTAATACTAATAGTATTTTCCCGTTTTCTTCAACCACATAAGCAGCGTTGTGTGATCCGTAAAATGATATATTTGCCATTGTGTTAATTTATCCAATCATGTATTACTTCATTTATCCTTTCTTTAGGAATACCGTTTTGGTTTTCAAAAAATTTTATTAATTTATCTTTATTTTTTTCTATAAACTCATTTCTAAATTCAAATTGTTCTAAACCATATCCCCCCTGTTCTACAGGACTAGAATATAAACCATGATGTAAATAAAAATAATAATTTTCAGGATGATAGATATGTTTTACTATTCTATTCCCATGGAAAAATAGATCATCAATTTTTACGTTTTTAGCTTGACTTAGAATATACGATACTAAACCATGAAGCCATTCATCTGATACTATATGATTACTCATTTTTAATAAATCGCTATCTTTTTTATATGCTTCTTTTAAAATTTCATCCCATAACTTATAGAATAAAATTACGTCTTTAGTGTTATTAAACCAAAATCCCCTTAAATAACCATCTAAAACACCGTATGTTGGTGATATTGATTCTATAACGGATACAGGTATATTGTATTTTAAGAGTATATCTGATGATAGTCTTAAGAATTCGTCTTTATGAGAATCCCAATACATTACTGGGCCGAATATGAATTGATCATCTTTGCAATATTCTTCTAGAGTATTTATTACTAGTTCTAATTCATTATTAAAATTAATCAAACAATCAGCATCTAAAATAGCAAATTTAGTTATATTTCTTTCAACTAACCAAGGAATGATACATCTATGAATAGCATACGGAAATCTAACTCCATTTTTTTGGAATTCAAAAAATTTATTTCTATAATCCTGAGCTTCAATATCCGGAATTACTGTTTCATTTTCTTTAGACCATTCATCTCTTAAATCATCTAAATTTAATACTATAAGATTAAAATCAACCTTAACATCTTTTAAAGTTTCAGGATGATTAGTCACTACAATAATATTTGCTTCTTTAGGAACATGCTTAAATGTTGCCATCATTGTTTGGATAAAATCATATCCTATTGGGCAATATATAAAATAAAAATCTTTCATTATTTGTTTAATTTATTGGTCCTTCAATTCTTTCTACCCATTCTTGAGATTTACTATGAGCCCATATTACCCAGCGAGCGGGTGTTTGATCTGTTAAGAAAAATTTTTCTTCATTATACCAATCACCTTGAGTTATCATAATTTGTCTTATCTGATGTTCATTATAATCTTCTCTCCATATTTGGTTTCCATCTTTATCATCAAATGCTACAACCCAGAAGTCATAATCAGTATGTTTGAATGTAGATTTATTGAATTGTAATAGATGGTAAAATGAAAACATAAATGAATTTTCCCATTCTTGTTCATCTTCAATAATTGGATTAGGAGGATAATAATTCTCTAATGTATATTTTTGTACTGCACGTTTTTGGAAATGAATACCAGCATATTTTTCATATTCTCTTAATGTACGTTCAGTACCTAAATCATATCCAGTTAAATCAAATCCATTGTCTTCTGTACGAAGTAATTGTCTGATTTTAGCTCTAGCTATGTTTTGTTGAGTCCACCAATCTTCTCCACGTTTAGATTGGTCATCCCATACTAATATACCATCTCTTTCTTCACGCATTGTAGCATGCCATACAACTAATTTATGTGGATGGAACATATCATACCCGTGAGTATATGAACGTACAGTTAAATTTAATTCTTCACCACTAAAATATATATCAGCATCATGGAGAACAGTTTTAGCCCAATGACTATCAGCAAAACAGAAATGTCCTGATAAGAATCTTGAAGGTGCTGGTTCTGTCATGTCTTTCCAACCATGTAATAGTCCTGGTCTGATAAAGATAGTTCCATGAGGGTAGAATGAGGCAAATGTTTGTTGCCAAGGTTCCATAGTACGCTCAACAGGATCATTAAATGGATTATAGTAAGGTAAATAAGCAGCTAGTATAGGTTTTTTATGTCCTTTAGCTTTTAATTGATCATGCATTTCAATTAATGTAACGTCCCAATCTTGTGCAAATCTATGGTGAGAATCTAATTGACAAATATATTCTTCATTTGTAATTAAAGTATTGATTTGATAACGAGCATAAGGTAATCCTTTAGCTTCTGTATATGGTATATCAATAATTTTAAAGCGTTTGTCTTTTCTATATGAATCAATATTATCAAATCCATCCTCATCATTATATTGGCGACATATACCGAATACTAATCTTTCAGGATGTTTTGCATTATTTAATGCAGATTCTATTGTAGGAATTAATTCAGGTTCTCTATACGCTGGTAGATGAATGAATATTTTACGGTTGTCTGCTTTTTTCATTAATAAGGTATTTCGTTTTGTATTATTTCGTGATTCCATTCTTTAGATGGACTGTGTGGCCATAATAACCAACTTGTTGGATATTCTACACAATCAAATTCTCGCCAAATATCATAAAATTGTCCTGGGCTTCCAAGTTTTATTCGTTTGATTTCCTCAACATCAGCATCTTGTCTATTAATTTCAACACCGTTTTTATCCTTGAATGCTATTACCCAACAATCATAATCTTCTTCAGTAAGTGAACCTTTATAAACATTAATACAATATTTAAAACGTCGAGTCATATTAGCTTCCCATTCTTCTTCAGTTGTATAAGGTACAGGTAATAAGTTATGTTGAGATGTATGAATATGAACTCGTTTACCTTTAAAATCAACACCTATATAGCGTTCAAATTCATCTAAAGTGCGTTCAGTTCCTAAATCATAACCTACAAAATCAAAATCTTCTCTACTTTCATTATCTATACCAAATAAGGCTCTATATTTTTTAAATGAGCGCTTATCTAAAGGTGAAAATTGATGATCATCCCAATGGCGTTGTTTTCCTTCTCTAGTATATTCATGCCATATAACAGGGACGTGAGGGTGAAATAAATCATAACCATGAGTATATGCACGAGCAGCTATTGATGTTTCTTCCCCATGAAAATATAAATCAGGATCATGTGGTACATCACGTACGAAACTGCCTAAAGTAAATGCAAAATGTCCTGAATATAATCTAGCTGGTATTGGTTCTTTAATTTCTTTCCAATTTGGTACATAGTCAGGAGTAATGAATATAGGACCTTCAGGCATAAATCTATCATAATTTGTATGCCATACTTCTATGTTTCTACCTTCAGGATCATTTTTTGGAAAATATCCAGGTAAGTATGCAGTTAATAATGGTTTTTTATGACCTTTGGCTTGAAGACCTTTTAACATATTAATCAGAATCTCATCCCAATTCTTATCGAATCGGTGATGAGAATCCAATTGTAATGTGTATTTTTCTCCGTTATACTGTCGTTGAAGTTTATTTCTAGCCCAACATACACCTTTTGCATCTTTGTAGTTTATATCTAATATATTAAAGCGAGGATCGTTTTTATATTGATCTAAAGTATCCCAGGTATCTTCTTTAGAATGTTGCCAAGCAATGCAAAAATGTAAGTTTTCAGGATGTTTTGCATTAGATATACAACTTTCTAAAGTAGGAAGTAATTCAGGATCTCTATATGATGCAATTTGTACAAATATAGTTTCGTCAGAAACTTTTTTTTTAGACATAACTAACGATATATTATATTATTTTTTCTTTGGATAATATTTTCTTTTTTTCTTTGGCTTGTCAATTGGGAACTCTGATTCTGTTTGTTTTTCTTTTTCAATCTTAGGTTCGGTAGTATCTATTACTTCTTTTACAACATCATTTACGTGACGTGTTGGAGCTTGAACAGTAATCTTTCTAGGTTGAAATTTTTCTTTTGGTTCTTCAGTCATTTCCTTTAAGGTAGGTTGTCCATGAGTTAAAAAATATCCAACTCCTGCAGCCATAATTGCTATTAATACTATTAATATTATAATTTCTAATCCATTCATAATAATTTGTTTTTTAGATTCCTGTTAGTTGTTTTAAATGTGATTTTTGGATTTCTTTGTCTGTAAATAATGCTCTTAGATTAGGTCTAAAATAGTTTATATTTTTTAAAACTTTTCTGTCTCTTGATCTATATACTATAAAATAGTCTCCAACTTTTTCGTAATGACATTCTTCACCTTGTTCACCCGATCTTTGAATGACAGTTGTTTTAGCTTCTTCTTCAGTTCTGCAAGCTTTTGATAGATTTGAAGCTTGTACTTCTTGATATGCTGGCCATATCTTATCCTTAAGGCCATGTAACATAGTACCGTTTCCAGTGGCAACATAAGTAATATCGCACAAAGCATCCAAAACTTCAATGATGTCTCCTCTTTCGCAAGCTTCTCTATATTCTTCAAGTTCTTCAAGGATGAAATTGTATACGAACTCCCACTCTTTTCTTTCTGGTATGTTTGCCTCATAGTTGTTAGGTTTGCCCATTACGGCATTAAATTCTTCTACCTCGTCTATAAAAGGTACTTTTGGATTTGTAATCATAATTATTTTTTTAAATAGTCTTGTATTTGTTCTGAATCTTTTTTTTCCCATGGGTAAATAACCCATTCATCCCCTTCATGTAATGCAGCGTAAATATTGGGTTTAAAACATGAAGTATGTGGTTTGTAATGTAATGTTGCTGTATAACAACTCACTATGTTTTTTAATGTTTCTCCCGTGTCTGCTATATCATCTATAACTAAAGTGCTAGGTAACATAACATTTGACCAAGGTAAGTTTAATTTATGTGATACCATTACAGCTGGTATTAAACCCCCTCTAGAAATACCAAATACTGAGTCTATATTAGGTATAACAGGAATTATTTCTTCACATAATTTATCTACTAGTTGAGACACATCATCCCAACTTAAGTAGATTTTATTTTCAATTTTTATAGCCATTATACTGGATGATTACCATTATTAATTTTAATTGAATCAAAAAACTCTTCACGAGCTAAGTTTCCATTTTCCATAAACACACCTGATGCTTTAGTTGTAACCATTGACGCACCTTGATGTTTAACACCTCTGCAAGATACACAATTATGAGTACCTACTACTGATACAATTACACCTCTATTGTTTTCACAGATTTTATCTACAGCTTGGTGAATAGCTGATGTTAGTTGTTCTTGGATAGCTCCTCTTCTTCCGAAATGCTCTACAATTCTGTTTAATTTAGATAAACCAATTACTCTACCATTTTCACCTACTACATAACCAATATGAACTACTCCTCCAATTGTTTGGTGATGATGTGAACACATACTAGTTAATGGGATATTTCTTTCAATTACAATACCATCATAACCATCAGAAGGGAATGAAGTAATTTCAGACATTGAAGTATATCTACCTCTCCATAAATCATTAACATAAGCTTTAGCTACACGTCTTGGTGTATCAGAACTATTTGGATCATTTTTCCAATCACAACCCAATGCTGTTAAGAACTGACCATAAGCTTCAGCGGCTTCTTCAATCATAATTAATTTTGCTTCAGTGCTTAATGGGAAACCAGGGGCAACACCATTTGCAAAACCTTCTTGTACCACTTCTAAATCGTTGTGGACTTTTTTTCTATTTTCTGTCATTTATAATTTTTTTAATAGGTAAATGTAATAAATTCTATTTTAATATCCAAGTTTATTTAATTAAATATTTACTTTTTCCATCTTCTGATTGAGCTGATATTTCTCCGTTTGTTAGAACTGTTAGTAGAAGTCTGTAAGATTCCCATAAGCAATTTTTTACCTGTAGAGTATCTAGGTCTTTATTCTTCCATAATGTATGAAGAACTCTTAATGTTTCAAATTCTGTTGCTTTTGCTACCATTATACTTCTCTTTCTTTTTTATAGATTTCTAATAGTTCTTTATTAACCTCTAAAACTTTTTTATAGTGAGAACCATCCATAGTTATATTTTTTGGATAGTGTCTTCTTAAATACCTCTCGCAAGTTTCAGAAGTGTTATACCAATCAATAAAACTTAAAGCAAATTCATCGGCAATTACTTCTTGTGAATCAATAACTTTATCAATGTTTTCAAATTTAATTCTTAAACATTCTGAATCATCGTGTGATTGATTGTAAAGTCTTTCTTTAAACTTTTCTCTTAATGTCATTTATTATATTTTTTACTATTATTTTTCTATCCACTTATAACCATAAGCAGTTTTTTGTTCACCTCTAATGCAAGCCCTTATATCACTTCCATTAATTTTGTTTTTTAAAATTTTAGCTGCTTCTTTAGCACTTTCCCATTCTTTAATAAAATTACCTTGCTTATCATATTGTAATACAGGTATTGAATGACTATTAGAAAGTTTTGTTACTCTATCAATATCATTATAAAAGGTATGATTTTTCATTTTATCTTTAATAGAATTTATAGTCTCTAAAGATTTAATATGGCCTAAAGCATAATTATTATTTAATTTACTTTGACTTTTTTTATTTTTAGTTTCAATTGAATCATAACCAAACTTACCATCTATACGACAACATAATGAAGGAATTTCTAAAACCTTGTAAAATAACTTCCAATAAGTTTCTCTTTCTTCTAATATAGTAACATCACATTCTTCTATAATTTCAAATTTATGATTTTCAAAACCATGTTTTTTTAAAGAATTATATAATTTTATTTGCCCTTTACAATGTAAAGTTTTATAAGTTCTCCATCTTTTTTCTATATTAGTACTTTGACCAATATAAAGTTTTCCATTAGGGTTTACTATTTTGTATATTCCTATCATCTTTAATTTTATCTAAAATTAATTTTTGAATAAAACCCTTTAAAGAATAACCATTTTGGAAACAATGGTTTTTTAATTGTTCCCAAACTAGCTTATCTATTTGTATTTGTTTTAATTCTTTCATCGATTATAAATATATTAAATCTATAGAAATCTCGAGAAACTTATACAAGTCTATCAGTACCAAATCCTATAATGTGAGGTCTTCCTGTGAATCTCCAACCTCTATCTCTAACAAAATTCATTACAGGACCATAACTTTCTAGTAAGGCTGGGATGTCATCTCCTGCAGGCATACACCAAATTTTTTCATTTGGTATGTCTAATATCTTTACTAGCCCTTCTAATTCATCTAGTATCAATAAATCTTTATCAAGTACTGGTTTTAAATGATAATCAGAATGATATGAAATCATTTTAGACATTGCATCATAATTAAGTCTTAGCTTGTTGTGTTGCTTAACCATTTTATCGTCGACCACATCTCCTTGAGGGGTGAGAATACCAACTCTAGGGACAGAGTTAGAAAACTTCGGAGAAATCGATAACAAGTTGATTGGGTAATCTGTTTCAAGAAAATGACTTCCTTCGGTCTCAATTGTAATGAAAATATTTCTTTCATGTGCAAAATGTGTTAATTCGTTTACTAATGCTGGATGCATTGTTGGTGATCCTCCTGTTAACATCATCTCTGTGATGTGAGGATT
>Ga0181355_1001606_pt1 | contig 10015 bp, 12 predicted proteins | sample Fa13VDMM15DN_FD_130099 | JGI IMG/M metagenome (GOLD analysis project Ga0181355, IMG submission 130099) | Freshwater viral communities from Lake Michigan, USA - Fa13.VD.MM15.D.N | ecosystem: Environmental > Aquatic > Freshwater > Lake | place: USA: Michigan | collected 2013-09-23 | reverse complement strand
GTCTCAAGTTCTCTAGTGGTGGGCGCAGCGGCAGCTTTGGGCAGAAGGGTCGGACGCGCCTCAGCATTGTGAGGGAAGATGCCTGATGATGACCTGCCCCATTTCTTGGTGGGGCGAAAGCCCCGCAAACATACTAAGTTGCGACCCAACAGACTGCCCTTCAATGAGCGCGTCAAGAAACATCAAAGTGCGCTCAAGGAACTGAATGTCCACAAGCCTCCGGCGACAGCGAGGGCGGCGGATGTAGTCAAGTTCCAGAAGCTGAAGGAGGAGTTGCGCCTAAGCTATGTGGGTGTGTCGGACAAGTTTAATGATTGGAAGCATTTCTCTGACCGGCATATTGCTTTTGCCCAGCAATATGCAAAGAATGGCCGACGCAACGCAACGCTAGCCATGCGGATGGCGGGGCTGGTTAACTCCAGCGCCGTCAATGTGGAGAACACGGCCCGGCGCGCACTACGCCTAGAGGGCATGGAAGAACTGATTTCGGCGTTTGAGTTTGAGGAGAAGGCGAGAATGAAGCTTAATGTTGAGGATGTGGTGGCGTGGTTTCAAAAGATAGCCACGGCATCTATGGAGGCTGGTGATTTTACCAATGCGAATCGAAGTCTCGAAAACCTCGGAAAGTATTTGCAGATGTTCGTAGAACGGAAAGAGATTACACACCACATTGTCCACAACAGGCAAGAGCTTGACGCACGCATCATCGAGCTGACGGATATTTTGAAGGAGTCAGGGCCTGACATCGAAGCCCAGCTCCAAATCGCCTGAAAGCGAGGAGGAGCTTCTAGCCCTTAAGCAAGAGCTAGTAGCCGCACTACATAAGAAAGCCGTTATAGAAGCGGCCGACCAGTTTTACATCTTTGTAAAGCTTCTAGCCCCGCTTATGCTTGACGGCAATGGGTTTAGAGATGGCAAGCATATTGAGGCTATCGCTGCCCAGCTGGAGGACGTCGAGCTAGGCTCCGTCCCCCGGCTGATGATGATGCTCCCCCCAGGTTCCATGAAGTCTGTGTTGTTGATGATGTTCTCGGCGTGGTGCCTGGGTCGGCATCCGACGTGGCGCATCATGTGGATCAGCCACACCACGGACAAAGCGGAGGAATGTAGCGGGCGGGTCAGAGACTTGGTGCGGACCGAAGAGTTTCTGGAAATCTTCCCCAGCTTCCGGATTCGCGACGACAAGTCCGGCGTCACGCTGTGGAAGCTCACGACGGGCGGGTCTTTCATGCCGGCCGGCGCCGGCAAGTCCATTGCGGGCTTCCGCTTCAATTTGGGCATTCTTGATGATCCGCTGTCCGAGCAGACGGCGAAGAGCGACATTGAGCGCAAGAAGATCAATAGCTGGTATGGCCCCGGCTTCCGCTCCAGAAAGCTGCCTGATTCTAAGGTCATTCTTGTTAACACGCGGTGGCATGTGATGGACCTTAGTGGTTCGTTGTTGGACAAGGCGGCTAAGAATCCCAAGGCGGATCAGTGGGAAGTCATTAGCATCCCTGCTCTCCTTGACAGGGCGTCGGCAGAGTTTCTGTGCTTGCCGGAGAAAAGCTCGTATTGGCCCCAATACATGACGCTGGAGGATTTGCTCCAGACGAGGGAGTCGCTGACGCGGGCAGACTGGGCATCGCTCTACTTGCAGAGTCCTACCGGCGAAGACGGTCTGATCTTTACTAAGGATGACTTTCAAGACTGGGATGATGATGCGCCACCGGAGTGTGAAGAAATCATTCAGACACTTGATACGGCGTTTTCAGTAAAGCAGACAGCTGACTTGTCGGTTATACAGACATGGGGTATTTTCTATGAGAAGGTTGAGTTAGAGGGTGGCGAAGAAGTCGATGAGGCCCATGCTATTCTGCTGAATATGGAAAAGGGGCGTTGGACATATCCTCAGCTAAAGAAGGAAGCCATAGCTCAGCAAAAGAAATACAAGCCGGACCGCATCATTGTTGAGAATAAGGCTAGTGGCCAGAGCCTCATTCAGGACATGCGGGCTAATAAGATTCCGGTCTTTCCTTTTCAGCCAGATCGTGATAAAGTAGCACGGGCGCACGTAGTGGCTAGTGTGGTGGAGAAGAAGCGCGTCTGGCTACCACTTAAGAAGAAGTTTGCTGCCGAGCTGCTACAAGAGTGCCTGGAGTTTCCGCGTGGGGCGCACGACGACATGGTGGATACCATGGTTATGGCCCTGCTTTATTTGAAGCGGCGCTACGATTTGACCCAAGAGGTTGAGAAGCCGGAGACTAGGCGTATGGCAATTCGCAGTTATTGGAGAGGGGCTACCAATGTTTCCAGAGTCTGAGGTTGACGCCGACACCGGCGAGCAAGAAATTGAAATCCAGCTCGGAGAGTCGGAAGCCGAAGATGAGGTTGTTGAGGCAGCCTTGACTGGTGATGAGCCCTTCGAAGTTAATCTGGCCACATTGCTGGACGATGAGCTGCTCCTCAATATTGGGCAGGAACGCCAAGAAATTCTTACTGACTACAAGAACAGTCGCGCCTCGTGGGAGGAGCGCATTCAGCAGGGCGTCAAGTGGCTGGGGCTCAGCACTGATGATGGTGGGGGCGAATCCATTGTCGACGATGCCTGCACGGCGGTGCATCCGCTGCTGATGGAGAACATCGTCAAGTTCCAGAGCAAAGCTATTCAGGAGTTGTGGCCGGCGAAGGGTCCGGTCCGCACTAAGATCAAGGGCTACACCGACGCGAAGCGTGAAGCGGCGGCACAGCGTGTGCGCACCTACATGAACTTCCAGATGACCGAACAGGTGAAGGGCTTCTACTCTGACCTTGAGCGCAACCTCTTTAGGGTCGGCTTTATGGGCACGGGCATCCGCAAGGTGGGCTGGAACGCCGCCAGTAATGCACCCGACCCGTCGATTGTGCATATTGAGAACTTCTACGTCGACCCCTCGATTACGCACCTTAAGCATGCTGACGAATACATCGAAGTGATGCCGCTGAGTCAGCGGAAGCTGGGCAACTTGCAGCGCTCCGAAATGTTCCGCGACCACGATGGCGACGAAGAAGCCACCATTGAGTTTAGCGAAATTACGGAGGCACTCAACAGGGCGCAGGGCTTCGAAGTCCAGTTTGACCGGCGCGGCTACCTCGTGGGCGAATCACACTGTTACCTCGATCTTGAGGGGGCCGACCCGCTGGCACCAGAGGATGTGGCAGTGCCGTATATTGTGCACTTCAATGTCCAGAGTGGCTTCGTCTATGCTGTCAGGCGCAACTGGAAGGCGGGCGACCCCAACTTTGGGAAGCGCCTCTGGTATTCGGTGGACCAGTTTATTCCGGCCTTTGGCTTCTACGGCCTGGGCTTCGTCCACCTCATTGGCGACTTGACGGCATCGAGCACGGCGGCCCTGCGGGCGTTGGTGGATGCGGGGCAGGCAGCCAATTGGCCAGGCGGCTACAAGTCGGCAGATGCCAAGGTGGCGCAGAGCGACCAGCCTCTGGGCTTTGGTGAGTTCCGCGACGTCAACATTCCACCCGAAGACTTGCAGAAGTCGTTCTTTCCGCTGCCGGTCAAGGAGCCTTCGCAGGTTCTCTTCTCGCTCCTCCAATACATGGTGTCGAGCGGCCAGAAGTTTGCGGATACGACCGATCAGGTGGTGCAGCAAAGCTCTAATTATGGGCCGGTGGCCACCACGTTGGCGCTGCTTGAGGCTAGCCAGCGCTTCTACAACAGCATTCATAAGCGGCTGCATGAAAGCCAGCGGGAGTTCTTCCAGATCGTAGGGATTCTCAATTATGAGAATCTTCCAGAAAAGACTGCCTTTGTCTCAGGGGCTGAGAACGTCTTTGTGATGCGGGAGGACTTTAACCCGGACATTGTGGATGTGCTGCCGGCCAGTGATCCCAATGCTCTGAGCGACAGCCAGAGGGTGGCGAAGGCCCAGATTGAGTTGGAGACGGCGACCCGCTTCACGCAGTTGCATGATATGCGCGAGGTGCTGCGGCGCTTTTATAGCGCGATGGGCAGCGAGAACATTGATAAGTTGATGCCTGATATGGCGTCGAAGGCGCTGACGGCTGACCCGTTGACGGAGTTGCAGGCTGCCATGAAGGGCCAGCCTATTGCTGCGAAGATGGGGCAGAACCATGCGGCACACATTGCGGTGAAGATGGCTTTCTTGCAGACGCCGCAGATGCAAGGCACCAATGATCCTACGGTGGCGACGGGCATGGAGCTGGTTAAGGCCAATATTGCGGAGCATAAGGTGCTGATCTTTGTGGCCCAGATTGGGCAGCTTGCACAGCAACAGGGCTTGCAGATGCAGGATGAGGCGGTGCAGGGCCAGATCGCCCAGAAGCTGATGCAAATGAGTGCGGAGAGTGGCGTCGAAGGTGAGGTCGATGTTGAGAAGCAGATGATGAAGTTGCAGGAGCGTGAGCTGACTATTGCGGATGAGCGTATCCAGAGCCAGAACATTCGCGAGGCCGCAAAGATTACGCAGAAAAATAGGGAGCTGGACCTGAAGGAGCTGCAAGTGCTGAATGATGTTAAGTCTAGCCAGCTCAACAGGCGTATGCGCGGAGCTGAGAAAGTGCTTGATAATGCTGCCCAATTGGCGCAAATTGAAGCAGGCAGGCTTTCACAATATGCCAAGAATGACACCATAGGCCAATGATCCTGGTGACTGAGTATTTGGCGGCTGTGCAGGCGCGGGTGGATAGGGAGACACACTCTTTGGCCACCGGCGGTGCTCAGAGCTTTGAAGACTATAGGCGCAAGACTGGGTTCATTGCCGGCCTCACTACTGCCGCCCAAATTTTGCAAGACATCGTGACTAACAAGCCCCTGGAGGAACGAACCTAAATGCTGACTGTGCGTGAGCCAATGGATGGTGCAATTTCCAACGACCAGTGGATGACTGAGGATCAGCCTGACCCAAGCCCGCTTCCGCGCGTGCCTGGGGTTGGTGTCCTACTGCGTCCAGTTCCGATTCGGAAGCGTAGTGCCGGTGGCATTATCATTCCCGAGGCTGTACGCGCCGACCGAGATTACTTACAAACGGTGGGCAGGGTGCTGGTACTTGGTGAGCTGGCCTTTCAGGACTGGGAAATCTATAAGAATGGGCCGTGGGTTGGGCCGGGCGACTTCGTTGTGTATGCGAAGTTTGCGGGCCAGAAAATCTATTGGCGGGGTGTCAAGCTGCTGCTCATCAAGGCCTCGGCCATCGAGCTGGTCGTCGAGAAGCCTGAGTATCTTGACGCGAACTTCAAGGACTAATGCAGATGAGCGGTGTATATCAGGAAGTTGACCTCGACACAATCGGTAAGGCCAAGCCGGGCGAGGAGGAATCTGAATTTGAAATTGTAGAGGAGGACGCCGAACCTGCGCCAGCGCCAGCGCCTGCGGCGGCAGAGGCGGAGGACGACGACGAGGAAGCGCCTGCGGAGCAGGCGGCCACTAAGCGCCTTTCACGTAGCCAGCGCCTGAAGTTGCAGCGTGACAACTTTGCCCAGCAGCTGGCGGCGACGCAGGCCGAACTGACGGCGGAGCGGGGGGAGCGCACTAAGCTTCAGAATCAGAATGAAGAGGCCGCGACAGCGGGCTATGACTTCTATATTCAGACGCTGTCGGAGTCGATGAAGGGGCTACGCTCCGAATTCGATTTGGCGTTTGACACGGGTGACCGCGAGAAGCTCTTCAATGTGCAGCAGCAGATGGCTGAGCTGGCGGCCGAGAAGAAGCAGGCTGAGAGGGAAAAGGCGGGGCGCCCTACGAAAGCGGCTACTGGCTCCGAGGATCAGAAGTCGCAGACCCCGCCGACGACAGGGGTTTCAAGGTCGCCTCAGCAGCAGCTTTCGCCGGCTGGTAAGCCTAACCCGCTGGCGATGGAGTGGGCCAAGCGACATGATGAGTGGTTTGGCAAGAACCCCGTCATGACCATGGCGGCTCGGGTGCTTGACAGCCAGTTGGCGCAGGAAGGCTTTGATGCGGGAGAGCCAGAGTATTTTGACGAGCTTGACAAGCGGCTGAAGGATGAGTTTCCGCAGCGCTTCGCGGGCGCAGCCACTGCGAAGAGGACGCAGGCCCAGACTGGGCCGACGGTGAGTCATCGGGCGGCCACGCTGTCGCCCGGCCAGAAGGTAAAGGTTGTGATTACGGCGCAGGACCGAGACTTGGCTAGGCGCCTGAACATTACTGTTGAAGAGTATGCGAAGCAAAAGGCGAGGCGTGAGGCTGCCAGCAATAGTGTGTCTGGCTATACGGAGATTGTATAATGGCTCTTAAGTTGAAAGCGAATCTTGACCAAGCGATGGATGAGACACTTGAAGTTTCACTTGAAGAGGAGTATACTCCTCCTCGGGCGCTTGAGATTCCACCGATGCCGGACGACGATCAGTATGTCTACCGGTGGATCAGGTTCCGAAATGGAAGTGAAGAAGACTTCAACAACATTTCGGCACGCATGCGCGAAGGTTGGGCATTCGTAGGCCGGGAAGACGTCCCGAAGAACTTCGTTTTCCCAGCCCTTGAAACCAAGATGCAAGCCCTTGAGGGGGCGGCAACTAACGGCGACCTCGTGCTAGGCAAATTGCCCCGGCGTAAGGCCGAAGCCATTCAGAAGTGGTCCGAAGATCGGGCGTTTCAGGCTGAACAGGCTTTTGACCAGCGGACAATTTCCTACGATGAAGGCGGGCGGCGCGTTCAGTTTGCCAATGAAGGCTCTAAGCGCATTTCACGGGGCAGACGTCCCGAATTTGGTTAAGGAGAACTACTGTGGCTCTAACTTTTGCCCCCTTTGGGCTTCGTGCCGTAGCTGCCTGGGGCAGCCATGGCGGCGAGCAGCGGCCCTATCCGCTGCCGAATGGCGCTACCTGCCCCGACCTTCAGAAGGGCGCGCCCGTCAAGATGACGCTCGGCGTTGTCACCAGCTGCGGCACCGGTGCGGGCCCGATCCTGGGTGTGGCTAATGGCTTTGCGTGGATAGACTCCACGTCTGGCCTGCTGCTGAAGAGCAGCATTCCGGCTGACACTTCTAGCGCCGGCACCTTTGAGGGCGAGAACCGCCCCGTGGTGTATGTCATCGACAACCCGAACACCATCTTTATGGTGCAGGCGGATGCGTCGGTGACGGTGGCGGACCTGGGCCTCAACTTCAATGTTACGGCTTCGGGCACTGACCTTGTCAACTCGTACGGCATTAGCCGCTACTGCCTTGATGCCGATTCGCGGACCTCGGCTCTGACTGGTGCGCTGAAGATTGTGGGTCTTGCTAAGGTGCCTGATAATGCGTGGGGTGATCCGTTCCCCTGGGTTCTGGTGCGCATGAATTCCATCGTCGCACTAGTGTCTGCGGCATAAGGGGGAGCTGAGAAATGTCTGTTCTAACTCGGGCACAATTTGCCAAGCAGCTCGTCCCCGGCCTCAACGCCATCTTCGGGACGCAGTACAAGGCCGTCGACAACGAGCATACGTCGCTCTACGACGTGGAGAAGTCCGACCGAAGCTTCGAGGAGGAAGTCCTCCAGACTGGCTTTGGCACGGCGCCCGTCAAGTCGGAAGGCGAGCAGGTATTCTTCGACACGGCCTCTGAGGCGTGGACTGCGCGATGGACCCACGAGACTGTGGCCATGGCGTTTGCCCTCACCGAGGAAGCTATCGAAGACAACCTCTATGACACGATGGGCAAGATGAAGGCGTCGGCTATGGGTCGTGCGATGGCGAATGCCAAGCAGGTCAAGGCTGCCGGCACCTTCAACAACGGCTTCTCCAGCTCCTACACGGGCGGCGATGCCGTGGCGCTCTTCAGCACGGCGCATCCCACTGCTGCGGCGGGCAACCAGAGCAACCGGGTGTCGAGCGACCTGTCGGAGACTGCGCTTGAGAATGCCCTCATCGACATCGCCCTGATTGAGGACGACCGAGGCATTCTGATTGGGGCGCAGGCCGTTAGCCTGCATCTGCCGCCCCAGCTGAAGTTTGTGGCGCACCGTATTTTGAAGTCGGAGGGTCGCGTGGCGACCGCTGACAACGACACCAATGCGATGCGGGACATGGGCCTTTTCAGCAAGGGCTACACCATCAACCACCGCTTCACCGATACTAATGCGTGGTTCATTCGCACGGACGTGCCGAATGGCACCAAGATGTTTGTGCGCGCGTCCCTCGCTACGAAGGACGATGTGGACTTCCTGACGGGCAACATGCGATACAAGGCCCGTGAGCGCTATAGCTTCGGTTGGAGCGACTGGCGTCAGTGGTATGGTTCTGCGGGTTCCACCTAAGGGGCAGGGGGCTTCGGCCCCCTCCTTGCTTCATCTTGAAAGGAACACGCCATGACCGCATTCGCCTATCCCATTAAGGTTCGCCGCCCCAATCTGGCGCTGGACTCTGACACCTTCTCGGCGCTCACCCTGCTCGCGGTGCCGACCACCGTCAACATTGCCCGCACGGGCACTGCCGCTGGCACTACCACGATTTCGCTCTTTATCGCGCCGGCCGGTAGCCGCGTCTACAATGCCCACATCGACAAGGTGGTGGGCTTCGACAATACGGAGACGCTCATTCAGGTTGGTACTTCGGCGCTGCCGGCCTGCATTATGGCGGCGACGTCCATTAATACTACGGGGCGACTTTCCTACACGGGCACCGCCGCCCAGGTCTCCGCCAACAACCTTGCCTACAGCGTTGACACTACGATCCAGGCCATTGTCAGCATCACCACTTCTGCGGTGACTGTCGGCACGGCCATTGTCATTGTGGTGCTCGGCTAATGAGGAAGCCCCCGAAGATGGCGCCGGCTAAGAAGCCGGCCGGCAAGCGACCGATGCCGATGCTGGGTCCGATGCCCTTCCCGCCCGCCCCCGCTGGTGGCCCGCCCATGATGGGTGGCCCACCCGCCTTCAAGAAGGGCGGCAAAGTTAAGTAGTGCGGGCTGCCCCTCTGAGCGGTCACCGAAACTAGGAAGGGGGCCTCGGCCCCCTTTTCTTTTGAGGACACAAGATGGCCACCAGCGGCACCTCTAACTTCAATCCCACCTTCGACACTCTCTTGCAAGACGCCGTGGGCATGGTGGGTGGTGGGCCTATCCTGGCCGAAGAACTGACGGCCGCCCAGCGGGGCATTGACTATTTGCTGACGCAGATACAGAACAAAAACATCCTGCTGCACAAGATTGAAACCACGGTGGTTGCGGTCTCCACGTCCAGCGTGACGCTGGGCAACACCATTATTGATGTGCATGCTTTGCAGCTTCGCGATGACAACGACAACGAAACGTCGATGTGGCGCCTTGGCTTTGAAAATTGGGCGTCGTTGAATAAGAGCCAGACTGGCAAGCCTTCTCAGTATTGGTTTGATCGGCGCATTGACACCGGCATCCTGAATGTGTGGCCAGTTCCGAGCGTCGAATACGAGCTTGTTATCACTGTGCAGAAGACGGCCGAGGACACCGTTCGGGCCTACAACAACGTCGATGTGCCTCGGCGCTTCTTGCCGGCCCTCCTCTACGGCCTTGCTTACTGGATTGGGTTGCGGCGTATGGGGCGTGTGCCCACCGACCGCCTTCAGATGCTTAAGGCGGAGTATGAGATGGAGCTGAAGGCGGCGATGCGCGAAGACCGGGAGCGGGCCAGCACTTTTATCAGGTTGGGGCGTTAAGTCATGGGTTACACTTATAGCACTCTTGTCACCGACATCATCGCCAATATGGAAGAGGATTCGACGGAGTTTACTTCGGCGTTGCCCTCAATCATTGAGCGGGCGCAGGGCTATCTTCAGCGGCGTTCTGATCCTATCAACATTTTGCGACATAGCGTTGTCAGCGTCAGCGCCTCCAGCCGGACTGTTAATCTGCCTTCCGATGTGCTGGTGCTAAAGAATGTGCAGCTCTCCACCAGCGGTGGGCACATAACGCTGTTGCAGCAGACCAACGAATACCTTACTGCGTATTGGCCTATCTACACCAGCGTGGGCACGCCCAAGTATTATGCGGCCAAGGACAACCTTCAAATCTTTCTGGCGCCGACGCCTGTCAGTGCCGCCTTGGCAACC
>Ga0181355_1001602_pt1 | contig 10019 bp, 23 predicted proteins | sample Fa13VDMM15DN_FD_130099 | JGI IMG/M metagenome (GOLD analysis project Ga0181355, IMG submission 130099) | Freshwater viral communities from Lake Michigan, USA - Fa13.VD.MM15.D.N | ecosystem: Environmental > Aquatic > Freshwater > Lake | place: USA: Michigan | collected 2013-09-23 | reverse complement strand
GTGCTCTTCCGATCTGGGAGCCCGCGCCTGCTCCAAAACCAATCAGTATGCTTTTTGTTTCAATGCTGAACGTCAGCATGCTGATCATTCACCAAAATTCACCGATCACCCCCCCAAACCCTGCTAATCGTTCATCGGATTTGATGAATCGACCCGTAATGAGACTTATTCGTATCCATCGGGCGCGCCTTGCCCCCTGATCGGTCAAATCGGGCTAGCCCTGCCCCATCTGGCCCCCGTAATCGTCAAGGGACCAGTCTTTGACCCCGTATTCCCGCATCACCCCCCGGCTTTCGAGTCCAGTCTTAACGCTGTGACAGTCTGGACACAGCGACTGCAACCGGTTGACCTTGAATGCATTGGGCCCGATAGCCCGCCAAGGCCAAACGTGATCAACCACGGACGCGGCCCGCACCTGTCCCCTGTCCTGACAGCCCGCACACAATGGAAAGCGGGACAGCTGCGCCGTTCGCATCGTTTGCCATGCCCTTGATTTGTACTGGTGCAGGTCTTCCCTTGATGGGGCTTTCCTAGGTGGTGGTGCGTGGTCTGCACACATGGATGATCCGGGCATGCTGGCATGCTGGCATCGCATGACACTGCACCTAGCACGGGGGATGGTGGGCATAGGGTAAACCCCTAGACTGCGGTAGTTCTGGAAGTTCTAAGATGCGGGCATCGGGTCAGCCGTTGACCCGCCAACCTGGAGACCTAGCATGTACGATTCCCAGACCCTCGCAGACAAGGTGTTTAACGCCATCGGTATGGCATGCATTGCAGCATTCGGCGCTCTTTTGATCGGACTCATGGGGCTGTTTGGTGCCATGTACGTGAGCATATTCATTCTGTGACCATGAAAACCCGCCCCATTGACGTCGTTTTTGCTTGCCTATTCGGTGTCGCCTTAGGGTGTTTGATAGGCTTTTCCCTTTGATCTTTTCCTAATCCTTTGATGGAGTGCTAAAAATGATTTACGTGCAGTTCTATCAGCGCAGCGCGCTTGACCCACTTGTCACGATTGAAGCATGCGGTGATCGCGGCGTGGTGATTCTTGACGCGAGATGCTCCAACGAGCGCAATGGGCGGATTGCAGAATACGAATGCGCAAAACGCGGATATATTGCATGGAGAATTTTCAGGGGTGAAACCTTTACCCGTAGTGCTGCCGCTAGTCAACTGAACTTTATACATTCCAATGCGCCAGTTCAAAATCCATTGTGGCTTTCAGCGCATAACTAATTTGATGGAGTTCTAACAATGAAAAACCCGTATCGTTCAATTCTTCGCGCTCTCGGTTTGTCCTATCGTGCCATTCTTGGTGAGTCTTCGACAAAGACAATCAAGGGACAAAAACTAAACTACCTCACTGGCATTCTGTACCTCACCCCAGACGACGAATTGTGTCCCCATGCAAGGCTTGCGGGCTGTATGGAAGCTTGCCTGAAGTCTGCGGGCCGGGGCAAGTTTGCACCCGTACAGAAAGCCCGTGCAGCAAAGACTGCATTCTTTCGGCAACATCGTCAAGCTTTCATGCTGTCACTTTGTGCCGATATCTGGACCCTTGCACAAAAAGCCCGCCGGATTGGAATGTCTCCCCTTGTGCGTCCTAACGGTACGTCAGATATCCCATGGGAGAATATCGAAGCTTACGATGGAAAGACAATTTTTCAATTGTTCCCTGACGTAATGTTCTATGACTACACCAAGCATCCCTCCCGCAAGCTTGCGACGAAAACAATCGGGAATTATGACCTTACGTATTCGTTTTCTGCGGTAACCCCTAAGCCGATTTCAATCAAGGGACTCACGAACCCTGACAACAAACGGGTTGCGGTGGTCTTCCACAAGCGGGAAGACATCCCTTCATCGTTTAGGGGATGGCCCGTCGTTGACGGGGATGATACGGACGTACGCCACATTGAACCCGAAAGGGTGGTGGTTGCACTCTACGCAAAGGGCAAAGCCCGCCAAGATCAATCCGGATTCGTTCAAATCAAAGGGGTTCATTATGAGTAAAGCGGCGATTCTTGCAGATCAAGTGAGAGCATATTTTGATGCCAATCCTAACGCGCTATTGTCAGATATCGCACGATTGTTTGGCATTACGGTAAACCACGCAAAACGCATTTTGCTTTCGGAGGGTTGACCATGCACACAATCAAGCCCGGTAGCATCGGTGTCATGTTGGACGATGATGCGCCTACGATGTGGGAATTTTTGGGCTACCGCAGCCCGTCCATCGGTCACTTTCGCAACATCGTCAACGGTGGACAATGGGACCGAGACACTAGCCTCTTCTGGCCCTTGATCGACTCACTCCCCTAGTCTTTCCCTCCCAAAAACGCCCGGCTTCCCTGCCGGGTTTTTTTGCGAGTGAAAACGAAGTGAGCACTCACATCTTATCGGTCAACCCTTCCCCTATGGCAAGCCCGCAAGCCCGCCCGGTAACCCTTGCAGTGTGTCCGATGCCCCGCCCTTGAAGCCCGCAAGCCCGCCCCTTGAAGCCCGCCCGTTCAAGCCCGCAGCAAGCCCCGCAAGCCCGCCCGTAGTCCGATCAAGCCCCGATTCCGTCCCTTGCCCCGTGTCCGATGCCATGAAAGCCCGCGACGATACGCTATCGCCAGAAAGCCCCGCAAAGGCCCTTATCCGGCCCTCTGAGCCTCGATTCGCTTTTTCCGCTACAGGTAGTGCTAAAAACCCGTTAGGCGATTCTGCGCGATTCTGGCGCGTTTTGGCGATGGTGCAGCGCAACATGAGTAATTGCTTATATGAACACTTAGCAATATACCTAAGTGAGCGTCACTCACCTACCTAGCAAATATCCCTACCCCACTACGCATTCTTGAAAAAAAAATTTGGAACTGAAAAAAAGATCAATTAGCTAGGCCGGATTGAAGTAACTTCTTTTCGGCTTCAGTCACCGAAATAATTTTCTCGGACTCACCCTTGTAACCTGACGCATACGCTGCTCGAGCGACTTGCAGAGCCTTGGCTTTGTCAGGAAACGGCCCTTTGCTTCCCCAGAACCAACCTGCTTTGGTTTTTCTTAGCGGCATGGTCTTACGCCAGGAACCTGAGCTTATAGAGCGCCTGGGCCAGCATCCCAGAGATTTCGTCCACCACGTTCTGTAGGCAAGTGTCCTGCGGGAAGCCTGGGAGTCGGCGCATCATCTCGACGCTGGTGTGCAACTCAGTAACGAACGACACCGGGTCTTTGATGTTGACCACAGTCTGCTGTGGATAACTTGTGATCAGTCCGTAGATGCCCTGGTACTGCTCCACAAATTTATCGGCCATATCTCCAAAATCGTTGTAAAAAGATAAGGCACTGTGCTGGGCGAAGCTCTTGGTCTGCAAGTGCATCATGTGCAGGACCGTGACTGCGTTCAGCAGGGTTGCGGCAAATGCAGGCACTGGGCTTTGCTGTTCGATGGAGGCGGTGATCTTCATGGCTTGACATCGTACTCGCAGATCGTGTAACAATCAATCGTCCGCGCAACGTGGACGCCCTAGCCCCGTCGATGGTCAGAGATCGACGGATTACGCAACAGTCATTGGGCGCTTTGATTAGCGGGGGAGCGGGTAGCCGAAAGGTCCGCACCTCCGGATGACGGGAGGCTCTGAAGCCCCTGCTAATCCAAGCGTCCAGGAGATCGGGATGCATTACTACCCTCACCACATTGGCGATTACCGCGCCAACACTGCTCATCTCAGCAACGAGGAAGACCTTGCCTACAGAAGGCTCCTTGAGATGTACTACGACACAGAGAAGCCAATACCGATAGAAACCGACTGGGTTATTCGTCGGTTACGGGTGGGTTCCGAGTCGGTTCTTTCTGTTCTCAATGACTTCTTCACCAAGACCGAAAACGGCTGGTTGCATGAAAGATGTGAGCATGAGATCGCTCAGTACCACAAGCGGGCAGAGGTTGCGAGGCAAAACGGGGTCTTTGGTGGTCGTCCTAAAAAGCGAGTTGCAACCCAACAGGAACCAAGTGGAAACCCAGTTGGTTCCGAGTTGGTTGCCAGTGGGCCCCCAGTGGAAACCCAGTTGAAAGCTAACCAAGAACCAAGAACCAAGAACCATAAACCAATAGAGAAGGCTGCGCCTGTGGACCGTCCGTTGGACGTTCCTGATTGGGTTTGGAATTCTTTTCTTCAACTGCGGAAGACCAAAAAGGCCCCGGTGACATCGGCCGCCCTGGAGGGCATCAAGCGCGAGGCAGAAGCAGCAGGCTGGACGCTGGAAGAGGCTCTTCAGGAATGCTGCGTCCGTGGCTGGCAGGGCTTCAAGTCCGATTGGGTTGAAAAACGGACTAAGGGTAAATCCCAGGATGACGCATTGGTCAAGATCAGGCAGGATGAAAAACTGTCGGCTCCGATGCCTGACAAGGTTCGTGAGATGCTGAAGATCAAGAGGATTGCATGATAGTTAACGTATACGGTATTGATTGGGATGTGGAGTTTTATTACTTCGCTGGCGATCCTGGTCGCATGTATGGACATCCTGACTCATGGGAGCCTGGAGAGCCTGGGGAGTTTTATCTAACCTCGATGAAGATTGACAACAATGAGTTAATTGATCTTGTTAGGGGAGAGACTCTTAGGACTGTTCAGGCTGAGGTTAAGAAGTTGATTGAGCGAAGGGAAGAACTATGAGCAACCTGAGAACCGCCATCAGTAAAGAAGACGTAGAAGCGTTACTTCATTACAAAAATGAAGATGGAACTTTTGTGTGGAAGGCCCGTCATGGTAGCCGCAAAGCAAATTCACCCGCTGGATACTTAGAAGACGGCGGGTATTTGGTTATAAAAATACACGGTCGGCAATACAAAGCGCATAGGCTTGCGTGGCTTTTGGAGCACGGAACATTTCCACTCAACAGCATTGACCATGTAAACGGAAACAAAGTTGACAACCGCATATGCAACCTAAGAGATGTCTCGCATTCAGCAAATATCCTCAACCAATCTAAACCAAGGATAAACAACAGGTCAGGTTTTTTGGGCGTATCTCCTAACGGAAGTGGCTGGAGGGCTGAACTGAAAGTTGGTGGCAAAAAGACAAACTTTGGAACGTACCCTACACCGGCGCAGGCGCACGCTGCTTACATGGCCGCAAAACGCAAACACCAAGAAGGATGCACGATATGAGCGCAAAAGAAGCGATGAAGCAGGCGCTGGAGGCGCTGGAGGCTTTGCAGGGCGGCTGCACCGACAGCAATGACGGCACCGTCGAGGCAATCACGGTCTGGTGCCCGGAGGTAATTGAGAACCTGGAGGCCGCGCTTGCGGAGTCCGCGAACTCCATAAAACCAGTTGCGGAGTCTGAGCCGGTGGCGTGGATGAACCCAAGCGGAGAAGGCTATGACTCCGCATTCAGGGACCACAGCACAGTTATCGCTTGCACCGGCAACAAATGGGAAGGATGGATTCCCCTCTACACCCACCCCGCCGAACTGCGCCGTTTACATGCGATTGAGGATGAATGGGCACGACTTTCTCAGGACGATGGCAAAGCCGAGCGTGAGATTGATCGCCTACGCACAGTGAATCAGGAACTGCTGGAGGCGTTGAAGACAATCACTTCGATGTGCGAGAGCGTTGGGGACTTCAGCAATGGCGTGACTGACTCCACCAGAACTATTGACGAAGGCGCGATTCTTGCACTTGGAGTTATCCAAGATGCCCGCGCCGCTATCGCACGGGCGGAGGGGGCACGCGCAGCAATAGCCAAAGCGGAGGGGCAAGCATGATCCGCCTTCATTCGCCGCACAGCGGCACCGTTCAGTACGTCTCCCCGCAGGCCATAGCCCGCGTCATCGAGGCGGGCGCATCCAGTCAGTGGCACGGCATCCGCTCGATTGTGAAGACATTCGATGGCGCGACCCTGGAGTGCAGCGAGACGGCGCACGAGATCAATGCTGCCATCGCCAAAGCCGAAGGAGAACAACATGGCACTCGCTGACTATCGACTCTGCGACGTCTGCGAAGGCAAGGCGTTCTATGACTCCAACCTCAATTACGAAACAGGCGCAAAGCAAAAGGACGGGACTTGGCTGTACCCGGAATCGCCGTTCCGCGTGGCGGGCGTTTACCAAGGCAAATACGGTGCCGCTCTGGACTACGTCGGCGACTGGGCCGTGATCTGCTCCGACTGCGCCAAGACACACAAGACAGTCATCGTGCCGATTGACACCCAAGCGGAGGGGCAGGCATGACCTGCGACTGCATGAAATTGGTCAACGAGAAGTTGGCTGCACACAACGGACGACTGGCGGCAGGCTTTCAGATCACGGCAGCCATGGGCATCAAGATGCGCTTGCTACTAGCCACCGAGAAGCTGGACAAGAAGAAGCGCAAGCCTGTGCCGACCGTAACGGCTACCTATTGCCCGTTCTGCGGGGTGAAAGCAGAGGAGTAGGTATGACTGACCGGATTACCCTACCCCGCGCCACGGTCCAGCAGGCGCTGGAGGCGTTGGAGGGTTTAAGCGAACCCTACGCTGTCCTGAAAGCCCAAGACGCTCTGCGCGCCGCGCTGGAGCAGCCCGAGCAGGAGCCGGTGGCGTGGATGTACGTTGGGCTTACCTTCAACAACGACATGCACGGCCCGCACCTTGTCTGGAAGCCTGAGCACATGGACGCCATGAGCGCGGAGAAGGGCGTGAGGGCTGTGCCTCTCTACACCCACCCACCCCGCCGCGAGTGGCGAGGGCTGACGGAGGAGGATATTTGGACTTTGGCAGCCAACTGTATGGATAGCGTTCTAGGCAGGCTTCATTTCGCCCGCGCCATCGAGGCCACGCTGAAGGAGCGAAATGTATGAGCAAGCACACACTAGGGCCGTGGAGCCATCAGATCAGCCGCTATGAACCGGAAGCGTTCGACATCATCGAGCCCGGTATCGGTGCCTTGGCCATTGTAAAGTCCGAGGACTACGCCCGCCTCATCGCCGCCGCGCCTGATCTGCTGGAGGCGTTGAAAGAACTTACTTTGGAAAGGGGGATGACCGACAAGGCCCGCGCAGCAATAGCTAAAGCAGAGGGACAAGCATGACCAAACCAGAACTTCTCCAAATGATGCGCCTGCTGTCCGCACTAGAAAGCGTGATGATTGCTAAAGACCGGGTGCCTGACTATTTGCTTGATCAGTTGCATAGCATGGTGGAAGTATTAGAGAAAGAGATTTTGAAGTGAACCGCGACGAAATAATCCTCATGGCGCAGGAGGCTGGGTTCTCCGCTAAGCAATCTGAAATCTACTTTGACCGCATGCTTCAGCGCTTCGCCGCCCTTGTCGCCGCTGCCGAGCGCAAAGCCGAGCGTGAAGCCTGCATAAGCATCGCAAAGCAATGGGATGCTGACCATCCAAACTCAAACTACGGCGCTTGCATAGCCCGTCGCATTAGCGCAAGGGGGCAAACGTGATCTCTTGCATGGGCGGTTGGTGCCATAAACGAGATCAGTGTTTTTACTATCACAATCAATCAGACATCATTATTGAGCGTGTATGCGAGTACAACAAGTTCCATCTATATTGGACTGATTCATTTCTGCCACTAACACCATGTACCGTGAATTCGTCCTCAGAAACCCAGATGTCTGGACAGCATTCTGTGCAGTCATCAAAGGAAACGCCCAGGCTTTTGCAGATAAGGGAACACCAATCCGACTGATAGTTACTACTGAGGAGGCTAAACGCAATACTGCTCAGAATGCTAGGTTATGGGGTTATCTATACAAGACAATTTCGCAGCAGGCATTCGTCAATGGCAAGCAATATGACTCAGACGTTTGGCATGAAATGTTTGCGCGTAAGTTTGGCGTATGCGATGAAGTAACTCTTCCTGATGGCGAGATCATCACCCGTAGAAAATCAACTACTCAGATGTCAGTATCCGAGTTTGGTGAGTATATGGAGAATGTGCAGAGTTATGCGGCTATGAATCTAGGAGTGGTGTTTGAACAATAAACTCAATCCTGCCGAGCGTAGACACCTTGCTATGGTTAAGTTGCTGCCTTGTAGCGTGTGTGATGCGCCTGGGCCTTCAGAGGCTCACCACGTAGTCCAGGGGCTTCAATACACCTGCATAGCCCTTTGTCCTGAATGTCATACTGGTCCGCGTATGGGTTGGCATGGACAGCGGTTTGCCTGGAAGATTCGCAAGATGGAAGAGATTGATGCTTTGAATGTCACGATCAAACGGCTATGTCTAACTTAGAGCTACTCCTCCTCGACCAACTCCGCACAGCAGGCATAGAGGAGCCTGGGCTGGAGCATAAATTTCACCCTAAGCGCCGCTGGAGGCTGGACATGGTTTGGCCTGCTCACATGCTGGCCGTCGAGGTAGAAGGTGGTACATGGATCAACGGTCGCCACAACAGAGGTTCCGGTTTCGAGAAAGACGCCGAGAAGTACGCGGAGGCAATGTGCCTGGGCTGGAGAGTTCTTCGAGTTACAGGTTCACAAATCTGCACAGGCAAAGCCCTGAAGTGGATTCAACAACTTAGGGAAAACACCTACTCTCACGTTAAAATTTGACCCCCACAATCTAACCGTCACAAGACACGAAAGGACACAAGATGTTTCTATCTATCAATGGTGTTTGCGCTTTGCTTGGCATCACTCGCGGCAAGGTTCACAAGTACACAAAGCTGGGTCAGTTCCCAGCTCCAGTTCAGACCGACACCAAGATGGTCTTCTGGGACAAAGAAGTTGTCTCGAACTGGGAGCCTCCCGTCAAGCAACCCAAGGTCAAGGCCGAGCGCAAGCCTGTCGCAGTGAAGTACCGTGACGGTGACAACACTTGGTCCGGTCGCGGCATCATGGCTAAGTGGTTGAAGACTCACATCAATAACGGTCGCTCTATTGATGAATTCAAGGTATGAAAGTCTATAAAGCAATCAATCAAGTTCAGAAGTCTTTAGCCAAAACAGGCATCACTAAAGACCGCAAGAACCAGCAGCAGAACTATACGTTTCGCGGCATTGATGATGTCTACAACGCTTTGTCGCCTCTGCTTGCAGAAGCTGGCCTTTGCATCCTTCCTCGCGTATTAAGCCGGGAAGTTGCAGAGCGTCCGTCTTCTAAGGGAGGGATTCTGTTTTATGTCACTGTTGAGGTCGAGTTTGACTTTATCAGCGCAGAGGACGGATCAAAGCACATCGTCAAGACCTACGGTGAAGCAATGGACTCGGCAGACAAAGCCACCAACAAGGCAATGTCTGCTGCATACAAGTACGCTGCGCTCCAGGCTTTTGCGATCCCCACTGAAGGCGATAACGACTCTGAGTCTGATTCGCATGAAGTAGATGCGACCTACAAGGCTTTCGAGGACGAACACCTACACAGACTTAGGGGAGCCGCTTTGGAGAGCGTAGAAGCCCTTCAGAAGGCTTTTGGAGCCATTCCTGCAAGCCCAATGAAGGCGAAGTTCTGGGCTAATCATGGTCAATCACTGAAGAATGCAAACAAGAACTGAGTGGTTTACCGCGGTCATCCCCGTCCGAGTAGGAGTCTACGAGAGGAAGTTTCAGACATGGAAAAACGAACCATTGCTGAGATTCTCCTACTGGGATGGAGAACATTGGTATCTAGGTGCCGAGACTCCAGGCGAAGCAGCACTGAGAGTCAACCTCGGACCAACCCTTGCACAGAACCTCCCGTGGAGGGGTGTTGTACAAGGAACTGTAATCAAGGACGAACATGCAGCAAACGCCTGAGTGGTACGCACAAAGAGTAGGCAAAGCTACTGCTTCGCGGATCAAAGACATCGTTGCAAAGACAAAAACTGGTGCTTCAGCTTCGCGTAAGAACTACGCTGTTGAGCTTGCTTTGGAGCGACTCACCGGGTCCAAAAAGGAAGGCTTCACCAACGCGGCTATGCAGCATGGGATCGATCAGGAACCTTATGCAAAACTTGCATATGAGAACCGCACTGGCCAACTTATTCAAGACGTAGGGTTCATTGACCATCCGACAATTCCGATGTCTGGTGCGTCTCCTGATGGATTCCCAGG
>Ga0181355_1001600_pt1 | contig 10028 bp, 4 predicted proteins | sample Fa13VDMM15DN_FD_130099 | JGI IMG/M metagenome (GOLD analysis project Ga0181355, IMG submission 130099) | Freshwater viral communities from Lake Michigan, USA - Fa13.VD.MM15.D.N | ecosystem: Environmental > Aquatic > Freshwater > Lake | place: USA: Michigan | collected 2013-09-23 | reverse complement strand
TTTGGAACAGTGTTTAAATCGTGATTCACTGAATACACAGCGCCATCTGGCTCGTATCCTCCTTCGCTAAGAATGCTGCTGCAAATTTGCTTCATAGTTCTCCCTGAATCTTGAGTAGAAGCATTACGAATGCGATAAGACAATGGCAAAATAGCCGTTGTCATATATGCACTAATCAATGTGTTGTAATGATTAAATTCATGGCAATAGATAATCTCGCCATTAACTACAAAGCCAGATCTCACCCGCCCCACGCCAAGCCATTCAAGATCGGCGGTAAAAATTTGGGCCTTAGAAATATCTAGCGAATCAAGAGTATTAATGTTCCATGCAGATTGATCAACTACGTTTTCAACAACAGCACCAGACGTAAAGCTTCTGATGACCATTTGCAAAGTAGTACCACTTGCCCTAAACATCACTCCATTCTGGTCATCAAAAAAGCCCACCTCTTGAATGAAGCCTGCCGTTGGCGTGGTACCAGCAAAGCTTTGCATGATCATCATGCTCTTTCCTGGTTGGTACGGGAAGTATTGCTTAGTTCTACGCAGCACTGTATCACCCGATGCAGTGGTAGTCGTCATCGCAACACTGCTTTGATTAGTTAAATACGTGACTGTACCGCCGCCGACAATGCGATCAAACCATTGATCACTACGTTTGTCATAACGCATTGTGCTATCAAAAAGCGTATAAGGAGCGCTAGTGCGAGCACGACCAAAAGCATCAACGGCTCCACTATCGGGACCAGTTTTCAGAATTTGTCCGCGATAATCAGCTTGAATGTGCGTTTCAAACTGTTCGCCGCCGGCAATAATTTGACCCATGAGAAATAATGCTTTCTTTCCATTGTACTGCGAAAAGAAAAGGGGCCTTTCGGCCCCGTTGTTATTTACCTTGCCCTCTCGAAAGTTTTCGTCCGTGAGAGGCCTTGCTATTCGCTCCATTACCCTGCCTAGTCTTCTTGCGTCGATTAGGAGAATGAAGCTTTTGCCCACTAATACCGACTTTTGATTTTGCTGCCATTTATTAGACCCAAGGTAGTCCAGTGCCTGTAGTCGGACAAGGCGATTCTAGCATGCAGTGCCCTAAGTGTAAATGATTGCCATGGCCATCAAAATGGTCTTTGTCAGTTTAGCAATGAAAAGAAAAGGCGGCTTCTTCGGGAAACCGCCTAGATCAAGAGGTGAAGGGGACTACGAGGCTTTGAGAGCTGCTACTTCAGCTTCCAAGGTTTCGATTCGTCCGATGGCTTCCTGCAACGCAGACGTCAGCAGAGGCACCAGTTTGGACTGGTCAATACCTTGGTACTGAGGATTGCCCTCATCGTCCACTGCATCCTTTTCGCCAGTGATGGCCTCAGGAACAATGGTCTGCACCTCATGCGCCAGGAAGCCGTCAACCGTGGCGTTAGGGGAATTAATGAAGTTAAAGCGACAAGGCTTCAGTTGCTGCAGGCGGGTGATGCCGTCAGTGACAGGGAGGATGTTTTCTTTAAGGCGGTAGTCGGAGGAAGTGTTGTAGGCAGTTGAAGTGCTTGCCGTGGTAATTGATCCGACAGCAGTCCCATTAATACTGAAAACGGCGTGAAATCGAGTTGCCGTATTGGTAACGTAACTTTCCCATCCGGCCCCTGTAATTAGGCTAGATCCTGTAGTAAGAAGAGGGCTACTTGTAGCACTGAGAGCGGTAGATGTATGCCCAATAAGCACACGCCCATCGTTGGTGATACGCAGCCGCTCCGTCGGGGAAGCTGCCCCATCCGCCGTAGTGGAGAACACTAGGCGGCCTGGCATGTCGTCAGCGCCAGGGGTGCCATCTACCTCGGCGTAAATTGCTGCTGCTTTGGTCCTGAGGTCGGTTCCGTCCGCACCGGCAAAACCTATGGTGCCAAGATTGTCGCCAGCCTGAACAATGATATTCGAACCAACAGCGCTACCTCTTGTGCGTCCGAGAAGGAGGTAAGAGCCGTAAGCTGCCGTCGTATCTGAGTTGGCCACGCAAGAGATCCCGGTTAACCCAGGGGTGCCTTGTACTGATTCAAAAACATGACTAGTATTTGATCCGGCAGTAGAGATACCGAATGGCTCAAGAGCACGAGAACTAGACGTACCAACTAAGAGCCTTTGTGCATTGTCAACACGAAAGGCTTCAGTGCCAAGCGTTGAGAAAGCAATGTTATTGACTGACGGTCTGAACATTCCGCCATCAGGATCGCCTGCGAAGCTAAATGCAGGAGCAGCAGCATTGCCCACGCCTGCAAGTATTGAGCCGCTTGCAGCTATCGAGCCTGAAATGAAAGTGCCGCTAGTAACAATATTTTGCCCGCCAAAATTAGGGCTAATTTTTGTACCAGCGATAGCAGCGCTAGCGTTAACGTCTGCATTGACAATGGTGCCGTCGGCAATCATTGTGCTCGTGACAGTGCCACTATCTCCAGTGGTAACAACAGTGCCAGTAACATTAGGCAAAGTAATGGTTTGATCAGCCGTAGGATTCGCAACAGTTAAAACCGTCTCAAAACCATCGTCAACACTACCTTCAAAAATTAAAGTTGCCGCTGGCCCCATAGTCAAGGAGCCAGTCATCGTATCACCAGTGGAATTTACGAACTCACCAGCTTCACTACGCCATGCGCTGCCGTCCCAAATCTTAAAAACGTAAGTGCCACCACTGGTATCAAGCCATTGTTCGCCAAGGCTATTGCCAGTACTGCCGCCGCTAGCAGGACTCACGTTGGGAGCGACTGTTCCCACATGCACAGGCCCAATCTTCACCAATGAGCCAGCAGCATCCTTAAAAAACAAGCCAGGACTACCACTGGCTGTATTCATTGCCAACTGACCATCAGCCATACCAGAAGGCTGAGGGCGCTTATTCAAAGTGGAAGAGCGAAGATGCTTAATGGTCATGATTGAAAAATGTCTCTTAACGCTTAACAGCCGAGACTCATGTTTCAATCAGTCTAATTATCTTCTCTTAATATGTGCCATCATCAATGGTGGCATCAATGGTGCCAGCGGAGAAGTTGCCACTAATATCGCGGGCAACAATAGCGTCGAAGGTGTTAGCGCTCGTGGCAGCGGGAGCACTGTTGCTAACTTTTCCTGCAGTAGAAATAGTCGAAAGTTTAGTATCAGCAATGCTGCCAGCAAGCATCGTATTGGTAACAGTGCCAGTGTCGCCAGTGGTGATGATGGTGCCAGTAGTATCTGGAAGCGTCACCACTTTATCTGAAGTGGCATCGGCAGCGGCAAGCTGAATTTCAAAGGTGTTGTCAGTGGCACCCTCAAATAGCAGCGTACCAGTGGTACCAATTACCACCTCGCCAGTAATTGTGCCACCAGCACTGGGTAATGCAGCACTTGCTAAGTCATAAGCGCTCTTCACTGCAGTGGCAGTAGCAGCAAGCGTTGAGCTTGTTGTACTAGTGGAATCAGTGAGTTGAACACTTCCCCTAACGCTTGTTGTGGCATCGGGAATGGAAATAACAGCATTAGTCGTGCCGCTAACAACAGTGAGAGGGGTGTTCACGCTCACTGACAAGACGGTGCCGCTTGCGGGAGTAGTCCAATGCACGCCTCCACCAAAAGCGGAATTAGCTGTCAGTACTTGACCGTTAGTTCCAACCGCTTGCTTGATAAGAGTGGTACCGCTACCAACAAGAATGTCTCCTTTTGTGTAGGAATTAAAACCTGTTCCGCCATAACCAGTTACAAGAATTCCGCTGGCAACATTATTTACATTCCTGCATTCATTGCTTACTTCTTCTAATGCAGACTGAACATTTGTACTGCTAAGACTTGCAGCAGGAGTGAAGGCCACGTTCACTGCAGCTTGAGCCGTATAAGTGGAGCTAACATCTATTTCTGTCCAAGCAGTGCCATTGCAAAGCAAAATATCAGGCGGCTGAAGAACGGTTGTTGGAGCCGGGGAAGTACCCGTTCCCCCACTCTCAACAACGAGGTAATAACGATTAAACGTAACAGAAGGAGCAGGAAGAGGCTGGCCAACGCTTAGGCCAACCGCAGCACCGTCGTTACTGGTGCTAGCAACAATGTTTCCGCTTGCATTGTATGTGCCACCAAAAATAATTTCACCAACTGAAATGCCAACTGGATTCCAAACGTTACCATCCCATAGATAAAGATCTTTCTCCAGTGGATTAAAGAAGAACTGTCCAATGAAATCAGCAATCGGTGGTGCTTCACCAAATTGACTTACGGAATAGTTTGCAAGCTTAGAAGCAAGGATGGAGTCATCTGCAATAAAGCCACTTCCAAATGTACCAGTGGTAATTTTCGATGCAGGAAGAGTGGGAATATCATCGGCAACAAGACTCGCCTCTCCCGCATTTATGTGCCCCTGTGCATCTACTGTTACTTTGTAATACGTACCAGATGCAACGCTATTGGCGTGATTAAAAATACCGCTAACAGTGACAAGGCCCGTGCCAGCTTGAGCAACGCCTAATTCAGCAGTGGTAGCCTTAGGGAGATCGTTCGCAGTAATTGATCGGAATGTTGGAGCAGCATCAGCATTGCCGCTTGCCGGACCAGCAAAGAAGTGTGTTGCTACCTGCGTATTTAACGAGGGAGCAATGGACGCACTAAATTCATCAGGGTAAGAAGTGGTGAAGGAGTAAACAGTGTCTCCAGAAATGACAGCAGTTGCAAGGCCGCTTTGACGACGCCAAATACTTCCAGTCCAAGTGTATTCAACACCGGTGTTTGTATTGAGCCATTGCTGACCAATAAAATCACCGTTACCAGCAGGAGTGGAGCCAGCAACGATGGCCGCAGAGTTGTCGGCTAACTTTATAGCGGTAACGCCACTGTTGACAATCTTTGTTGTAGTAATTGCACCATTAATAATTTTGGCAGTTGTTATAGCGTCATTGGAAATAGTCGTACTGAATCCAGCGGTGCCAGTACCAGTGATGTCTCCTGAAAGAGTTATGGTTTGGTCGCCGGTGTTAGTCCCAGTGGATGTACCAGAGAAACTTCCATTTTGCGTGGCTAACGTGCCAAGGCCAAGCGTAGTGCGAATATCTGCAATAGTCGCATCATCAAGAATAGAACGAGCAGCAGAAGTGCATGCAATCTCCTCGACGGCTCCACCACTGGCGCTAAAACGGCCAAGCAAAACATCAGAAGAAGAAGTATTCTGAATTTTTGCATAAGTGATGGCAGAATTTGCAACCTTGTTGGTTGTTATCGCGTCATTAGCAATCTCACTTGTGCCTACCGCATCGCTAGCAATTTTTCCAACGGTAATGGCATTATCTTGGATTTTGACCGCTGTAACGCCACTGTCAATAATTTTTGCGGTGATAATTGCATCGTTTGCAATGTCTGCAGAAACAATAGATCCTGCATCGTAATTGCCAGTCCCCACCGAATTTTGAGTGGCTATCGTGCCAAGGCCAAGTGTTGCACGAATATCAGGGACGGTTGCATCGTCAAGAATGGAACGCGCTGCAGAAGTGCAAGCAATTTCTTCTATAGTTCCACCACTTACAGAAAATCGGCCAAGAATAACGTCGCTAGAACTTGTGGTTTGAATTTTGCTATAAGAAACTGCCGCATCTGCAATCTTGGCAGTAGTCACTCCACTGTCAATAATTTTTGCGGTAGTTACAGCATCGCTTGCGAGTTTATCCGCTGTGACACTGGCATTAGCAAGCTTGATGGTGGTAACACCACTATCGGCAATTTTGTCAGTAGTAATTGCGCTATTGGCAATGTCTGCAGCAATAATGGAAGAAGCGTCATAATTACCACTACCAACAGTATTTTGCAATGCCAGTGAACCAAGACCAAGCGTTGCACGTTGTGCAGCGGCATCAGCATCATCAAGGATGGCACGGCCAGCGTCGGTGATCGTGGCGGTAGCGTAAGTATCGGCAGCAGTGGTGTAAAGGAATTCGCCAGATGCCGTAGTCAGTCCTGCGATAGAAGCAAGAGCAGCATCATAGGCCTGTACATTACTACCAATTGCAAGACCAAGATTAGTACGTGCATCAGCGGCAGTCGATGCACCAGTGCCGCCATCTTCAATGGCAAGGTCAGTGATGCCACTAATAACTCCACCATTAATCGTTGCGTAAGAAACGGTGCCACTGCTGAGCACCGCCGTGCCACCAGTGATCACCACGCCAGATGCAGCCTGCACAGCCATGGTGCCCAGGCCAAGCGTAGTGCGTTGTGCAGCAGCATCAGCATCGTCTAGCAGTGCTCGTCCAGCTTCCGTAAGCGTAATTTCCTCAACATTGCCACTACCAGCGGATGCGCGTCCGAGCAGCACCCCACTTGCTACCTGCCGAATTTTGGCAAACGTAATAGCATTATCTTCAATGGCAACAGTGCCAATTGATCCAGCCCCATAGCTTCCTGACGGGATGGAACCGGCGGCAATTACCAGGCCAGAAAGCTCTCCAGAAGAAAGAGAAAGTTTTTCAATAGTGACAGCACCAGAAGCAATGGCAACAGTGCCAATTGATCCAGCTCCATAGCTTCCCGATGGGATGGAACTGGGGGCAATCACCAGGCCAGAAAGCTCTCCAGAAGAAAGAGAAAGCTTTCCAATAGTGACAGCGCCAGAAGCAATTTTTACAGTAGTAATTCCACTGTCAACTAAATTGATAGTATTGACTGCGCCTGCCGCAAGCTTGCCTTGAGTGATGCCACTATCGACAACATTAATAGTGGCAACTGCATCAGCAGCAAGCTTTGATTGCGTAACTCCACTATCTACTAAATTGACAGTGGCAACTGCATCAGCAGCAAGCTTTGATTGCGTAACTCCACTATCAATAATATTGACGGCTGCAATTGCATTCGCGGCAAGCTTGCCTTGAGTGATTCCACTATCTACTAAATTGACAGTGGCCACCGCATTCGCGGCCAATTTTTCTTGAGTGATACCACTAGCAACAATCTGTGCAGTACTAACACTTGCGCTTGCCATTTTTGCAAGCGTTACTGCGGAGTCAATGATGTTGATAGTATTGACAGAACCGCTTGCAAGCTTTGGCTGGGTGATGCCACTGTCAATTACGTTGATAGTAGCAACGCTATCTGCCGCAAGTTTGCTTTGAGTGACACCACTGTCAATGATGTTAATAGTGGCAACTGCATTGCTCGCTAACTTCGCTTGGGTGATGCCACTGTCAACAATCTGAATAGTGTTAACACTGTCATTCGCCATCTTTGCGAAAGTAACAGCGCCATCAACAATATTGACCGTAGCGACGCTACCGCTTGCCAATTTGGTCTGCGTAACTCCGCTGGCAGCAAGATTAATCGTTGCTACGCTTTCAGGCGCCAGCTTTGATTGCGTAATGCCGCTATCAATGATGTTAATGGTGGCAATGGAATTAGAAGCTAGCTTGACCTGCGTAATGCCACTATCGACAATATTAATGGTGCTTACAGCATTGGCAGCAAGTTTAGATTGGGTGACGCCACTATCGGCAATATTAATAGTCGCAATGGCATCAGCAGCCAGCTTGTCCTGTGTGATGCCACTATTAACCAACTGAATGGCGCCTACTGAATTGGCGGCAAGCTTTGATTGCGTAATGCCACTATCAATGATGTTGACAGTAGCGACGGAGTTGCTTGCTAATTTAGACTGAGTGACGCCGCTATCAACAATCTGTGTGGTATTAACAGAATTCGCCGCCATCTTGGCCAGCGTAATTCCACTTGCATTAATATGAACGGTCTCAATTGCATTAGCAGCAATTCGAGTGGCCGTAATGCCACTCGTCTCAATTTTTACAGCAGGAAGAGTTGAATTATCAACTAAAGCAAACCCTCTCTGTACAAGATTTTTAACTTGAACCTTCTTGGTCTGGCTAGAGCTAATGTCAACAATAGGCAGCACGTCATTTGACGCAATGCCACTTAGCGTAATTTCAACAAGCTCTGTAATTCTTTGGTCAGCCATGTCTAAGAAGCGTGCAAGTCTAAGTACAGTCTAGTCTTAAACAATTTTAACTATCATCAGTCTGTGATCTCCTGCAAGAGGTAGTCAAGCGTCAGATTATCTCCAACGGGCTCATTAAGCAGAATCGCTTCGCTGTCTTCAAGGAGCAGGTATTCGGGAGGTGTGCCCACACGAAGCCTTAGCTCCCCAGTGGTAACAAAATCTATTGAAACACTAACCAAGGCGTCAGAGGATACAGTGACACCAGCGCGAGTAACTACAGCTTCAAGCTCGTAAAAAATCTCTTCAGTGAATACTGATGAAACGTCTTTCGATGAAATTGAAAGCAAGCAATTAAAGTTGCTTCCAATGTCAAGGCGATTAATCACCTGCAGTAGAAACAAAGGAGTTTCTTCTGGGGTTATAGTTTCGTAGCTAAACAAACAATCAATGCTTCCATTGCCGCTTAAAATACCAGCAGAGTATTGTTGCCTGAATTTATCGGACAAACTTGTCGTTTCAATGGCACCGCGATCAGTGTTTAGTTCAAACGACGTAACAGATCCAAGGATGTTATTTCTTGTGTCGACAACTTTAAGCGAGCACTCTATCGGTTCGCCAGAAAACAAAGAAAGGCTATATTCATTTGCACGAACATTATTGACTGCGTCTAAGAATGCAGGAAATAGTCTCACTCCACCAACAGCATTAACGTGAGCGTATGCTCTTGTTTCAACGCCATCGGGGAATACTGTTTCGCCTCTTGGATTCCACACGCCAGATGCCAAAAATGGCAAACCGCGTGGATCACGGGTTCTAATTTGCAGCATATCCCCAGTAATAAAATTATCTAGCGCACCATCCACTCCAAGACGATTCAAATTTGTATTTACATCGTCTTCATTGATAACCACTTCTAACGTTTGCTCTCCTCCTCGCTGAAGCCTAATGGCACCAGAATGTCCAACAAAGAATGTCATGCCATTAAACTCTCTCTAGTCTTTTATTTTAAGTGGTTCCAGTCATTGTCACAGCAGTTAGCGGCCCGGTAAGTGTAAATTGAAGAGAAGCACTTGTTACTTCATCAGTGGAGGCGCTAATCGATGCGCTTGTAACGTAGCCACTTGCCGAAAAGAACTGACTAGTGCCTACTGTAAATGTAAAGAGCAAAGCATCGGAAGTAGTAATAGCCGTTGTCTTATTAATATTGTCAAGAATGTCGGTGACATTCAAAGCCGTCGTCGTATCATTGTAATACGAAAGAGTGGCGCTACCCGTGCCACTGAATAAACCAGGTACGCTTGTATTGGCAGTGTCACCTAATGCGGTGGTATCAAGCGTATTTACAGAAGTATCAAGGCTCCAGTCTCGAACTTTTCCTAGCACAGTGCCGCCAATGGACAATGTGGCAGTGCGACCAGTGTAAAAAGGCATTGTCTTAAAGCTTTTGTTCTAATCTTAGCACTTTTGAGAATGACTAATCAATACGATAAAGCGATGGTTCAAAACGCACAATTCTTGATTTGGTTTGCCCTCCTTCTTCTTCACAAGGATGCTCAATGGCTTTCACTGTAATTTCGCCTTCTTCTTCCATTGTCACTTCTGTCACGCGGAAAACACGTTTGGCAGTTACTACATTACCCAAGACAAATAACCATCCTTCATAAGGAGCAAGAGAAGCGGACTGACTATTGGTAACTGATACGGAAAGCTTGACAATTCCTTCGTTAGGGCTGCCGCTATACAAAAGCGCTGTGTAAGAGCCGTTAATTGGATCTTCCGCCAATGGAGTGTTCAGTCTGCCGTCTGCCTCGATAATGCCGCTGCGGAAATCGTCCCATTGGTTCTGATCAGTTTGAACATAGATGTAGCTACCAGGCTCAATGGGACTTTCAGTGGGGAATGTTTGAAATTCCACAGCTCGCCTTGAAAGTCTACGTTGCTGGCAAAGTAGCATTCCATAATGCAATGCTTGCACTCTCCTCGTGACAAAATCCGACAAGTTAAACGTCTGACGAACGCTATTGCTTTCTGATGCATCAGCCAGCATAATGGTCAGGCTTGTATTCCCTGGAAACACATTGTCGTTTTCCGTG
>Ga0181355_1001599_pt1 | contig 10028 bp, 22 predicted proteins | sample Fa13VDMM15DN_FD_130099 | JGI IMG/M metagenome (GOLD analysis project Ga0181355, IMG submission 130099) | Freshwater viral communities from Lake Michigan, USA - Fa13.VD.MM15.D.N | ecosystem: Environmental > Aquatic > Freshwater > Lake | place: USA: Michigan | collected 2013-09-23 | reverse complement strand
TTTTTTGGCAAATGGGCTTGCAATAGGCTTGCAACTTCCGCAACTTTTTGATCGTCGGTTAAATCAGTGCGAGCAATAATCGCACGAATAGCGTCAAAATTACCCTTGCGGAGATTGTAAACATTCGTGTAAAGCACTTCCTGTGAAGCGGAGAAACACCTGAATACAGTATTTGGGCCATCCTGAATTTTACGTTTACCATCGACCAAAATAGCACGTGATTGGCATTGATCCGCTTGCGGACACGCCCATCCTGAGAGTAGATCGAAACTGTAAATCTTACGGCGACCGTCAAGCCACTTGGCAAGATCGGCGACCTTGTACAGTTTTTTCAGTTTTGTATTTGCGGCAGAAAACTTGACCATTGATTCTATCCTATGCTAGTGAAGCGGACGTTATTCCGACTGGTGAATTATACCACACACTATCGACAATGTCAATCGGCAGATATTACAGTTACAGCCGATTTGACATCATTGAAGCAATTTTCAGCATGAATCCGGCTGTAAAATGTCTTGAATCCAAATTTGCGAGTCACCAGATATCGCACTGAAAAGAATGGTAGTTCGTCAATTTCTTGAACCGCCACTAAGACAACTGAATTGTCATTTATGGTGAATTCCTGTAATGTGGTTTCGATTGTGTCGTTCATTGAATCCCTCACTTGCTGTGTAGAAAGGTGAAATCTAGTGCCATTGTGAAATCGTAGAAACAACGACTTCTTAGAGTGCCGTCTAGTCGATAACACACCACACATCGGCCTTCATCTTCTTTTTTCAAAGAAGCGTTTTTTGACCACACTATGAGCTCGTTACACTCTAGGGCATTATTGGCAACGTCGTGTTTTTCGACGTTCGTCAATCGACGCTTGTAATCATGGACGTTCATATGATCGGTTCCCTTGAATGGAGAGCGTTACTACTATCACTGATTAGATTCTACCACAGATCAGCCGCAACGTCAAGCCATCTTTTTAAAATGGTTTAAGAATGCTTTCTTGCAACATTTTTGAAGCAGCCTGAATAAGTGCTTCTGTGTGTGCTTTTGAATATTGGAGCGGTTCTGTTTTTGCAAAATAGGCGTCAACTTGATCCGATTCGGACTCCGTTAAACATTCGATGCAAACGAAGTCCACATCTGGATTGATGCCCATTTCACACAGGGAAACGATACCATGCGACGATTCTGGCATGTTCCACAGGGGAACGGAAACGGATTCTTCGCATCGTTCGCAAACGCATTGTTCGTACTGGTAGAGCATGTTCATTCCTTTACTTGGTTACTGTCATCTATCACTACGTATATTATCGGCTATCGCGGCCCAAAGATCAAGCCCATTTGGCCTAGATAAGAAATTTCTTATAATCAAGATTTGCTATTGTGCCGGGTCGATTCTTTCGATAAACTCTATAAGTCGGTTAAATCAGTCACCACCACCACCATAAAGGATAGATATGTCCAATTTCACCAGAACCGATCTTGAAATTCTCGCGGCCTTTGATATTCCCACCAAATGGCTTTCAGCCAAATATCAAAACGGCCAATCACATATTAATGCAATTGCATTATTAAATCAGCACAAAAAAGCTGAAAATATTGCAATTAAAAAAGCGGCCAAAATCAAGGCCAAATCAGATCGTGCTATCCGATTAACCAATTACACTTGTCAAGTCCAGAGGGGTGAGGAAATACAATTCGATATTAATGAAATGCAATTATATAATAATCAATTAAAATTCGTAGAGGGCTTATATCGTAGGCTTTCGTGAGTAAATGAAATGCAATCGTTTAGGCGATTGCATTTTATTTTAATTAACATATAAACGAATTAACATATGTAAATATATTAAATTAAATACAATTGATATAAACCCTTGCTGTCACCGAACTTACGGCGGGGGGCGTAGGGGGGCAGGGGTCGCCATAAGTTCGGTAGTGGTAAGGACTTATATCAATTACATTATGCACATATAAACATACTTGGATATGTAATATAAAAAGAAATGCAACCGTTGCCGATTGCATTTCATTTATTTAATTCAATTTGTCCGCGAGTTTATATCGCATCCTATCGACCAATTTATATAAGGCATCATCGTACCCTACATGGTGTTGAATTTCATCGACGGTATCATCAATGAAATCTTTTAATATTTCAATATTCAATTTGAGAGTTTCAATCTCATCTCGTTTATTGGGGAATATTGTGTGAATTGCATTATCGTTTATGTAATCAGATCCAATCATTTTGGCACTCCTAATACAAGGCCATTCTGGAAATTGAATTCGCCGCCAGTATCGTATCTCACAAGCCATTCATAGTTTTTTTGAAAGATGCGATTGGCTACCATTATATAGCTATTCTCATATTTCATCAATTGCAATAGAGCATTTAAACGCTCTTTAGTTGTGGCACTACGAACGCCACCATCGTAAATATAGATGGAACCGACGATGCTTTTATCGGCGATTATATTTCCATACAAACGCAAAATCTTTCCATCTGTGGTTGTATTTCCATTGCGTTTAGGCTTTCCAGCAAGAAAGGCCGAAATGACTTCGCGAGATATTTTTCTCATACTAGTGTCCCATTCCTGAAATTGCGGATCAATGTTTTGTTGAGTTCGTGAAGATTTTTGACTTTCAACTCATACCACTGCTTTTCATATAAAGCCTTGGCGAGTTCCATTTCAAGATACTCAATTCGAGCATCTTTATCTGAGTCGATATGGATCTTATTTCTCGACATCGAAAAAACCGCCGTAGTCTCTAGGATTGTGAATTGATGCCACCAGCAATAGGCCAGTGAAACCGAGAACCGCGATGATGAAAAAATCGCTCATTTGATAAGCCCCATTTTTTTCATGTGTGTGTAGTGTTGATCCACAAGATTAGATTCGTCTTCTGTCAAGCAAGAGACGCAAACGGAGTCCCAATCACAATCAATTAGCATATCGTCCAAATTGACGATTGGATGATTTTCGTATGGAAGATCGTCGGCGATGTTGTACACATCTTCGCATCTTTGACATACGCAACGAATCGTGTCATTTCCAGCCAGTCCAAATGTAGCCATTGTCATTTCCTTCGCTTGTTTACTGTCGTCTATCACTACGTATATTCTAGCATATCCAGCACGAACCATCAAGATAATTCCGAAACTATTTCCAAGTATTCCATCGGAATTACATAACCACTTTCGCACCACGAAGCACCCCATTCCAGCCCACCTTTTACAAGTGCCGGACATCTTTTGTTGTACTTCCCGTTATACTTCCAAAGCACATTGCCTACCCTGAATGGGATAGGTTCCATTTGCAAGTTAAATTCCCTTGCTGGAATTTCGAAGGCTTTTTTGACTACCACTTTGTTTGAGTATTTCACGTTCATCCGATCCTTTCAGGTTAGATGTTCAACATTTTATCGAAGTGTTTTTGGGCTTGTTTTTTCTTACGTGCCATGATTGTCGTATGTGGATCGCCTGTGCGAACGACATAAGGAAAGCCAAAAACATCGTCAAGATCGACTAGCATGGTAATCAGATCACCACTTTTATTTGTGGCTGAATTCAGGATGATGGCCCCGTCAACCGCTTGACCTGTGTAACGCTTGGCATTCTTGTTTTTCATGATTCGTTCCTTTGGGCTTGGTTACTGTCATCTATCTCTTATATATATAGTATCGTCTATTTCGTCGCCTATGTCCACATAATTCCCAACTATTTTGAAAGATTTTCGAAAGTATTTTTGTACACTAATCAGAGCCATGTATCCTATTACAGTTGTATTTGTACACTAATTAAATAAACATGTAATATTACAATTGCAATATATTATAATACAATTGCATTTCATAAGTGCTTGCTGCTACCGAAGTTACGGCGGGGGGCGTAGGGGGGCGGATGTCGCCGTAAGTTCGGTCTACATAAGGACTTATATCAATTGTATTTAATCACATATGTACATATGTTGATATGATACCTACAAAAAAAGAGGGCTTAGCCCTCTTCTTCCGCCTTACGGCGGGCGGCTTGCTTAGCCGCACATGCCTTGCAGCATGTCCCACCCCCGGCGTCGTTGGCGACGCAAAGAGCCATCTCACCGCAGTAATCACAATCCGTCACCACATATACTTCGCTCATCTTTTCTTCCCTTTGCTTGGTTACCGTCATCTATCTCTTATACCTATAGGATACCACATGTACCCATAGCTTACAAGAGAATTCTCAACTATTTTGGTAGATATTTTTAGCATCTTCCAAAGTGGCCAGATTCCACACCTTGCGAACCTTGCCAGTCACTAGGCAAGTGATTGCCAATACGAAACCGTAATCCCGTGTCTGGGATACGCTGCCCATACGCTTGGCGTCAACCTTGCTGTATGAGTATTGACCGAATTTGCTCCGACTTACAATCCAACCGCTGTTCGTGATCGTCGCTTGCATGTTTCTGTCCCTTGTGTTAGTTCCGTGTCACTCATCTCTCATACGTATAAGATACCATATTTATCGGCATCTTACAAGAGAATTCCCAACTATTTTTATCACCAAGCAAAACCTAGTGATTTAAGTTCAGCAACTGTTAAACCTTCGACGTTGATTAGGTTAAACAGTTCGATTGCTTCGGCTTGATTGTTCATGTAAACATTCATACCCAAAGCAACATAAACTACGTTCAGTTCGCCGTTAGGACAGGTGACAAGCCTAGCGTTATCGTTGACCAGTGCTGGCGTCATATTGGTTTTAGCGAATTTGTTCTGACCGTTGTTTGCTTTGCTTGACCGCTTTGTTTCGTTGCTTGACTTGAACATCGTATCGTTCCCTTGTGTTGGTTACTGTTCTCTACTTCTTATATATATAGTATCGTCTATTTGCTGGCCTATGTCTACATAATTCCCAACTATTTTGACGGATTTCTAAAAGTATTTTTGTACACTAATTAGACGTTCTTATCCCATTATACCTGTCGGCCTAGCTGATTACATAAGTTGTTACACATATGTATATGTATGTAAACCCTTACGGCTACCGTAGTTACGGCGACATCCGCCCCCCTAGGCCCCCCGCCGTAAGTTCGGTGGTAGTAAAGACTTATGAAATGCAATTGCATTTACATTTAATTACATAAACATATGTTGATATGATATATATAAAAAAAGAGGGGCATTAAGCCCCTCTTACATTAGTCGTCACATCCATATCCCTCTAGGTGATCGCTCCACCCATTAGGTTCATCATCATACGATGAGTCTTGATATACATCGGATTCCGTTTCGATGTAATCGTCACAATCATTATTTCGATTGTATTTATAGCAATCACAACAGAGACTGCTATCAGGTGATAGAGCATAGCCCATCAATTCCACATGGCCACAATTGGCACAAAAGAAATTTTCTTCGTTGCCCCATGCTTCATTCATGTCGGCAAGATCCTGCTCGGTAGGTACGTATTGACCATCGAAGTATTGACCATCAACCAATTCGTCGCACTGCATGTCGTTCAGAAAATCGCTCATATCAAGCCCCTTGTGTTAGGTGTCCGTCATTCACTACTACTACAGTATAGCACATCAAGCAATGGACATCAAGCCCATTACTCAACAAACATACCTTTCTTGACTATTTTGTTTTCTACAGGGATGACATCTGGGCAAGCACATTGCCAGTAATCGAAAGGAGTGTCGTATCTAGCACTATAGGAGACGACCTCCATAGGTGCTAAGCAGCATGGGCAAACCGGAGTTGGATTTGCCAACTTGGCTTGCAGTTCTTTGACTAGTTCGATCAGTTGAGCTTTGTTCATGTTCATGATTCTGTCCCTTGCGTTGGTTACTGTCATCTATCTCTTATACGTATAGGATACCATATATATCGGCTATTGCCTAGAGAATTCTCGACTATTTTGAAAGATTTTCGAAAGTATTTTTGTACACTAGGTGCATGTATACGACAGTTGTATTTGTACACTAATCAGAGCCTTATGTCCTATTACAATTGCAATACATTATAATGCAATTGCATTTCATAACCCCTTACTGTGACCGAACTTACGGCGGGGGGCCTAGGGGGGCGGGTGTCGCCATAAGTCCGGTCGTAGTAAAGAGTTATATCATTTGTATTTAATTACATATGTATATACGTTGATATGATAGGTATAAAAAAAGAGAGTCTTGCGACTCTCAATAATTTCAGAAATGAAAGCCTAGAGCTTTTAGTTCATTTTTTGCCAAGCTCGGCATATTGACCAATTCAAACATTTCCATAGCATCTTGTCTTGTCTTCAAATTACAATTTTCCATTTCTTGGGCGAAATAGATAACCTTAAATTCGGGACTCAAAAATTCGGCATCTGGAAAACAAATTACAGCAGCGTTTTCTGTTTTAGCTAGGTAAGTAGCATTGTTACCTTTAGCGAATTTGTTGCGGCCATTGTTAGCTTTTTTTGATCGGTTCGTTGCGTTCATCGTTCTTTCCTTCTCTCAGTTAGGTGAGGTTCATTCCCCATTCCTTATATATATAATATAGCACATCACTGACCTATCGTCAAGATTATTCACCATCTATTTTCAAAGATTCTCAAAATACTTTTTTCGCTTTCTGCTATTGTAATCTGCTGATTATGTCGATACAATATATAGAGAAAGGTCAGGTGACAGATGAACAATTACGTGATGATGATAGTCGTGATGGGGTGTCCGGTTGGGGTGTATATGATGATGGTAGCGAATATGATGTTTGAACCGTTTAGGAGGGATAGGTAAGATAGGGGGTGGTGGTTTTTTGTTCATTAGTTAACCCCCCTATTTTACCAAAAAAGGGGCGGGTGGGTCTCACGAAACCACCACTTTAAAATTATAATGTATCAACCTATCTAATAAGACTAATAACTTACATGCAGACCAAACCTCCCAACCCTCAGCTCCTTAAAGTTCCCAAATGCAGCTCGCAGATACTCAAAATTAATACGGAGATCTTCAACCTCTGTATAGCAATAAACATCGTTCCTAATAACAACTTCCTCGTCTCTACCTCCATACTGACTGAGCAGCTCCTTGATTATTAACTTCTCTAAGGTCGCTTGATAATTAGTCCTGCTTCTTCGGGCGTCTTGTCGCCTTTGGAGCAATTGCACGTTTTGCACGAAGTAACCAGATTGTCCCACGTATCTTTCCCCCCTCTACTTTTAGGCATGACATGATCTACAGATAATTCTTCACTATTAAGTTGCTTTTGGCAGTACACACAGGTATAATTATCACGGAGAAAAATATTTCTCCTGTTAGGCTTATACATCTTATCGGGCAACTTAACATATTTTTTAAGAACAACAGTCTTGGGAATTTGATATGCCTCGCCCGAAGTTGTAAAAACCTCACAGCCATCGTAAAAATCTACAGGATGTACTTTACCAGACATCAATAATTTAATGCCCCGTTTCCATGAAACAATTGTCAAATGCGTATAATTACTATTTAATATTGTTGTGTTCTTCATAAGGGTTGTCCCGTATGCGAAAAAATAATCCCGTAAGTGTAAGCGCCAGCTTGAACATGATTTCTTCACAGGAGTTGTCGAAAAGTGTGGCCGCAGATTTAAATGTTCCCGACCCCACAGGTATTATAACCAAAGGAAAAGCAAAAGTCAATGAAAATTCCACAAAATATGACAGAGGAACAAGTAGTATCCACGATATCCCTGATATCTTCTCGCCTCGCAAGTAAATATACTTTCCCAAATTACGAGGAGGACGACATCCAACAAGAGGCTTTTATCATTGGAATGGAAGCCCTTGACCGCTATGATGGTGTTAGGCCACTCGAAAACTTTCTTTCGATTCACATAAAAAACCGACTAAAGAATTTTAAACGTGACCACTACTATCGCCAAGACGAGGGCAAGGCCGAAGAAATCCAACAGGGTAAAAAGAAGCTCCTCGACGCTGCCTCGCTAGATGATATGAAAGCCTTTATATTCCACAAAGAAGTCTCAGCCGACTTGGAAGAGCGCGAACTCCTTGAATATATTGATGTTCATATACCTGCAAATATGCGAAGCGATTACTTGCGATTTAAAAATGACCAAGTATTAACTAAAACTAAAAAATTACATCTACTCACTTGCCTCAGAGAGATACTAGGAAAGTTCTATGCGTAAAGGTAGATTAGATCTAAACGAACAGTCCTATATTAAAAATAATATTAAGGATATGTCGTATGAAAATATTGCTACAGTCTTGGACCGAGACCCCAAATCGGTCCTACTGTGGATCAAACAAAATGTGGGGATCAACGCTAGCGACCGCAAAGAAGTCGAAGCTCTGAACGAGCTGAAGCAAAAGGCTTACTGGCGCGATCTTGAGGGGCAATTCACAGAGGACGAGCTGGAGATGTTTTTATTCCACTGGAAAAAAATGTGGTCGCAGTTCAGAGAAGACGTGTTTCACACTGAAGAAATTCAAATTGTGGACACTATTAAATTAGAAATTCTTATGAATCGCTGTTTAAAATCCCAAAATGAAAATATTAAAACCCTCTCTAATATGGAACAAATTATCATAGAGGAGAAGAATCAGGATAAAGATCTCATTGATTGGGATTTAGTTTTGAATCTGGAGCGCCAGTCAGCAGTTCTAAGGGCATCACAGGAAGCCCTCTCGCGAGATTATAAAGATTTGCAGACTAAAAAATCAGCAATGATTAAAGATCTTAAAGGTACTAGAGAGCAGCGTATTAAAGCTATCGAGGATAGTAAAATAACTTTTGCGGCTTTAATTAAGAAGATCATTCTTGACGGGGATTTTAGACACGATACGGGCATTGAAATGGAAAAGATGCGACTGGCTATGGACATTGAAAGGGACCGATTATCAGAGGCCCATGTGTATGAAGATGGGATTACAGACCAACCCTTTTTAACAGCGGAAACAGTAGAATCATGACGGGCCAAGGACAACTTATCAAAAGGAGATAGAATCATATGAAGACAGCAATAGTTACGGGAATCACAGGACAAGACGGCAGCTACCTAGCAGAGTTGCTCCTAAAAAAGAAATATAATGTACTGGGGGTATATCGCAGAACATCCCAACCTAACTTTCATAGACTTGCAACTTGCATTAGTAGTAAAAAGTTTACCCTTATAGAGGGCGACTTAACTGATGAGGGTTGTTTATACCGATTATTAAATGATTATGATGTTGATGAGTTTTATAATCTGGGCGCTCAGTCACATGTTAAAACTTCATTTGATCAGCCCGGCACAACGTGGGATATCACAGCTAGGGGCGTTTTGAATTGCCTTGAGGCGATACGCAATTGTAGCGTAGGTACTAAGTTTTATCAAGCGAGTTCTAGCGAGATGTTTGGAAAAAACTACACTACAGTATATAACGATTTTGGCGAAGATCCAGTAAAATTCCAAAATGAGGAAACCCCATTTCTACCACAGTCCCCATATGCCATTGCTAAACTTGCGGGACATCACTTGGTGCGTAATTATCGGGATTCATATAAAATATTTGCGTGTTCTGGGATTCTTTTTAATCATGAGAGCGAACGGCGAGGCGACCAGTTCGTGACTCGTAAAATCACTAAGTGGCTAGGAGAATTTATAGCAAGTGGCAAAGATAAAAAATTTCCTAAGTTGCGCCTTGGCAACCTTGACGCTCGTCGTGATTGGGGCCATGCGGAAGATTATGTCAAAGCTATGTGGTTGATGCTTCAACAACAAACCCCAGATGATTATGTCATTGCAACTGGTATGACTTACACTATTAAAGACTTCTTACAAGAGGCGTTCCGTCATTACGATCTAAAATGGGAAAACCATGTGGTTGTTGACCCTGCTTTTTATCGTCCTGCTGAAGTTGATTTTTTGCTTGGGAGTCCAAAAAAGGCAAACGCAGAATTAAAGTGGAAGCCGGAAGTCTCATTTTCATCTCTTGTAGAAAGAATGGTTTTAAATGACGTGGCCGAAGCGCAACTATCAAGATCCTCACTTCAAACAGTTTAGGTCTGAAGTATTAAAAC
>Ga0181355_1001598_pt1 | contig 10029 bp, 7 predicted proteins | sample Fa13VDMM15DN_FD_130099 | JGI IMG/M metagenome (GOLD analysis project Ga0181355, IMG submission 130099) | Freshwater viral communities from Lake Michigan, USA - Fa13.VD.MM15.D.N | ecosystem: Environmental > Aquatic > Freshwater > Lake | place: USA: Michigan | collected 2013-09-23 | reverse complement strand
GCCAGGTATATTATCAGATGAATCACCCATTAGTATTTTATAGTTTAGAAAATTATAGCTACTAACGCCGAATTCTTCTAGTACGTCTTTAGGTTGGTATACTTTCTTCTTGGTAGGAGAATAGCAATGCACTTTATCTGATACTAATTGTAAGAAGTCCTTATCAGCAGACATGATAGTTACCTTTTGAGTATCTTCATGCGCTTGAAATTTATTAGCTAAATAACCAATAATGTCATCTGCCTCTAATCCATCAATACTGATAACAGTAACTGGTAGACACTTAAGATATTGAATCAAACGTTCCATTTGATTGTTAATACTTTCTTGTTCTTCAGATTTAGATTGAAAGATAGTATAGTTCGTCATGCGATTAACATTACGATTTGTTTTATATGCGGGAAATAGATTTCTCCTAGCGTTCGAACCACCTATACCATCGAAAACGATAACTACTTTAGTTGGATCAGCCATTCTGATAGCATAACCTACTGATTTAAGAAATCCGGTCAGGCCACCAATATGGTGGCCATCGGGATTTATATGGTTAATCATTGTAAACGCTCTTAAAAATGTATTAAGGCCGTCTATGATTAAAATTGAGCTTAGTTCTTTTCTGATGTCGGGTTGAACATTAGTGAGTAATTCGTGATACTTTTTACTCATTATGTTTTTTGTTTAATTTTCTTCTACTCCTATTAGTGGAAGATTTTTAATATCTTCTTCCCATTCAGAGTTGTCTTCTACAATTGTAATTTCACCTGACGTTCCTAGTATACTTGCCCATTCATTGCTATGTTCTTTCTTATACTTATCAATAACTTTAGCATCATCGCTTATGAAACCATGTGGTGTCATTACTACTGTTGATTTTGTAGTTATACCCGTAACATGATTCTTATCACAGCTTACTTTAGTTCTGGTTGCAAATTCTACCTCTTTACTATTTTTAGTTGCCTTAATTTTACTTACTCCTGAATTAGTAATATTACCGAAGGTAAGTACTAATGAAGCATCATAAAACATAGTATCTCCACCTTTATTTCTCATTTTTGGTTGTGAGAATCTAGTTTCAGCTGGAGAAACCCATACTTTATTTACTGCTACTATTGTATTAGTGTATGGTTGAGTTTCTTTACGAGATAATGTAATTCTCTGATTGATGAAATTACCAAACTGTTGACTATATGCTCCTGCATTCCATTGAGGGTTATTATTATTAGCATCAATACTCATTCTACAAGGAATAGAACCAATACTATCAATCAAGAACAATAAATCAAATGGTAATTTACCTTTTGCTTGTTCGTTTAATAGATCGGCTATAAATGCAGCCATGTCTTCAATACTATTTAATGAACTTCTATCAACGTAAAGGAAGAAACCTTTATAATCAATAACTTCTCCTGTTGTAGGATCAGCTACTTCTTCCATTTGGAATCCTAACTTTCTAGGAAAATCCCAATCATGTTTCATCTCAGTGATAATGTAAACAGGCATTACACCCATTTTTTGTGCATTAGCTGCTACTTCAGCAAGTGTGGTTGATTTACCTGTGTTTGAGTGCCCACGAAGGAGTGTTACTCCACCCATTGGTATCCCAGGAATTCCTAAGGCATTTTGTAATGCCTCAGAAAACGGGATCCATCGTTGATCTTTAAATTTAACAGACTGATCTAAGAATTTAGATTTCTTAAATGCATCTATGTCAAATGATTTTCTTAAAGTGTCTGATACCACAGCGGTTAAGCTGTCTTTGCTTTTTGCCATAATTAATCATTAAATAAATTGTCAAATTTGTCTGCGTTGCTGGTTTTAGCTGCAGGTACTTCTAAAGAATAAGCTGGTGCTACTGGTTTGTTTATTTCTGTTAAGAAATCATCTTCCTCATCTTCATCTTTAGATGCGATAGGAGCTTCGGTAGCGGCTGCTTCCTCTTCAGGATTTAACCATTTAGTTAATACATCTTTTAATTGATCGTAAGTGTATCTACGATTAATAGCCAAAATGTCAGGCTGTTCATTAAGTAACTTTTCTACTAAAGCACCATCTTCTGAAATTGCTGTAGTCTTAGGTTTAACACGAATGTTACATTTAATACCTTTTCTACCTGCAATAATGTCTTCAGTTGCTTCGATAGTAAAGTCTCTACCATCTGTAATGTCAGTAAAATCACCATAATCTTCATCAGCAGCAATTCCTACTAATTGATCATTTGTTAATTTACCGAACTCCCACAAACGAGTACCTAAATGCTCCTCACCACGTACAATTACTGCAGCGAAATAACGAGATTTTGGTTCAATTTTTTTAGCTAATTGCCAATCTTCTTTGTCAGATGATTTACGAAGGCCTTTTGCGAAATCCGCAATTGGATCTGCTTCACCCCAGTTTGATAATGCTAAAATTGGTCCTTTAGAGAAACCATAGTGGAATTGTACTTCACGAATAGGCCAAGCCTTGTCGTACTTGTTTGGTAGAATACGTACTTGGTATTTACCTGGTTTTGGTTTAAAGAAAATCTTTGTGTAATCGATTTTCTCACGTTGTTGGCTGCCTTTGTTTTGAGCAGCGGCAAGCTTCTGCTTTGCTAGATTTAAATCCATAACTGTTTTATTTTATAACTTGAATATACGAATGCTTATTTAGACCACCAAACTATTTGTTGAAGTCTATGATCTTATAGATCGAAGTATCTAATTTACGTAAATCGGGGCCGTTGGTAAGCAATATGCTGTTCTTGTATTCGTGCCAATTTACGATGTATTTGGTGTCTAGTACACCCTTATTTAGTGATTTAATCAATGTATTAAGAGCATTGATTGTGTATAACGTATTTGATTCCTTTTTGCGATGTAGCAATATGGTATTTGGGAGAGGAGCATCAGCTGAATTAGCTGTGTCAATGTTGTATGTGCACATTAATTCATCGCTCTGAGGCGATTCAAGAATGAATATCTTATTGTATAAGATTGCATGACGACGATTAATAGTAGAAACTATGTTCTCTAGGTCTTCAGGCTTAGTAAATGTGCAGAATAATTTGTTCAAGTCGAAATATATATTATCCATCATAAATATTTATATTTTAGTTAAACCATGATATGTATTACCTTGCTTAATAGTTACCGGATATTCCAGCATGTTTACTATATCTTGCAATATGTCGCCATCTTCTTTGCTATAATCAAATAGAAATGCGTCATACGTATACAATACGATTTTTGTTTTTTTACCTTTTAAATAATCAAGTACCTTTTCTAATAATTCAATGTTAGTTGATGTCTCTTTACTCTGCACTATATAGTTAAATAGTTTAGCTTGAGTCATATCAGCGTCAGGTATAAATATTCTGTTTTCTGTTTCATATTTCCCTCCATATTGATACGTGTTCCACATACCATCAATAAATGTATTTACATCTTTAAAGAATGGTTTATATTGATATTCACTCCATACACCACCATACAACTGTTTGAATGTTAATTCTTTAGCGTCTTGCTGTGATACATTTAACAGCTGACCTAATAATTCGTATGTGTTTTTGTCTTTAGGGAAATGCCATTCAACCATTTCACCGATTAGGCGCGGATGGTAGCCTTGAAAATCCATTTCAATAAACATATCATTCTCAGGCATATAACACATGCGTTCGCCATCATCTTTATTTAATGCTGCGAAATTAACGCTGTTAAACGTGTTAGATGGGCGCGATGTTGTCGTGTATAGATTGTAATGTGTGTATATTTTTCCGCGAGATAAATTGAATTCTGGGTGGGGTAATTTACCTTGGTAATAATCGATGAAACAGTCTTTATTGAGCTTTATACCGTTTGATTCGAGCTGATAGAATACATTAGTTGCACGCTCATTGTTAAAGGTAAATTGATCATTTGGTGTGAATGATTGGATCAATGGTAATACCTCGCTGAATGTATTTTCCCACTCTTCATAATGTTTGCTAATCGGTATCAGGCAATTAACATTAGGTAAAGCGTAATGTTTGCTGTTGTAAAATTCGCTACAGTTAGTTGGTACTTTATGTGTATGCTGAATGAAATTTACATCAAATAACTTTTGTGGTTTATTGAAATAATACAGTGCTTCTTTCTTATCTAGCACCCACATCTTTTGTGTATTATTAACTAACCACCATTCAACATTTTCTTTACTTAAACCAAATGATTCACTATGATTAATACACAGCATAAATCCTTTAGTTCTGATAAGATCCCTAACGTAAACTAAACTTAAATCAGTTAATGAGGGGTGGTATTTGTTATTTTTAGGGATGAAACTGACGAAACAGTCCCCAAAACTACCCAGCTTCTCTAGCTGGTCTGAACGTTCAATAATGTAAAACATAACCTTTTTATTTGACGAAATATAAGACTAAATCTTAGCCCTCCAAAAAAGTTCTTAAACCAGGAATTTGAGTGTATGCTTGGTCTGCGTTTTGATTAATATTATTATAATTTCCTATAAAAGTGGTTTGATATAACGGATTTCCTTGAAGTGAAATATAAGTTTTTTCATCGATACTTTTAATAATGATAGGTTTAATATTTACTTGTCTACTATAAAAAGAAAGATCTTCTCCATGAGATATTTCACCACTAAATGGAATTCCTTTTACTAACGTTGGAGTCAATTGTTGTGATGTAATTCCAGATACAAGTGAAAATAGAGCAGTATTGCTACTATTATATAGTTGATTTTGGTCTTGTTTTTTTATTATTTTAATAGCATCTATACTATATTCTTTACCTGTGTATAAAGAGCCATTTAATTCAAAGTAGTATCCTTGATATGGTTTATTTGTTTTTTCTTCTACAAACTCATTTCCTGAAGTATATTTGCCTGTTTGTATTATGTTTGATGGTACTTTCATTATCGTCCTGTTTCAGTTTTTATTTCTCTAAGCATTTTCATCATTTCAGGAGAAGGATGAGCATCAGATCTTTCTGTTGAAATTGTAGAATGAGCATATATTCCTTTATTTAAAGGAATAAAGTCTCTTGTAGCATCAAAGCTTTGGCCTGCTTTTGGTAAAGCTGTCATAGACTTTAAACCAAATACATTTTGGTATATGCTTAGATCATTTGCTGCATAGTTAAGTACAATATTTGGGCATGCAGCTAAAATTTCCTTAATGACTCTTTTTAATTCATTTATTTGAGCAGTAGTATAATTTTCGTAATATCTACTACTATTAATAGAATACCCAAAATCTACAAATCCTGCTGTTTGTGTCTGATCATATCCTGGTGCGGTTACGAATTTTTTAAGTTTAGCTTGACCAGCAGCGTCTATAGTAAAAGTATTACCTGGTTTTCCATCTTTTGGGTTAGTGATATAAGGATGCCATAGTTTACCTCCGCTTTTTATAAAATACCCGGCGTTACATATTTCAATACCAACTGTGGTTGGATTTGCTGTTGATCCAGCATGTTGTGCAATTCTATCTAGAGGGGTTTGGTTAAATGATACTCCGTCTCTAGTAATAATATAATGAATTGATAATCCCCCCTTATTAAGTGTATCTATTGTTGCATTAATGCCTCCATATCCAGCAGTATCATGGATAATAATTTGTTTAACATCGCTTAAAGTACGTTTACGTCCTGAAGGAGCAAACGGTATTAAAGGTGCAGGGAGTGATGGTGTTCCTGTTGGTGGAAGTAGAGATAATAATGAATTTTTAAAAGATGTTTCTATTAAAGTAGATAATTTTAAATCTTTAAATTGAGTTTTGTTTGGTCCATCTCCTAATACAATATTTAAAGCATCAATTTTAGTTGTCCAATCATTATTATTACTAAGAGTATGAGATATACCTGTTACTGTTTGAGCTAATCTAACACCAGCACCCATACCTTTATATCCCTTGGGTAATATGTCTTGATTTACAGTAAATAAATTTCCTATTACTAATCCACCAATGCCATCCATTTCAAATGAGAATTTAAATGGAATTATATTTCTATTAGCACCTGGGGATTTTGTAATGGACTGAAAGTATACAATTAAATCTCTTAAATTACTTTTACATCTATTAAATAATGTAGAAATATCTGATGATGCTCCTGGTGCGGTTGCTGTTTGTGATAGTGTTGCAAACATGAATATTATACCTCCTAAATTACTAGCTAATGCAGTATCTAATTTCCCACTATGTAAAGCGGCATTACTTGCTATGCCAAAATCCTTTTTTTGTATTATTCTATCAATTAAATTCGTATTAAAATCAATCATAGTATTATTTTGCATACCTAATTGACCACCTTGGGCTTGTGAACCAATAGCAATAATTTGTGATTGTTCTGGGAATATTTGTGATTGTAAGCTATAATTTCTAACTACTGAATTTAGGTTACCTACTTGTAGTTCAAATAAGTTTGTAGCATTTTTATCTTTAGTAAAGTTTACATCGATTACTCTAGCTTTATTATCTACCGGGTCAACATGTACTTCAAAACTATTAATATTGCCAATAGATGGTTGTATTGCTGATATTATATTTTTTACATATTTGTATAGATTAATCTCATTTTTTTCTTTATTATCTGATGATTCAAGGTTTGAATCTAAAGATAGTTGATAAAGAAAATTTAAATTTACAAATATATTTCCTATTATACCTAATTCATCGTACCCGTTGGGATTACCAGAGAAAAATTCTTTTGGTAATTTTTTTAACTCAATTAGAGCAGCTTTTGCATTGTCTATAGAAGTAGTAGATATTATGGTAGTTGGTGGTGGTGGGGTACCTGTTGGGTTAGTTATAATAACAGGGTTAATTACTCCGGTACCACGAGAACGCTTAGTTATTGGTGATATTACAAGTTTAGGTGTAAAATTTTTTAAATGATCTATAGCATCTTTATAAAACTCTTCTTGTAAACCTAATATACCACCAGATGCTTGTGAAGCACTAAAATAAAAAGGAATATCTTGGGGTGCTAAAGCAGCATTAATTGCTTGATACTCACTAAAATTAGATATATTTTTAATAGCTTCTAGAAAAGATCCAGTAGGAGCGTCTCTTAAAGCTTGTTGCATTGCTCCTACATTAGAAATAGCAGCAGTATATCTAGCTACTGCGTCTTTAATAGCATTAACTTTTGCTGTTAGGGGACTTGACGATGCTGCACCACTCACAGCAGTTAATATTCCTGCTGATGTCGTATCATACCATATAGGACTCTTAATAACACATACTGTTGGATCAACAGATACTTGTATAGGATGAGCTATACATAATAAAGGTTCTTCAGTACCTGCATATCCTTCTGTTTGGGTAGATAACTCCATTAATAAACCACCATTCTCATCTTTTGGTATAACATACTTATTAAGTACATCAAAAGCAGCTTCTAAGGTGATATATGCTTGCCATTCAGTGCCTCCAGTTAAAGGAGACCAATTTGATTTAAGATAAGGTGTACTAATAACTTGAAATTTATCTTTAAATATAGAATTAGCTGATAATGTTACAGTTGGTGTGGATGGAGTTCCTGATATAACATATGAAGTTGCTTCTTTTAATTTAAAATAAGCCTCAGCCCAAACACCAGCTAATATATTTTTTTCATAGTGTTCTTTAAAGTCATTTGGTGCTTTTTTATTTCCTTGCACTGTAAATTCAGCATTTAGAAACCCATCACCATTTTTAGTTGCAGAGTTAAGTTTAGTTAAGTCAGGTAATACATAGTTTACCTTTAAGGACTCAATAATTTCACCTGTTGATATAATTGTTGTTTGACAATCATAACCACCATCTGTTCTAGCTGACCATTGGTAGTTTTTAACATATCCAAACATAGCATCGTAGTTACCTCCTGATGCTGTACTTCTATCATATAATGCTTTAAATATAGTTGTTCTATCAGTAGTACCTTTATTTATAATATCATAGTGGTTTGGTGGGTTTGTAATTATCTTTCCATTATTACCTAAGTAAGGATACCACCCCCATTCTACTAAAACAGTATATCCCGGACGCATGTAAAGTAATTCTAATTCTTCAAGTTGATGGATATCCCAACATTGAAAATTAACTACTGCTTCTCTTAATGAACCATATGCTGATTTGGATTTAATATCCATACTAGTAATACCGGCCATTGGGCGAAGACCTAATCTATTATTAATACCGGATGTGGCTTTAGTGCTGTATGCCTCAGAATTTGTATTTCCTACTCCAGACTTCAATGTACCAAAAATTCCTGGTTTTAATGTACCTCCTTGTAAAATATTATTTTTAGCAGAGTTATTACTACCTCCAACATTAACACTAGATACCATTCTAATCCATGAATTACGAGAATTTAAGTATTGAATAATTTCTGGAGTACGGTTCGAAGTAGCCATAGCACCTTGCCTAGCTGCTAACGATCCACTTATTTTTGTTTGGAATGAGTCTCTAAATATTGACATAACATTTATCTAGCTTGGTTAAATTGTTCGTATAATCTTAAAACAGCATTTAAATCTGTTGGTATTCTTAATTGTGTACCTGGTTCTGGAAATAATGCTCCTTTAGTGATATTATTATTAGCTGCAGAAATTATCCACCATAAGGTAGCATCAAGGTAATAAGAATAAGCCAGGGAATCAAGTCTATCTCCAACAGTTGTAACAACATATTCATCTGTTTCTGAAAATGGAATGTCAGGATAGAACTTAGCTTTGTAATAAGGTCTATTTGTATTTTCTGTGGTTAATATAGTTGAATTATTATAACGTTCCATTTATTTATCTTTTCTAAATTTATTAACTACATCAGCCGATGTAATAAATCCGGTTTGAGTTGCCTGAACTGGGTTTACTAGGTTTGGTAAGTAACCAAAGAATCCATTTTTAAGAACTCCAGGACCACTTTGTTGGTATTGAGGTAATTCTTTATGAACAATAGTTAAACTAAAACTAGCATCAATATACATTGATAATAAAGCATCATCTGCTATATCCCAAGAAGCATCATCAGGAATGCTATAGTTTACACTATTTAATACAGCATATTCACCAACTAAATAATTACCTAGGTTTATTTTAATTAAAACACCACCTAATAAATTATTATTATAAGAACCAGCAGTTACTGATGCTAATTGACCTAATGCTCTGTGTTTTTCAAATAGTTGAATCTTATTGAAGCAAGGTACTTTTAAATTAAAAGATACTGTACGTTTAAATTTACTATATATGTAGAAACTTTCTGCTCGACCTGCATAGTTAACATCGTTCCAAGTAGCATTAAAATCATCTTTATAACCATTTATGTATGCAGGAAATATCCAGGTTTCTGTACCAGAGGTAAAGGGATTAATTGCTCTAAACACTACACTCATAATACCAGCATCATTTCTAGAAAAGACATCACTATTATTATATGTTTGTTTACTTCCAGATATTGATAGAGAAGCAGAGCCATAGTATCTAAAATTAGGTGCATCTCTAAGTAAAGAACCAGTTACTGTTGTAATAGTGTTATTATAAGTAACCGGGTTAATAGCTGAATAGGTACCAACTGATGGGATTGTTTGGGATAAATTTGCGGTTGCATTAATTTTGCTTACTAAAGCAGCATATGTTTCATTTATTCCTTGACGTAGAGCGGCATTAATAAGGGCTGATCCTGTTGTTGAACCAGGGATTTCATTAGAATAAGCATTAATAGAATTAGCAGCAGTTTTAACTGATAATTTTGCTTTTTCTCCTAATGCGTTTGTATATTCTACAGGAGCAATAGTAATTCTAGATCTGCCACCAAAATTAGCAGCATTATTTAATGATTCTTCAATTTTTAATTTATCTTCAGTAAAGCTATATCTTTGAATTATAGTAAGTCCTATACCGTATGTAGATCCAGGGCCTGTTGGGTAGGAAGAAATTACCTTATCATCAATGTTTAATTTTTGTCTTTTAAATTTAACAGGAACATAAGGAAATCCTCCTGATTGAGAACCTGCTAATAAGGATTGATTTTGAGCTTTGTTTACTCTTTTATTTTGTCTATTAGCTTGT
>Ga0181355_1001597_pt1 | contig 10034 bp, 4 predicted proteins | sample Fa13VDMM15DN_FD_130099 | JGI IMG/M metagenome (GOLD analysis project Ga0181355, IMG submission 130099) | Freshwater viral communities from Lake Michigan, USA - Fa13.VD.MM15.D.N | ecosystem: Environmental > Aquatic > Freshwater > Lake | place: USA: Michigan | collected 2013-09-23 | reverse complement strand
GACAAAGACATTGAATTCCCTGGGGGCTTTGATGATGATGATCGCATCTATGTGCGACAGAACCAGCCGCTGCCACTAACAGTTCTTGCGCTCTTCCCGCGCATGAACACGTTCGACAAGTAGGTGTGAACGATGTCTATCTTCGGCCTCATCTCATTCGGCGCCTCGCTCCTTTCTGGCGCATCGCAAAAGCGTGCATCGAATAAAGCTGCTGCCGCCGCGCAGAGGGCCGGTGAGTTCAATGCAACGATCATTGAACGCGACATCGACCTGCTGGAGCGTCAGCGCCAGATCTTTAACCAAAACTTTGCAGTTGAGGCTGGAAGATCCAGGCTGGCATTCGAGCGTGATGTTCAAGGCGCCGTGAAGGCAGGCTTTGGCTTCGCTGGCATCGACATTTCACAAGGCTCTCCGCTGCAGATCCTGCGGGAGAATGCGCGTGAATTCCAGTACGAGCAAGACGTGGCCGAGTTCAACCGCGAGATCGCCAACATGCAGATTTCTGACCAGCAAGAGACGGCCAGGCTGAATGCAGAGTTGTCTCGCATGGAGGGCGGCGCACAGGCTGCAGGTCTGCGTGCGTCTGGCACTGCAAGTTTGATTGGCAGCGTTGGCCAGGCTGCGCAGATCGGCTACGAATATAAACTGTTTGGGAAGTGACCATGAAAATTCCAGTCTTCCGGTCTCAGGCTCAAGCTACCAGCGAAGCACCAGGCGCCCGCATCCAGGCGCGAATGAATGCAGCGCCTTTCGTCCAGGCTGCTTTGCAGAAGGGGCAAGTTCTCACTGAGGCCGTTGGGCAAATTGGTGACTACGCTCTTATGCGTGCCAAGGCTGATGCCGAGGTGCAGTACAGCGAAGCCATGCTGGCCGCTGACGAGGAAATGCGCCTGCTTGCCGAAGACTTGGAAAAGAACGGGCGTCTTGAAGATGTCACCGGCGAAAACGGCACCTGGCGCACCAGGTCGAAGGACATCCGCGACCGCCTGGCTGACGGTCTGTCCAGCCGATCGATGACGAGCGAGTTTAACTCGCGGTTCAACCAACAGGAAATGACGCTCCGGTTCCAGCTGCGCGACTCTATCCAGGCAAGGATTGAGCGCCAGATTGCAAAGGCGCGTGCTGAGACGATGCAGCGTGCTGAGGACAGCATTGCGAACGGCACTGACATCACCACGCTAAACATGACCCTAAGCGGTGTCGGCGTCGATACCGATCGCCTGGCGGCGAATGGCCTTGCGTACCCTGAAGCACTGAAGGCGCAAGAGTATGCGCTGCTGAAAAACGGCACGGAGCGTGCTGCCGTTAAATACCTTGAGGAGCAGGATCTATCGGTCGCGGCTGCAAGCCGGTTGCACGAAGCTCTGCGATCGGAAGATCCGTCCAAGATCCCTGACGCTCGTGGCTTGTACGTCTACAGCCTGATGCAAAAGCTGGCGCCGGAAGATCGGGTTGCCTTGCTCAAAAAGGTAAACGGCATCTCTGAGTATGTGAACGGCCCGACCCTTGAAGAAGAGCAACTCAAGTACCGCGCGGATGGTGCGTTCAAACAAGCCAACAGCTCTGTCACCTCTGCCGTTTCAACGATCCAGAGCGGCGGCACTGTACCAGATGACCAGTGGGCGCAGATCGGCCAGGTTATCAATTCGGCTGCTGACTATGGTATCGATCCGGCTTTGGTGGAAACGGCCAAGGCTCAGTACGCAGACGCCACGTTCCTGCGCGACCTATCGTCGGAAGTGAAGACCGCTACGCCGCTGCAGATTGAGACGATCTTGACCCAGCTGGAAGGCGGTACAAAGTTTGGCGGCGAAGGCATCGACACCAACCGCGAAGAGATTGCTGTTAGCTTCTTGCGCACTCTCAAGACCAACATGCAGAAATCAATCGCTGACGATGGCGGTTTGTCCTGGGGCAACCGAAGCGGACAGATCGATCTTGCGCCAATCGACACGACCTTCTCTCAGCCGGCGCCTGATCAGGCTGGCCCCTCGATGTCAGAGTTTGTCGCTCAGTCGAGAATTAAGGACGCAATAAAGGTTCGAGATCTTTACAAGCCCACGCCGGCAGGCATGCCCGCCGCTACGCCTACCTTCTTGCTCCAAGGCGAGCGTGACCAGATTTCCGCAAACTTTGACAGATCGGCTCCGCTGCAAAAGCTGCAAATGATCTCCAACATCCAGGCAAGCTATGGTGAGTATGCTCCGCTTGTCATTGCAGAGATCGCTCCCAAGAACCCGGTTATGGGACACGTTGCCGGCCTTCTCTCTGATGGCAGGGGCGTTGTGGCCGAGAATGTAGTTGCGGGCCAAGCCATGATTGCTGCCGGAACCAAGCCGCCAGGAGCAACGCCTGAGCTGACCCAACCGTTTGTGAGCGAGATTGTCTCGTCTTCGCTGTCGTTCCTCTCTCCCAATGTCGGAGCGCAGCTGACCAATTCAATCAATGAAGCAGCACTGGCGCACTATACCGCGCAAGCTTCTCTGCGTGGCGTTGGAGACTTTGACGACAGTCTCTGGCGGGAATCGGTCCTGGCGGTAACTGGCTACGACAAGTCAACTGGTCGCGGTGGCATCCAGGAAGTTCGCGGCATGCAGACGATGCTGCCGTCTACAATGACGGCTGGCGAGGCCGAGGATCTGTTTGCGAAGATAACGATCCCGGCGCCTTGGAGCGAGGCACTCAAGATTGACGAAGACACCGCTGCGATGCTCATAGAAGCTGCAGAAGATGATGAGTACAAGGCGATGGTGTATGGCCGCGATGAGCGTGGCCGGCAGGTTTACGCGCTCACCTACGGCCAGTATGGTGACACATCGTTTGCCGTTATGACTGACGCAGTGGGCAAGACGGTCACCTTTACCTTTGAAGATCTGATGGAGGCTCAATAATGGGGATCATCCCGTCTCAACCAGATCCCCTGGCCATTGGCGCTCTTCCGACCAGGAACAAGCCGATCGGTGAGCTGTCTGAAAACTTCTCTCTGGCTCTGAAGTCTGGCGCGGCAACTGGCCGCCAGGGTTTGATCTCTGGCGTGCGCACCGCTCTTGATCCTGTCATTGATGAGATCCGATCGACCACAGGCGAAGACTTTTACAACCCGGCGATTTACCTCGACACGGGCATACTGTCTGCACCTGCAGGTGCAGATACGCGGGAAGATCGGTACAATTATGAGCTGAGGTCGATCCAGAAGTACGTTTCGGAAAACAAGGACAAGTTTGCCGCAGACTTTGTCACACGCGTCACTGATCCTAACTTTGATCTCAACTTGCGGCGCGGTGTCATTGAAGACGCTATGTCCTCTATGGCCGAAGCCGATGAGCTTTTTGCGCGGTCTCCTGGCGCCGGCAACTTCTTTGCGCAGTTTGCCGGCGGCGCGACAGCTGCAGTCGCTGACCCGGTAAACCTTGAGTCGATGGTCATTGGCGGCGCAGCCAAGAACATCTGGAGCCTGGCGCTGCAAGAAGCTCTGATCGGTGCAAGCGTTGAAGGCATCCAGCAAGAGCAGGTTGCCGAATGGTACGCCACTCTGGGCCTGGAGTATTCGGCTGAAGACTTCGCAATCAACGTGGGCCTGGCAGCTGCGGGCGGTGCGGCGCTTCCGGTTGCGATCGCTGGAGCCGGTCGTGGTGCAAGCTTCACAATCAACCAGGCAAAAGCGGGCATCGCAGCCCTGCGCAAGTCTGGCGTGAAGCTATCCCCTGACGCAGAGGCATTGCTGATCAAAGCCGAAAACGCAGAAAGCCTGGCAGATGCAAATCCGCTTCCGTCATCTATGGACGGGCAGATCGAACACAAGGCGCGTCTCACCGAAGCATCTGCAGCGGTCGAGGCCAACCAGCCGCCGGCGATCTCTAACCAGCCCAAGACCCAGCCGACACCGGCCAGGTCGATCGAAGCATACGACAACCTGGATGGCGTTGTGTTCAAGTTCGATCCTGATGAGATTGGAGTTGACGCTGAGACGTTCCAGTTCAAGGCCGGCGGCGATGCTTTCGGTGTGACTGAGCGGCTGCAGGGCATCAAAAAGTGGGATGCGATCAAGGCCGGCAATGTTATCGTCTTTGAATATGCAGATGGCCGGAAGGTTATTGCAGACGGGCATCAACGCGTCGGATTGGCTAAGCGCATCAAGGCCGAAGATCCATCCCAGGAAGTCGTGCTGTATGGCGTGAAGTTGCGTGAGATTGATGGCATTAGCCCTCAAGAGGCAATGGTGATTGCCGCGCTCAAGAACATCTCAGAAGGCACCGGCACGGCGATCGATGCAGCCAAGATCTTGCGCACTGCACCTGGCCGCGTGTCTGAGCTTCCGCCCAGATCTCCATTCGTGCGCCAGGCGCGAGAGCTGACCAACTTGAGCGACGAAGCCTGGGGCATGGTGCGCAACGAGGTTGTGCCGCCCAACTATGCTGCGATCGTCGGGCGCCTGGCATCGCAAGATCCTGACATGCAGACGGCTGCCATGGGTGTGTTGGCTAAGGCAGACCCGGCCAATGAGTTTCAGGCCGAGGCGATCGTGCGCCAGGTCATGGCTACGCCTATCTCGCGTGAGACGCAAGAGAACCTGTTCGGCGAAGAGATGGTTGTCGAAAGCCTGTTCGCAGAGCGGGCCAAGATCCTGGACCGCGCACAGAAGCAGTTGCGCAAGGATCGTGCGACGTTCAAGAACCTAGTGGACAATCAGTCTCGGATTGAAGGCGAAGGCAACCAGCTTGCCACCGAGTCGAACCAGAAAAGGATTGATGAAGATGGCACCGCAATCGCCTTCCTCCAAAGCCAGGCCAACCGAAAAGGTGCAATCTCAGATGCCCTTAACGCCTCAGCCAGAGATGCAAAATCCACTGGGAATATCGCAGCGGCTACAAGACGTTTTGTCGAATCTGTCCGGAGAGCAATTGACGAAGGCGACTTTGACAGCGCAGCGATTAGCGATGCAGGAAGCAATCTCAATGCTGCAGCGCCGGAACGCTCAGTACGAAATGACATTGACGAAGCGCAGCTAGACGCTTTTGACGATCCTGGTGGTGTCGGCGCTGAAGACCAGGCGAGTGTCTTCGAGCAGGATTTCTTCCAGGAAATGGAAGCTCTCTTGCCGCCGGCATTCGACATCCAGGCCACGATCGGCGCCATGGGGCCTGGCGTTGAGCGCGTGTTTGTAGATGCAGCCGCGTTTAGCAAGATCCAGTTTGATGAGTTTGCGTCGAGCCTAAAGACAGCGCAGCCATACGACACCATCGACACTGTGATGGAAGCAGCGGCCCGCAACCATGCGGATCTGAACGATGCGGCGCAAGCAGCCGCACGCGATCTGGGCATGGAGTTTAAGTCAGCGCCTCTCAAGAAGGCTGAGCGGACGCAACAGAAAGTCGAAGACAAGTACGCTGGCAACTACCGCAAGATCGCAGACGTGGCCCGCACTGGCATCACGGCCCGCACGTTTGATGAGGCTGAAAGCTTTGTCGCGGCTCTAGCAGCCCGGTTCCATCTGATTGATGAAGGCTGGTCGGTCACGCCTGTTGGCTACTTTGACCGCAAGATCATGGTGCGCTTTGACGACGGGCAGCTTGGTGAGATCCAGATCTGGCCGCCTGGCATGCTGGACGCCAAGAGCAATCAGGGTGGCCACAAGCTTTACGAGATCTCGCGCGATCCGCTGCAGTCTGTAGAAGATCGCTTGGCTGCTGAGGCCAAGATGATTGAGCTGTATGGCAACGTGCAAGCTACGCTTGATCCGTCGTTCGCTCAGAAGATCGGGGTGGGTGCGCCGCGTGATGCCAAGGCATCTGCCGCTTCTTCGGCAGAAAGCTCGACAGCTCTTTCGTCGGCTAATATCTCAAGGGCCATTGCTCTGGAAGGTTCGCTCGGACGCCAATCTGATCCGATGAGTAACTTGGCAAGGCCATTGTCGGAGACCGCTCCAATCTCGGAGAAGTCAAACCTGAACAGTCGCATGGGGAATACCTCCACCCAAGATATAAACATGGAGACCGTTGGCGTCAAGTCATCAATTGCGGAAGAGGATATTGACATCCCTGCCGTGGGTGAGTCCTTGCTGGACATGGAATTCCCGACAGCTGAGCGCATTGATCCAGAGACCGGCGAGATCGTGAGCGAGACAATCACACCGCGCATGTTGCTGGACGAGCTGAACGCTGACAATATGATGATCGACAGATTGAGTAGGTGTCCGATATGAGCTTCAGAAACTGCATAGACGATGCCGAGCTGTCTGGTGAGATCACACCGGAACAAGCAACTACGGCCAGAGATCTGTTCGATGACCTGGAGTCCGAATACCAGGGCAAGATGAACAAGGCTGCAGCGCAGGCCAAAGCCGGCCAGGATACGTTCGACACGCTGCGTCGTCAGGCAATCCGCCGGAAGCGCAACAAAGTTGCGCAGCTGCGTGCCTGGCAGGAAATCAGCAAAAACCTGGACGGCTACCGCGATCGGCTTGGTCGAGCAGATCCATTCCAGGCGGCCCTTGCAATCTTTGAGCAAGACGTTAGCTCCAAATTCTCAAGCGTCACTCAACGGATTGAGGAAGTTAAGAGCGAAGCTTTCTCTGGCATGTCGTCGTTCCTGGGCGAGTTTCGCCGCAACCTGATCGGCGAGGTGCGCCAGAAGGCCAAGCTCAAGAATGTTGCGCGTGAGATCTTCGGCGAATCGACCGGCGATGCTTCGGCCAGGGAGCTGGCCCAGGCCTGGACCAATACCGCTGAAAAGATGAGGAAGCGGTTTAACATGGCCGGCGGCGCTATTCCTCAGCGCAAGGATTGGGGCTTGCCCCAGGTTCACGATCAGCTTGCCGTGTCGAAGGCAGGCTACCAGCCCTGGCGCGACTACATCCTGCCCAGGCTAAACGCCAGCAAGATGGTTGACGAGACGACCGGGCTTCCGTTCTCTCCGCAAAAGCTAGAGCTGGCCTTGCGTGATGTGTACGAGAGCATCAGCACTGACGGCATGAACAAGCTCAAGCCTGGTGGCCAATCGGGCGGGAAATCTATGGCAAATCGTCGCCAGGATCACCGCTTCCTGGTTTTCAAGGATGCTGACACCTGGATGCAGTACCAGGAGAAGTTTGGCAACGCTAACGTGTTCGACACCATGATCGCCCACATCGACATGATGGCCCGCGATATTGGCATGATGGAGGTCATGGGGCCGAACCCAAAGGCAACTGCGACGTTCATCAAGCAGACGCTGGCAAAGAAGGCGGGCGTCGATCCGAAGATGGCCGATCGTGCGCGTGGCACATCGAAGACGATCGATGAGCTGTACATGGCAATCACCGGCAATGTGAACGCTCCGATCAACTCGTTCTTCGCTGCGACGTTTGCCGGCACTCGCCAGGTGCTTCAATCTGCGCAGCTTGGATCTGCAGCCATTGCAGCCATCACCGACATCAACTTCCAGCGCCTGGCCAGAAACTACGCTGGCTTGCCGCAAACGCGGATGCTCGGGCAATACCTCAAGCTCCTAAGCCCGCTGGGCGCTAAGGAGAAAGGTGAGCTGGCAATCCGCCTCGGCCTGATCGCTGAAGGCTGGACCAGCATTGCATCTGCGCAGATGCGTTATGTTGGCGACATCTCTGGTCCGGAAGTTACGCGCCGGGTTGCAGACTTCGTGATGCGTGCGTCTTTGCTTTCGCCAATGACCCAGGCTGGGCGCTGGTCGTTTGGCATGGAATTCATGGGTACGCTGGCCGACAGCGTAGGCAAGTCGTTTGATGACTTGCCGCCCATGCTGAAGAAGACCTTGGAGCGCTACGACATTGGCGCCGATCGGTGGGATCTGATCCGCGCAACTGATCTTTATGACGAGCAGGGTGCCAAGTTCCTGCGCCCGCTCGACATCAAGGCACGCACAGATCTGACGCCACAGATGGCCAATCAGCTCGGCATTCGCGTGATGGAGATGATCAACACCGAAACCAACTTTGCCGTGCCGTCTACGTCGGTACGCGGTCGAGTTGCTCTGACAGGTGAAACGCGGCCAGGCACCATCGCCGGTGAGCTGACCAGATCGTTTGCCATGTACAAGGGCTTTGGCATCACGCTGCTAAACACCCACCTGATGCGCGGCATGGCGCAAGCCGGCGTCAAAGGTAAGGGCGTGTACTTTGCCGATCTGTTGATCTCGGCCACCGTCATGGGCGCCCTGGCGATGCAGCTCAAGGAGATGTCAAAGGGACGAGATCCTCGGCCTATGGACTCGCCTGAGTTTTGGGGCGCTGCATTCCTGCAGGGTGGCGGCCTGGGGATCTACGGCGATTTCCTGTTCTCGGACGTAAACAGGTTTGGCGGTGGCCTGGCTGAGACGATCGCCGGCCCCGTTGTCGGCTTTGCCAACGATGTGCGCAACCTAACCCTGGGCAACGTCATGCAGGTTGCCTCTGGCGAAGACAGCAACGCGGCATCTGAGATGGTGAAGTTTGTGCAGCGCTACACGCCTGGCTCATCTTTGTGGTATATGCGTCTCGGCCTGGAGCGCATGCTGTTCGATCGCCTGCAGCTCTACACAGATCCGAAAGCTTCGCAGAAGTTCCGCAATGTGCAGAAGAAATACAAGAGAGAGTACGACCAGGATTACTGGTGGGCGCCTGGTAAATCCACCCCGTCCCGTGCGCCAAATGTTGGTGCCGCGTTACCTGGCAGATGACTAGCCCAATGAACCATGCTAATGTGCCGCGAAAGAGAGGTGCGCTATGACTGTATCGTCCGCGACAAGTCGTGTCAGCTATAACGGCAACGGATCGACCACGGTCTTCGCCTACACGTTCAAGGTCTTTGACCAGGATGACTTGACGGTCATCATCCGATCGGCCAATGGCACCGAGACGGTCAAGACCATCACGACCCACTACACGGTCAGCGGTGTCGGCAACGCAGGCGGCGGCAACGTCACCATGCTGACAGCTCCCGCGTCTGGCGAGAGCATCGTGATCCTGCGTGAACAGGATCTTGTGCAAGAGTTTGACCTGGTTCCTAACGATCCGTTCCCAGCGCAGCTGATGGAAGATGCGTTGGACAAGCTCACCTTCATGGTGCAGCAGCACAGCGAAGAGCTTGACCGTGCAATCAAGGCATCGCGCACCAACACGATCGGCTCTACTGAATTCACCATCTCGGCGGCCAACCGCGCCAACAAGATCTTCGCATTCGACAGCGCCGGCGAACTGGCGGTCACGCAGGAGATCGGCACCTATCGCGGCAACTGGGCCACCAGCACCGCCTTTGCGCAGCGCGACCTGGTGAAGGACACCAGCAACAACAACATCTACATCTGCTTGACGGCGCACACCTCCACCGGATCTCAGCCGATCAGCAGCAACGCTGACGTGGCCAAGTGGGCGCTGATTGTGGATGCGGCTTCGGCAACCACCTCGGCATCGGCTGCAGCTTCCAGCGCATCGGCGGCTGCTACGTCGGAAACCAATGCCGGCAACAGCGCCACGGCTGCAGCTGGATCTGCCAGCGCTGCGTCTTCGTCGGCCTCGGCTGCATCTACTTCGGAAACCAATGCGGCGGCATCGGCTGCTGCGGCTGCTGCCAGCTTTGATGCCTTTGATGACATCTATCTCGGCTCAAAGTCTAGCGACCCCAGCGTTGACAATGACGGCAACGCACTAACCACTGGCGACCAGTATTTCAACTCTGTCGCGAATGAGTTGCGCATCTGGAACGGAAGCGCTTGGCAGGCTGCATCAACTGTTGGCGGGACTGTCTCATCGCTTTCGGTTACTGGCGATGTGACGATCACCGACAAAATCATCCACGCTGGTGACACAAACACCGCCATTCGTTTCCCTGCGGATGATACCGTGACGGTGGAGACGGGCGGGACTGAGCGGCTTCGGGTGGATAGTTCGGGCAACGTAGGGATTGGGACGAGTTTGCCGGGGGCCATGCTTGATCTTACAAGTGGTAACGCTGGTCTTGGTATTCTTGCAGCAACTAATCGCCTACGTTTTACTGACACCGACCCTACGCTAGTTTCAGGCCAGACAACTGGTTCGGTCGAGTGGT
>Ga0181355_1001590_pt1 | contig 10048 bp, 14 predicted proteins | sample Fa13VDMM15DN_FD_130099 | JGI IMG/M metagenome (GOLD analysis project Ga0181355, IMG submission 130099) | Freshwater viral communities from Lake Michigan, USA - Fa13.VD.MM15.D.N | ecosystem: Environmental > Aquatic > Freshwater > Lake | place: USA: Michigan | collected 2013-09-23 | reverse complement strand
GACTCTTCTATTTGTATATTTCTGATAAAAATTGAGGTATGGGGATATATATTTATATAACTACTTAACTTAAATCTGGATGTTGTTATGGACCCTATTAATTTCCTAGTACTCTAGCTTTCCCAAGCTACACCAATTGTTTGGTCCTTCCCAAGAAATTTTAAAGTTCAAGTTGTCCTCCATATTTACAAGTAAAATAGCTGCTATACCCTAGCACGGTTACCACCTATATCCCTAACCTACCTCTTATGTTGTAATACTACCGTTTTGTTTCCTATATTTAATATACAGCTTTTTTGCTTTTTTTGCAACAAGGCACCAAAAAAAATTTCGACAATTTTTTATTATATAAAACATATATATTTATAGGTAACAATACAATATGAAAAACCTAGATAGCCAAAGCTTGTTCAATATATTCTCCCAAGGAGATGAACAGATCTACGTAGAGCACAACGTCTCAGATGTTCTCGACAACTCGTTCGTACTATTTGGAATGGTTATAAGGGGAGTGGAAAACTATTTCATTATTGATCAGTTATACCAAAACAGGTATGAAAAACAGTACGAATTAGTAAGAGAAAAAATTAAATTGAAGTACTTCTCGGGGCTTATGGAATACCTTCGTAGGATCGGTACAATACCCGCAGATACGCTATACATCATCGAGGATGAGTTCGGAGGTCAAGCAATAAAATATGCTTTAGAGGAAATGATGCAATTCTTTGAGCAAATCGAGTACTATGAGCAGTGTATAATTTTAAAGAAATATTTCGACATTTTTTTCGATAAAAAGTTGCATTAACTAAATGTTATTCGTATATTTACATATACAATAAAAATAAAAGTTATGAGTGAATTTACACAGGATTTAATCCTACACTATTTTATGATTGGGAGCGTAGCTACCCTACTAATGGACCTAATGATTAGGTTTGTTAAAACTTCCGAGCCTTTTACTGTAACGGAAATACTAATAAGTATTACAATTTGGCCTGTGGTACTTATCGTGTTTATTATCAATATTTTTAGAAAAAATCAAGATGTATAAAGATAAAATAACTTTAGATAGGGCTAAGCAATTGCAATCGGTAGGAGATATTATAATCGTCGATGCTTCACCAGAGTCTCTTCCTCCCTTAGGAACTGAGGGGAAAACTTGGAAAGAAAATTTCAAAACACTACAAGCAAAGAGTAGGGATATATCTCCAGATAAACTACTTTCATTCTACAGTGCAAAATATACTATAGAGGTTATTGATGATTCCCAGAAGGACCTGGGGATATATTCGTGGAGGTATCTATCAGGTGTCGAGAATGGACAAGTTGCCAAAAAAGTTCAAGATAATATAGAATACATTTACGTACTTGTAAATGCGGGGTATCCAAGCCTTGTTAAGATAGGAATGACAACCAAAGAAGTACAGGGCAGAGTTACGGGTTTAAATGTCTCTAGTACGGTAGATGAATGGGTGGCTAAGTTTGCTCTTCCTGTATCTAAGGGAAATGCAATTAAGGTAGAACAAGCTGTACATAGGCACTTCTCCTCTTTGAGGGTTTCGTCGGATATGGGGAACAAAAGAGAGTTTTTTACCTTAGATCCTCTCACTGCTTTCGATAAAATTAGAGAGGTAGGAGCGATGTTTCAAGTAGGAAATCCTATAACCTATTAAAAATTAGTAGGAACTTAGGGGGAACTTATCGGTGAGGGAAGGGGATTATATATAAACTATGCGCGGTGAAACTTCAAGAGATTCTTCAACTGTTGTTTCTTTAAAAAAAAAGTGGTAACTTCTTCCTATAAGGGTCTAGCTAAGAAAGAAAAAGCAAGAGATTTAAAAATAAAAAAATTAATAAAAACAAAAACAAAATGAGAAACAAAGATTTATTTGTACAAAAATTAGAAAGATTCGAAGCAGAAGTAAAAAGTATGGGGTATAATATTCATAGAAATGAATTAGATACTGCTTATGGATTAGTAGAAGTACTATTAGAAAAAATAGGAGATTTAAGAACTCTTCTTAATACAGAGTCTCAAGACTAATGAGTTTATCTGCAGAGCAAATACAAAGTAATTGGGATAAGCATCTTAGGATAGTAGATACCTTTATAACGGGAGATCGTAAAGAGAAGTTAAAAGCTCTTTACTTAGATCTTTCCGAGGAAATGGTAATGGCTCCTGCTTCTGGTAAACCTACTTATCATAATGCTTTTGCTGGGGGGTATATAGATCATGTTAATCGTGTGGTTCATTGTGCCTTGAAAACTAGGGCATTGTGGGAAGAAATGGGAGCATCTATAGATTTTACAGATGAAGAATTAGTTTTTACAGCCCTTAATCATGACTTAGGAAAAATAGGTTCCAAAGGACAGCCCTACTATCTCCAGCAAACTGATAAGTGGAGACAGGATAAATTAGGGGAATTATATACCCACAATAAAGAACTATCTTACATGCTTATTCAAGACAGATCTCTATTTATCCTTCAGCAAGCAGGTGTATCAATTAATGAGAAAGAGTTTCTTGCTATTAAGCTACATGACGGACTATATGACGATGTAAACAAACCTTACTATATTTCATTTAATCCAGACTCTAAACTTAAAACTAATCTAGTTTATATCTTACACAATGCAGATTTCTTAGCATCTAAAATAGAATACGACGCTTGGAAAGCCTCAGGAGAAACTTCAACTCCTAAAGTAGAAAAGACAAAAGCAAGTACAGGAAAAACAGTTAATGCCTCAGAAGGTTTATTAAATTTAGTAAAAAATATTTAAGATGGAAATTTTAGCAATAATATTAGCAGTGGTTATTTTAGGATTAGGATATGTAGTATTTAACCTAAATCGCAAAGTAATTAAGCAAGAGGAGATCCTAGAATACCAAGTAGGTTATTTAAGAAATGTTTCGTATCTTATACAGGAGTCAAAAATATACGTAGAACAATTAGACGAGAAAGGTGCATTTAGATCTGATGATGAAGTTGGAGTTTTCTTCAACTTTATGAAAGAAATACAAGAAACAATAAATGCCTACCGTCTCCCAAAAGATTATGGCAAAACCACAGAATAAAGATAATTACTATTTTACCCAAGAAACAGAGGACGCAATCGTAAGATATAACGCATCCTCTGATCCTGTTTTTAGAGATAACCTTTTTACAAAAGAGATATACTATCCCCTCTATAAACTAGCAGAAAACATTATTCATACTTTTAAATTCTACTACCTAGATGTAGCAAGTATAGAGGATTTAAAACTTGATGTAGTAGCGATGCTAGTAGAAGAAAAGCTATTTAGATTTGATCCAACCAACGGAGCAAAAGCATTTTCTTACTTCCAAACCATAGTAAAAAGATGGTTAATAAATTACAATAATAAAAATTATAGAAAACTAAAACAGGTAGGATCGTTCGATGAAATGGAGGATTCTTATGAAGTTTTAGAGGGAGAATTAACTGAGAGGAGAATTAAATTAGCTACTATAGTTGACGAATTTGTACTGAATAGCTACAGTGAGATGAAAATTCTTTTTCCTAAAGAGCAAGAGGAAAGAGTAGCAGATGCTATACTGACTCTGTTTAGAACACGTCTTGATCTAGATATCTTCAAAAAGAAAGCATTGTATATTTACATCAGGGAAATGACAGATTGCGAGACACCAATCCTTACCAAAACAATTCAGAAACTAAAGGAAGAATTCTACAAAACACATAAAACCTACCAAGAAGCAGGATATCAAATCTATTAATGTATTTGATGATATTTATATAATAAATAAGCCATGGGATTAGAAACCACAATTTTCGGAACAAAGACAGTATCAGATATACTTAAAGAAATATATGATAACTCTCGAAGTAAGTCTAAGCAAGTAAATGCTCTTATAGGAGAATTAAAACCTCTTGTAGAGAATATAGGAGACGCTACTCTAGTTGTACCTATGATTAAAGAATACCTAGAGGTAGGAGTGAAAAATGATGAGCACTTAATTAAAATGGTAGCACTTGTACAGAGATTTGATAATGGAGGTAAAGGAGATCCTTCTGATCTATTTACTGCTGAAGAGTTGGCTAAGTTAATGGAACAGAGTGAGGAATTAGGAAAAACTATAGAGAAAAAAGCAGAGTAATGGCATTTAAGTCTCATTTTACAGCACGTACAGGTGCAAAGGCAGGAGGAGGTACTAAAGGTAGCTCAAACAGTACTTACGGCAGAGTTATAAAGACAATCCTTTCAATATCAGACCCAGACTGCAAAGACTCTTCTATGTTAAATGGGGTATTTTACAGAATCATGAAAAACGAAAGCGACGAGTCTTTAGACACTGCAATAGCAGACTCAGTTAAGTTTGCCAAACAAGGAAGCTCTACTTTTAGGGTAGTTCCAATGGAAGGAGAGATAGTAGAAATTACTTCTGAACCAGCTCCAAATAGTCCAACAGGAAAAGTACAGTACTGGACTAAAGTTGTAAATGTATGGAATCACCCACACCACAACTCAAGCCCAGACACCAAACAACCCAATTGGCAAGATAGGCTACTAGGAGGCAATAAGGAGCAATCAACGATAAACCCACTTCAGATTAATTCTGGAGATCTTTTAATAGAGGGACGGTTAGGTCAATCTATTCGGTTTGGAGGAAATAGAGGATCTAACTTAGATCTAATTAATAGTGCAAATAACGGTAAACCTATTATTTTAATAAGTAATGGGCAGATTGAGACAAAGGAAGGAGATAGTGCCATTTATGAAGATATTAATAAAGATACGAACTCTATATACCTACTATCAGATCATAAAACTTCCCTTAAATCAGCAAATAATAAAAGAGATTCTTACGATACAGTACCACTTGCATCTGACCAGTATATAGGTAATCAAGTACTTATAAATGGAGGAAGATTATATTTTAACGCAAAAAATGATTCTGCCTTCATCTCAGCAAAAGAATCAATAGGACTGAATGCAAAAACAATAAATATAGATGCAGATAGTTATTTTTGTATAGATGCAAAGAATATTTACTTAGGAAAAGCAGCAAGAACAGCAACTACAAAAGAACCTGTCATATTAGGAATTCAATTAGAAAATTGGTTAACAACTCTTCTAGATACCCTAGAGAGTGTAGCTAATGCAATGTCAACAGCTACAACCCCCTTAGGAGGTCCTGTAACACAGCTAATAGCCACAGGTCCAGAACTTAAAGCAGTTGTAGGTTTATTAAAGTCACAAGTAATAACATTTCAATCTAAAAAAGTATTTACAGAGTAATGGCAGATGTAGTAGGACAAACACAAGCAGCAGTAGATAGTTCAATGGCAAAAGCTAGAGAAGCTCAACAAAAATTTGAAGAAGCAAAAGCTAAATTTGAGGAGGTAAAAGCAAAAGCAGATGCAGCAGCTAAAAAAGCTAAGGAAGCTCAGCAAAAAATAAAAGAAGCTCAAGCAGCATTTAAAGCAGCAGGAGGAATATCAGGAGGAGGAATTTCTGCAATAGTAGCAGTATTAGTGGGAACATTAAGAGCACAACTAGTACTTATAGTACAGAAGGAGGTATTTAAAATGCTAAATAAGTTTATAAACCAATGTCCAAATCCTAAAGATCTACAAAGAATTATTAAAGTTAGAAATAACTTACTTAAAAACATAAACAGCTTTCAAAAAAGAATAGACAAGCTAGCAAAAATTGCACAAACGTTACTAATTACAGTAACAGTAGTTAAGTTACTAATAAAAGTAATAAAATCTATACCTATTCCTACAGCCATAATTCCTCCACAAGTAGGAGGTTTTGGTATCCCACTTAAGGTTCCAACAACCTATGGTGATGCTTTAATTAAGTTAAATAAAACACTAGACAAACTAATAGCCGAAGCCGCAGCTATTACAGCACTTATAGCAGCAGTTTCTGCAATAATAAAAAGTCTAAAACAGAGATTAGAGTCAATAGATGCACAGATACAAGCATGTATAAAAAACCCAACACAAGCACTAGAACAAGCTAGTGTAGCGGAGTCTAGTGCAAACAGTACACCACAAGAAGATTTTTATTATAAAGGATATAAATTAGAAATAGTACAAGATATAGTAGACTTTAAGCTTGCACCTAAAAGACACGCAATAGCTATAGATAATAGGGGAATACAGGTATTACAAGGACCTTCTTCTTTTAGCTCATCAACACAAATTTTACTAGACGAACTAAAATTTCGTATAGATCAATTATTATAACATAACTATTTATTAATATGAAGTTAGATTTATTAAAAAAACTAATAAAAGAAGCAGTAAGTGAAGCGGTTCGAGAAGAATTAGGTAAAATTCTTTCAGAAGACGTACAACCAGTTCAAACACTAGCAGGCACAGCAACAAAGTATGAAAGCTACAGACCAGTAGTAGCAAGACCAGTTCCTACAGGAGATCCTATAGCAGATCTAATGAATGAGACAAAATATTCCATGACTCAAGGCGAATATCAAAGTATAGTAAGCGCAACATCGGACATGGTACAAGCACCAGGATTAGGAATGAATCCAATACAACAATTCAGACAAGGACCAGAACCAGGATTAGATATTACCCAATTTGATTTCATGATGAAGGCTGGGGAAGTTTACAAAGCATCAATAGAAAAAGATAAACAAAGATTCGGAGCATAATGGCATTTGAAGTACAAAGAATTAATCCTTTAGATTTACAACCAAGAAAAGCAGTAGGAATTAGCTTACCTTTTTCTGCTAAGGCAGTATTTAATTCAACATATACGACAAAAGATGCTTTAAAAGCTAACATAGTAAATTACTTTCTTACTGAAAAAGGAGAAAGGTTTTTAAATCCAAATCTTGGTGCAGGACTTAGAGCTCTTATCTTTGACCAAATGACGGAAGATAAGATAGAAGAGATAAAGTATGTAGTATCACAAGGTATAGCTGATTGGTTTCCTAATGTAGTAGTCAACGACATACAGGTAGGAAGTAACCCAGACACAAATACTACCACAATCTACCTAAGCTATAGTGTAGCACAAACAAATATACAAGACGAACTAGTAATTAATTTTGAACAATAATGGCTCAAGATAGAGATATAAAATACGTAAATAAGGACTTTGGGGACTTCAGAAGCCAATTAATAGAGTACGCTAAGAATTACTTCCCAGACTCCTATAACGACTTCTCACCTACATCACCAGGTATGATGTTTATAGAGATGGCAGCTTACGTAGGAGACGTCTTATCCTTCTATCAAGATACTCAACTACAAGAGACATATCTTCAACACGCCAAGAACCCAGCCAACCTATATAACTTAGCCTATATGATGGGGTATCGTCCAAAGATAACAACCCCTTCAGAAGTAGGTATTGAGGTTTCTCAAGTAGTAGGAGCCACAGGAGGTAATCCAAACTGGAACCAAGCCCTACAAATCCCAGCAAATACACAGCTAAAATCAACAGCAACAGGAAACGCAAATTTCCTCATAACTAAGCCTATTGACTTTACCTTCTCAAGCTCTTATGACGATACGGTAGTAACAGTAGAAACTTTAGCAAGTGGAAATCCTAGTCAATTCAGATTAACTAAGGCAGTAAACGCAATATCTGGAGAAGTTAAGACAATTATACAAGCAATAACCTCTGTAGAAAAGTTTAAAACAATAACCATTGATGATACTAACATTATAGGAGTATTATCTATAACAGAGAACTCAGGAGCCACTATTTGGTATGAAGTTCCATTTTTAGGACAAGATACAGTCTTTGTTGATAATACCAACAACGATCCTGATAAACAAGTAGTACCATACAGCCTAACACTTCAAAGAGTTCCTAGAAGATTTGTAACAAGATATACATCAACAGGGCAATTACAAATACAATTTGGAGCAGGTATTAGCGGGCAAGACGACTCAGTCCTAACACCTGACCCAACTAACGTAGGATTTGGATCAAACCAAGGAGTTTCCAGAATTGACTACGCATACGATCCATCAAACTTTTTATCAACAAAATCATACGGGTTAGCCCCATCAAACACCACTCTCACTATACAGTATTTAGTAGGAGGAGGAGTACAGTCTAATGCACCTGCAAACACAGTAAACACTTTAATAGGGTACGGATCAACACCAACAGCAACAGATAATTCACAACTAAGCACAGTGGTATTTAATAATCCTCAAGCAGCAGTAGGAGGTAGAGATGGAGATACAGTTGACGAATTAAGAGAAAACTCTTTAAGAGCCTTTAACGAACAAGGAAGAGCGGTAACACTCCAAGACTACACAGTTAGAGCATTATCAATGGCATCTAAATACGGATCAATTGCAAAAGTTTATATAACCCAAGATCAATTAACAAATCCAAATAGCACTACAGACAGCATAGTAGATAGCAATCCACTATCACTATCTCTATACACCCTAGCCTACGACAATAATAAAAATCTAACTCCAACAACAAGTACCCTGAGAAGTAACCTAAAAGTCTACCTATCAGAATATATGATACTAACAGATGCTATCAACATTAAAGATGCCTTTATAGTAAATATTGGAATTAATTTTGATATTATAGTAAAGCCAAACTATATAGGAAGAGACGTCTTACTTGCTTGCACAAATCGACTAAAGGACTATTTTGATATAACAAAATGGAATATTAACCAACCAATCAATCTTTCAAGTATTTACACGCTTCTTGATCAAGAGAAGGGTGTTCAAACAGTACAAAAAGTAGAAGTAGTAAATAAAGCAGGAGATGTATACTCACAATATGCATACGACATACCAGGAGCAACTAGAAACAACATAGTTTACCCATCATATGACCCATGCATATTTGAAATAAAATTCCCAGACACAGATATTAAAGGAAGAATAACAACACTATAACATGGCAGTATACAGAATATTTCCCGAAAAGGATACGTTTATATCCTCAGAAGTCCCAACAGGTAATGCTGGAAAGGATGAAATAATTGAAATAGGTGGATATCCGGACCTCTCCCTTACAGGAGAAACTAACCGAATACTTATTCAATACAGTACTTCTGAAATCCAAGATGTAATAGCGAATAAGGTTAAAACTGCTACATACAGTGCTAGCTTGAATTTATACCTAGCAGACGCCTACGAACTGCCAGTAGACTTCAAACTATACGTATATCCAATATACGGATCATGGGATAACGGGACAGGCAAGTTTGGAGACACCCCAGTAAATACGTCAGGAGCTTCTTGGCAGTATAGACAAGCAGGATTATCCTCAGCCTGGAGCACATTTTCATTTGCAGCAGGAGTAACCGCATCTTTTCAATCAGGGTCAAACCAAGGAGGAGGAAACTGGTACACAGGATCGGCAGGAATCAATTTAGAGTTTACACAATCATACATTTTAAACTCTTCTAATGATGTTAGTATAAATGTAACAAAAGCCATACAACTATTTAACGCAAACACTCTTAGTAATAACGGGTTTATCGTAAAACTACCAAACGATCTAGAATTTAACACCACATCCTCTATCAGACTAAAATACTATGGTGCAGACACAAATACAATCTACCCACCATTCTTAGAATTCAAATGGGACGACAGCACATACAGTACAGGTTCGCTATCAGTTCTTTCAAATAGCACTTCAATAATCAATCTTACAAATAATAAAGGAAGGTATGCAGATAGTGGTACACAGAGATTTAGAATGTCAGCAAGACCTAAATATCCCGTAAGATCTTTTACAACATCATCAGCCTACCTAACCAACTACGCCCTTCCATCAGCCTCCTATTGGGGATTGCGAGATGAGAATACAGAAGAAATGGTAGTTGATTTTGACACTAGCTTTACAAAAATAAGCTGCGATTCAAACGGAGCATTCTTTGACGTATACATGGATGGGTTGCAACCTGAAAGATATTATCGTATCTTGGTTAAGACAACTTTAGATGGAAGCACTACAGTAGTGGATAATCAGAATATATTTAAAGTAGTAAGAAATGGCTAATGATATTCAGTTACAAAAAACGGTATTTGGTAAAGT
>Ga0181355_1001589_pt1 | contig 10049 bp, 5 predicted proteins | sample Fa13VDMM15DN_FD_130099 | JGI IMG/M metagenome (GOLD analysis project Ga0181355, IMG submission 130099) | Freshwater viral communities from Lake Michigan, USA - Fa13.VD.MM15.D.N | ecosystem: Environmental > Aquatic > Freshwater > Lake | place: USA: Michigan | collected 2013-09-23 | reverse complement strand
TTTTAACATAGTCTTCTGTTGTTAATCCTTTTTGTACAGCCAGTTTTATTACTTCGTTCTCTGGCAACGCGGTCCCATCAGGGAGTAAGTATTCAAACATATTGTTTTGTTTAAATTATTTGTCTTTATTATTTATTTTGCAACTTTGCTTTTAAAGCCTCAGCTTCTTCTTGTAATTGTTGTTGTGTTTTTCCTGATTTATTTTTATTGCTATTTTTGTTAGGCTTAGCCTTAGTAGGCTTTGTATCGATTGTTTCAGTTGCGATATCGCCAGGTGTATTCATAACATATTGGTATTCACCAATAGACAAAACAGCATAATCAACGTAAGCTTTGTAAAAAGCGTCTTGGCCCTCTGTACTAGAGAAGTCAATAGCTTTTAGTTTATCTTTTAGCTTTAAAGCAGGTACGGCAATATCGTTGTACCATGCTTGAGCTTCTCTTCTATTTTGTAATATTCCGTCTGCTTGCACTTTTGCAGTAGGAAATATTTTTGCTTTTATTTCGTCTATTTTTACCTTTTGTTTAAGCTGATTTACTTGTTTACCAGGAACCTTAGACTTAGATGGCTCTTTTTCAATTGAACCTAAATATTCCGGCTTAATATCTCCAACAATGGGCGTAGATTCTCCTTTACTGTTTTGTTTCATTTCGATGCTATAAACACCACTATCCTGGATCAGCTTAAGCATGTTATCCGTCGTATCCGGTATAATCGTGAATAATTCACTGTTATTGTCGTGTATTCTTTGAATTGTAGCTCCGTCAAATGTTACAGGTGCTTTACCATTAATATTAACTACCCACGCACGCTCAGACGGTTTCTGCAAGTCGGTTTTTATACTTGTTTTAGCGTCTATTTTATTTATTAAACCAAGGTACCCTTCTACATCATCTGCCTTATTTAGGTCCAGATCAGTTGCGAGACCACCCATACGCCCTCTTTTTTGAACTTTGTCATAAAAGCCTTCCGCGTCGGCACTTATATTGGCAATATCGCCTTGTAGATAGTCTACTGTACCTCTATATTCTGCTATCTTTTGCAAATCTCCTTGCCTATCAATTGACGCTCCAGTGTCTAGAGCTATATTAAGTTTTGAGGTCTCTTCAACAAAAGGATTTAATGCTTCTTTAAAGTTAACACCAGGTTTAGCTTGCGACAATTTGCCGACATCACTGTACATTGCTAAAGACTCTTTCTCAGCCTTAAAAACAATAGCATCTAGTTTTTTCTTATTCTCTTCATCTTCTTTTTTTCTGCGCTCAGCCTCAGCTTTGTATGAAGATGCAACACCTGCTACTGTTTGCGATATTGTATTTTGAAGGTTCTGAAAATGCTGCCCTGTCTGAGTATCTACTACTTCTTGTGGATTTGAATATGCTCCCATTTATATTTTTTAAATTAATTTTGACCATAATTAATACCGCCAAAGCCATAACTTTGTTGTACACCAGGTAGCGGATTAGTTGGTGCCGCGCTTGGCACCTCTACTTTCCCGGCGTTTTTGCAAATGCTCCTGAACTAGCCATTGATCCTATTGTTGATGTTATACCACCAATCATACCTGTCAACGCCCCTGTTTGATCCGCCCTAGCTTGTGCTTCTCTTGCTTGCGCGCCAGATAATTGACCAGCAACCCTGTCCATTTTGGCTATTTGTCTCGCTTCTCTTGTTTGGAACATAAACTGTTGACCTGCAACATCGGCCTCTTGCATTCTGCCTGCTTCTGACATTTGAACATTTTGTATTCTACCAGCTTCTGACATCTGCACTCCCTGAATCCGCCCTGCTTCAGCCATTTGTATTCTTTCTAATTCTTGTTGACCTTGGGCTTTTAATTTTTCATTAGCAGCCTCTTGTTGTTCAATGCTCGCTGAGATGCCTTGTTTAGCTTGCAAAGCAGCCTGGGCTAATGCGGTTGCGCCCCCTGCACTTGCTCCTGTTTCTTTTAAAGTATCTAACGTGGATGCTAAAGACATGTCTGTTTGCTCCGCTTGAAACTTCGCGGCTTGTGTAGCAACACCCAAATTAGCATACGGATTACTAACCATTCCACTTAAATCTTTTGCCATACCCGATAAATCTTTTGCTAATCCGCTGAGGTCTTTAACATTGGCATACGGGTTTATAATTGCTTGTCTACTTTTTTCTAAAGAATCAAGCTCGGCTTGTCTTGCAGCAGCGTCCTTTGCAGCTGCTCGTCTTGCTTTTTTAGCCGCTCCCATTCCTATAAGTCCAGAAACTATTGAAGCCGCTCCTCCAACAATACCAGCAACAACCATTGTGCCATATTGCATAATAGGTTCACCAATTGAAGGGTTAACTAAGTTTTGCATTAATAATACCATTATTATTTATTTAAAAGTTTGTATTTTTCATAATTACTGTAGTAAGTACAGGTTAGATTGTTTTCAAGTTCTTCTATATCTGTTATATTGTTATGATTTGGAAATACATTAACAAAAATAGAATCGCTTATAGCGTGTAAAACTCTTTTTGTTCCTGCGAGCGATTTTACATAGCAAGGACCAACAAATAATTCTGGCCCATTCTCAGTAGCGATTTCTAATTCACCGGATAGCAAAAACCATATATGGTCATTCTTGTGTACTTTACCAATAACTAATCCGCCCGCTTGCATAAACATCTCTCTGACATAAATACCTTCTGCAAACGTATGCTTTAAGGGGAACATGTCTGAATTACCTTTTGCTATTAATTCAGAATTAGAGTTTAACATTGATTCCTGCAGATCTTCTACTTTGTTTATAAATTCTTTATTGGCTAAAGCATTATTCATTTGATTTGATTTAATATGATGATTCTATATATTCTGAAGATACCGCATATAATTCAGCCAAAGATGTATTGCTACTTACTATAGTAGAGTTATCTGTAGAGAAAGTTGCTGTTGCAAAAAACCCTTTTATGCCGGACATTGATTGCCCGTATAAAATTTCTCCGCCTTGTAATAAGCTGGTTATATTTAACGTATTTGCAAAATATTTATTTTGTTTTCTTTTAAAGTTATTACTGAATAATTGATCTTGTAACTGTCCAGGCGTATTAGGGAAATCATACATAGCCACAGGTGCCGATGTATCCGTGTCCGTATAAAGTGATGTTAGTTCCCAATTGGAAGTTCCTTCGTAATTTATAGTCAAAAATGATTTTGAGACTGAAACATTTGGATTAAATATTAATGTTGCCGTAGACTTGTTTGGCACACCATAGAAAAATGATTTAGGGACACTGTTTGAGTAGTGTATATATATAGAACCATTTTTAAATGTATAAAAATCATTATTTAAACTAAGCCCGTGATCCGGTATATAATCGAAGAAACTGACCCATCCAGCGTAGTCTTCGTCAAACGATACTGTATAAGGTGTTATATTCCCTTTCCTATTTCCTTGAATAGATAACACATATTGACCAGTATGCATATCATACATGCCTTTTATAAATCCTTCACTAACGCCTGGCGTTGAAAAACTATTCCTAAAATAATTTAGCATGCCATAATCTGAAATCTCCGTTATGCCATCTTGAGATAATCTTAAAACAGCATTTTGAGGCGCGTCTGTAAAATATTTTCTATATCCATAAGTAGCAAAGCTTTCAGGGTTGGTCCCTATTCCATAATTACCAGCATAAGCTTTAATCGGACCTATTACAACATTACTAGTTGTAGACACAGGAGAACCTTCTGCTGAATATATTGCGTTCTTATCTATTAGAGCCATACTAACTTTCTTCTCTTGAAATATAGTTAAATTAGTATCCTCTGCATATAGTTTTTGAATAGAACCTTCCGACGGAGTTACTGACTTAGTTAGATCTTCACCCACAGGAAATTGATTAGTATTATTTATACCTGTTCTTGAATTAAATACACCAGAGTATATTAAAGAGCTTGGAAAATAAACTCTATTAAAAGAATCTTCTGCTAAATAAGCTCTAACACCAAAGTCAACAGATGTATTGTTATAGCCGCCATTTATTCTAGCCTCTTCTATTGCCCAGTCTTTAGGATCAGAACTATATTGACTTGGCACAGTCGAAAGTTCTGTTATTTCACCAAATGTAATAAGAGCCTCGGCTGGGATAGGTATAATACCCACAGGATTGCGTAAGGTTATAACCACTCCTCCACTATAACTTTTTATTGAATTGGTGTAAACTACATTTGCTACTTGATAAGTAATTGATTGGCCTATACCTATATTTTTTGGTATCGCTCGTAACGTTATTTGGGTTGCTCCTGCGAGCGTTTGTGTTTGCGTCTGCATGGTATTAGGTACAGTGCCACTGAAGCTTAATGAAACATTAGTCTGAGCCGCGGTAGTAGCTGTATTAATAGTTATAGTTGTATCACTGCCTGTTGTTGTTATCTTAGTTATTATATGACTGTATTTTGCGCTTGATATTGTATAGGAAACAACTTGGCCTACGAATATGGTATTTCCGGGATTATTAATAAGGGTTATAGTAGTAGCATTGTTAACTATGTTAGCACTAATAGCGTCTTGAGTTGGATTCCCAGCGTTTGCAATATAATTTACATCCGTAATAGTTTTAAGTTTTTTTAACCAAAAAGAGTTAAAATATTTCACTTCGATAGTTGTAGCCATACGTTATAATTACATATTTATTGTTATGTGTACGTTATTTGAATATTAGAACCTTGTTCTTTGTAAATAGTGTTATAATTAATTTGGCCGACCGTGTTTGACGTAATAGTTTGGCTAGGGTCTATGTAACTTCCTCTTACGGAAGCCGGGCTAGTATTGCTAGAGCCAAGGTCATATAGCCCCTGAAACCAACTTTTTGACGAGCCATTATTAACCGCCACCCAGTTGGCTGGAGAAGAGTTGGGTCTATATGTTAGATCTCCGGTAAGCGAAGCAGTCCCTGGAGACGTGCTTCCATTATACGCAAAAATACCTGCTTGATAATACCCTAAAGGAGTAGTTTGACTGTAAAAATCAAGTTGATTCATCATTATATTTCTGTTAAGATTTGTCGTAAAATAACCAAAAAATCTAATATATTTAAGGTAATTAGCGGAGCTAGTTCCACCGGTAGTCACAGAGTATGTAAATGTGTAATCAATATATAATCTATTGTTTACAGTAAAAACATAACTTGTCGGAGCTACAAAGCTATTTGGCAGTGGGCCGCTATCTAGTGTATACATAAGGCTTAAATTATTAACAGCCGAAATATACTCCCCCGCTCTAAGCGATTGCCAAATATCTATTTTTCCAGTTATGGTAAAGGTAGCGCTAGTTGCTCCGGTATTAGAAGCGGTACAATAGCCTTGTGTAGTTGCAATAACAAAATTATTTGTCTTGACAATAACTGGGGACACAACACTTAATGTGGCAGGTGATGCTACTCCGCTATAAGCATCCTGTAGCTTGATATTTACAGTATATGTGTTTGGAGTTCCTACTGTGGCAAATAAATAACCAAAATCACTCTGTAAATTAGAGATTCCAAAAGTTACGTTAGGTACATTGGCTGGATTAACTGAATCTATAGACCAATTACAATCAGCGGAAGAATTCATGGAAGACCCATTAATACCAGTAAATAGTTGTATATTACCTCCCGGCGAATTAGTCGGGAGATTTACTACGGTGCTTGGCACCGGGGATGTTATAATAGGAGGATTATTTTGTACCTGCAATCCGTTTACTATTTTTGTATATGATAAGCCAGTAGTATTATCAGTTATATTGAAAGTAAAAGTATAAACTCCAGTTTGTAAATATGACGATAAAAATTGAACAGAACTAACAATTCTTACTCTGTAAGTAGGGCCATCCACAGCTGTGCTTTTAACAATTTGAAAAACAGCGCCAGGATTTGGGAATACTGGAATTGATGTACCTGCTCCGTTCACTACACTTAAAGCAATCTCAGAGTCTATCATTTTAGTACCATTGCTAATAGGCCAGAATGAATTTGTTATAAAAGGCGAATTTTGATTGCCAGTAGTTGGTAATTGACCATTAGGATTTTGATATTCATAAAAAAGAAACCCTAAATTTGATAAATTAATAACTTTATCTTCTTCTAATAATATTTTCTCATTTAAGTCTGATATGTATCCAGAGGTAGTTGATTCCCAATATATATCTAATAAAGAAATATTTGGTGCTGTTTCATATACGCTTAGTGTAGGTATCATTAAATTAGACCCGCCTTGAGACGGCACCGCAACTGTACCAACTTCTTTAACTGTTGTAATCCTAGCTATAGAAGGCTTTGTGTCCAGTTGGTAAAAATTAACACTAGCGGTTCCTGGAGGAAGTGATGAAAAACTTAATTCAGTTGATGTTGCTATTGTAGACACCACATCTGGTATTGTAGATGGGAAGTATTGTGTATTATACGATGTATAAATAGATCCCGTACCTATATTATTCACCCTGCAAAATAAATTAACACTACTTCTATATTGTTTTTGATCCGGTCCTACCTCGCTTAAATCTCTAGGTACTTTATTTATATTGTCATTTATTAATACAGTATGCGCTATCCTATTTATTTCATTTGTTGGAAAAGATGTGTTAGTTTGAAGGGAAGGATAACCATTCAACATGCCAGGTAGATAAACATTATAATATTCCTGTTGTTGTTGTTTAACTACTACTTTATACGAATACCAACCTGATGGGTTTATTGAATATGAATATTTTACATCTTTAACTATTGGCTTTGGATTGTACTCAGAACTAATTGTTCCATCCGCTATGCATACTGTAGGAGACGGCATATACACAATTTTAACATAATCAGTATATTCTCCTCTTAAATAGCCCCCTAATACAGGTAAGTTTTTTTGGTCCGTTGAGGGGGAGGTTAGAGATATATTCAGAGCATTGTTATAATCGCTTCTACCATAACCAGGCACAGAGTATATATAGGTGTTATTAGTAACCTGAAACCCCTCTGTGCTATTTGGTATACTGCCTGATATAGTAGCGTACAAACCAGGCTCCCCTGATAATTCGCTTTTATTTGATTCAATTATTGAATTAAAGGTGACATTTAAAGCATCGCCACACCAATCTTTTGGTATTGTTGTATTTGTGGAAAAAGGAGCATACACAGTGGATCCTTGGCTAGAACTAGATAATATTACCGGTGATTGTCTTCCAAACTTGTCGGACAATACAATGCCAACCTGATATGTTCTATTCTGTTTTAACGTGTGATTTGGGTATTCTATCCAACTATCAAAATCAGTTGACTTATTGTTTACAGAAACTAAATAGTCTATTCTGGATGGGGATGTATTTGTTGCAATAAAATTGCCGTATATAACCCTATTACCACTTATCTCTTGCGCTTTTGCTCTTACCGGCACCTTATCGTAAACCCTAGTTATTTGATCTGAAGGCAAAGTTTTGTATGGCTTTTGCGAATTATACTGAAATGTAAGTGTATTATTAACCACTTGATTATCAATTGTAGTGCCAACATTAGCAAGGTCTATTGTCTCTAACACACTTAACTTTAACGAATCAGACTCTTTATACAGTATCTCTATTTTTTCAATTCCGTAGTCAGATTGTAAAAAGCTTAATGTTTGTGGCAGGTCTATTGTGAAAAGAACGCTATTAACCAGGTTTTCCATCCATGATAGCACAGTACTGGTATAAGCATTGGTTTCATCTCCTCCAAAAAAATAACCTTTATGCAGAGGTATATATATAATTTGGCTAAAGGGAGCAATTAAAGAGTACTCACCGTCATTAAATTTATACCTATAACTAAATCTTATATATTTATCTTTCAAAAAAGAGATGTCTCCTTTCCAACTTGGGTCATTAGACTCGTCCATCATTGCCACCCTATAGAAAGTTAAATTTGAACCACTTGTGATTGTATTTTGCGTTGTTAAAGTTATAGTAAAGTTGGAACCATTATTAACTATATTATATATTATTAGGTAAGAAGATACAGACAATGTGCTAGTTATAAGTTGATCGCCTATTTTTAATAAAGCTCCATCCGCCGAACTTACTGTAAAACTAGTATAACCGCCAGCTGAAGTACTATTAGAAGTAGCTGTAACACTTATTTTTTTAAACAGTGTTATAGGGTTTACCGGATTGTATTTAGCTACAGAAATTAATTCTTCTCTATTATAGTACCCCGGATTATTTAAAGCCGTATTAATGTTTATTTTTCTAGGTTGGTTTCTATTATCTGTCCAAAACAAAAGATTTTCTAATATATTAGCTCCAGTTATGTTGAAAACATTATTATTAGCAAAATTTAAGAAGTCTCCTTGAGCAAGAATATCAACTACTGACGGACTAGTCGCGGAGTACAGCGCTATTTGCATGGTGTACCCTATGTAAATATCTGTGCTATTTGCAAACCCCGTAACAATAGCTTTGTTCAAAGTTATTGTATTGCCAACAACGGTTTTTATTGTATATATTGCAGTGGTATCTGCGTATGTATTAAAAGGTCTTATTGTAACAGTCATGCCAGGTCTTACCATGCTATTTACAGAAACCAAATTTATACTTAATGCTCCTTCCAATACACTCGAAGTTGATCTTGTAACGTAAGGTGCTGGAACTGTAGTTAAATCTTCTGGAGAAGGATCTTCATAGTTTGTTAGAAAGGCTATAACTCTATTGTTAGCGTGATCAGAAACAGCCCCAATGCAAACTGAATCATTTGGTAGCAAGTCAGCTACTAGCTGGTTACCGGCAATACTCTGCAAAACACCTGTGTCGGATCCGGATGATTTGCCTACTAATACGTTTGAGGCATCTCTATATTGGTTATTTGGTACAAGTCTATCATCTAAATCTTTATTCATTTTAGATGATATAAAACTATTTTTAACTTCCGCCATATTGTTTAATGTTTAATCCATTTATATTGACCACGCATTACTTTAGTAAATTCTTCTAATTTAACATTAGACAACCTTAATTTAGCGTTTCTTAGTTTAGCAAATTTTTCTTGTTTTAATCTTTGCACAATATATTCCGGCTGATTAGATCTGCCCGAAATTATAGAATGCAATATGTAAGCATACATAGCCTCCTCTGCTAGCTTAGGGACCTTCGTGTCTAAATCATAAGCTAATCCATCAGATATGTATTCTAAAAGTATTAATGAGCCAACTAACTCACTACTAAATGATATTTTACCTTCTCTGTCGTTTACAATAAAAGTGCCATTGAAATTAGCGTTAGCAGTATCCATTCCATACCTTTGCCCTAAGTAATTGTACGTGTTGGAATCTCCATTACTGAAGTTTAAATCATTCACGCGCTTTTTGCCTTTATTTTCTGAAGGATTTGCTTCTTTCCATCTTTCTTCTATTATAGATGTACCCGTTATATTAGCATCAAATGTATCCTGTATTGGAAAGCCTTCGGTATCTTGCGCGGGCATTGTGTATGGGGATCCGCTTAGCATTCCAGGATATATAACATGCTTAACACCGTTTGAGTCGATACGGGAGATTTTAACGTAGTTAACGTAGTCTTGCGGGATGACAATGTTTAAACTAGGTGGAATTGTTAGCTCTTGAGACTTAATGCTTTTTAAAACATCATAACTAAATTCCTGTAGTCCACGCTTAGCATGGAAAACAATATCCGTTCTTTTGACACTTGGTATTAATTTATCTGAGCCAACATAAGCAACTATAAAGTTATTTATAAGTTCATCTAGTTTTATATAAGCATAGCTGCCGTAGTTTTCTTCAACAACTGTTCCATAAGCGCTATTATTACCATACTTACCACCTTCTAACCTTTTTAATTGTACTAAATAGATATTACCAGCTGTCGCTCCAGCGGTTAGCGTAATAACGTTACCAACAACACTTGATATATTTGGGGCTGTTGTTGATAATACTTCTGTAAAATCTAACCCGTTATTTGTGCTTTTGTAAAATTTAAAATTGTTTAGCTCATAGTTATCGTCATCAACATTTGATGTTTTCCAAACTAACGGGGTATTGAACCCATCAAAAGTAAATTTTGTTTGAGTTGCGGTA
>Ga0181355_1001587_pt1 | contig 10053 bp, 2 predicted proteins | sample Fa13VDMM15DN_FD_130099 | JGI IMG/M metagenome (GOLD analysis project Ga0181355, IMG submission 130099) | Freshwater viral communities from Lake Michigan, USA - Fa13.VD.MM15.D.N | ecosystem: Environmental > Aquatic > Freshwater > Lake | place: USA: Michigan | collected 2013-09-23 | reverse complement strand
AGTTCCTGTTGATCCTGAAGATCCTGATGTTCCGGAACTACGACTTAAAGCGCTTGCACCATCTATCCCTGCTGTTCCTGAAGTACCTGAAGTACCTGAAGTACCTGAGCTACGACTTGCTCCGGCCGCACCTGCTGATCCTGAAGAACCAGTAGATCCTGAAGTTCCTGAAGAAGCAGATGATTGAGATGAACCAGAAGCACCTACAGTACCCGCTGTACCTGTTGATCCTGAAGATCCTGATGTACCACTTGATTGTGAAGATTGACTTGCACCGGCAGCGCCAGCTGTACCTGTAGTACCTGTAGAACCACTTGTTCCTGATGTACCGCTTGATTGGCTAGAATTACTTGATCCAGCATTACCCGCTGTACCTGTAGTTCCTGTAGATCCTGAAGATCCTGAAGTACCTGAGGAATTACTTGAGTTTGAAGATCCGGCTGCACCTGCTGTACCAGCTGTACCAGTTGAACCTGAAGATCCTGATGTTCCGCTTGAGGCACTTAAATTACTTGAACCTGCATTACCTGAAGTACCAGTTGACCCTGAAGAACCACTTGTTCCACTTGATGAACTACTATTTGAAGATCCAGCAGCACCTGCTGTACCTGCTGTACCAGCAGATCCAGATGAACCACTTGTTCCTGATGATTGAGAAGATTGACTTGATCCAGCAGCACCCACAGTACCATTAGTACCAGTTGAACCACTAGAACCTGAAGTACCTGAACTTCTGCTTAAAGCACTAGCACCGTCTACACCAGCTGTACCTGTACTACCGCTTGAACCTGAAGTTCCAGAACTACGACTTGCACCTGATGCTCCAATTGATCCTGATGATCCTGTTGAACCTGAAGTACCACTTGAAGATGATGATTGAGAAGATCCAGATGCACCTGTTGTACCATTAGTTCCTGTTGATCCTGAAGAACCACTTGTGCCTGATGAAGCACTTAAATTACTGTTTCCAGCAGCACCTGCTGTACCTGTTGATCCTGAAGATCCTGATGTTCCTGAACTTGTGCTTGAACCAGCATTACCTGCTGTTCCTGAAGAACCAGCAGAACCACTTGTTCCAGAAGATGCACTTAAGTTACTTGAACCAGCATTACCTGCTGTACCAGCAGTACCTGCTGAACCGCTTGAACCTGAAGTACCAGAAGAAGCACTTAAATTTGAAGATCCAGCATTACCCGCTGATCCTGTACTTCCTGAAGAACCACTTGTTCCTGAAGAAGCACTACTATTACTATTTCCAGCTGCACCTGCTGTTCCAGCAGTACCCGCAGATCCACTTGAACCTGAAGTACCACTTGATTGTGAAGATTGACTTGATCCTGCTGCTCCTACAGTACCTGAAGTACCAGTTGAACCACTTGATCCACTTGTTCCTGAACTACGGCTCAATGCACTTGCACCTTCAGCTCCAGCAGTACCTGATGTACCTGAAGAACCAGATGTTCCTGAAGAACCACTATCTAAACTTGAGCCACGAGTACCAGCAGTACCTGTAGAACCACTTGATCCTGAAGTTCCTGATGATTGGCTTAATTGACTAGCTCCTGCTGCTCCCGCTGATCCTGTTGAACCGCTTGAACCTGAGGTTCCACTAGAATTACTTATATTTGAAGATCCAGCTGCACCTGCTGTACCGTTAGTACCTGTTGAACCAGAAGATCCTGATGTTCCACTTGAAGCTGATGATTGAGATGAACCTGCTGCACCTGCTGTACCAGCACTACCACTAGAACCTGAAGTACCACTTGAATTACTTGTATTTGAAGATCCAGCTGCACCCGCAGTACCATTAGTACCAGCAGAACCACTTGTTCCACTTGATGCACTTAATTGACTTGAACCTGCGTTACCAGCTGTACCAGCAGTTCCTGTAGAACCACTAGAACCTGATGTGCCTGAAGATTGTGAAGATTGAGAAGATCCAGCTGCGCCTGTTGTACCATTTGTTCCAGTAGAACCAGACGAACCGGATGTACCTGAACTGCGACTTAGCGCACTTGAACCGTCTATACCAGCAGTACCTGTTGAACCCGATGATCCTGATGTTCCTGAACTTCTGCTTGTACCAGACGCTCCTATAGATCCTGATGAACCTGATGAACCTGAAGTACCAGAAGAAGCACTTGATTGACTTGCTCCAGATGCACCTACTGTACCTGAAGTACCTGTAGAACCACTAGAACCACTTGTACCTGAACTTGCACTTAAGTTACTTGAACCTGCGTTACCTGCTGTACCTGTTGTACCTGTACTACCACTAGAACCTGATGTTCCACTTGAATTACTTAATTGACTTTGTCCAGCATTACCTGCTGTACCTGTTGTACCTGTAGATCCACTAGAACCACTAGTTCCGCTTGAGGCACTTGATTGACTTGCTCCAGATGCACCTACTGTACCTGAAGTACCTGTAGAACCACTTGATCCTGATGTACCAGAAGATGCACTTAAATTGCTTGAACCAGCATTACCCGCTGATCCTGAACTTCCTGAAGAACCTGATGTTCCTGAAGAAGCACTATTATTTGAAGAACCAGCTGCACCTGCAGTACCAGCAGTACCTGCTGATCCTGAAGAACCACTAGTTCCAGAAGATTGTGATAATTGAGATGAACCAGCAGCTCCAACAGTACCATTTGTTCCTGAAGATCCAGATGAACCTGACGTTCCAGAGCTGCGACTTAACGCACTTGAACCTTCAGCACCTGCTGTTCCTGAAGTTCCTGATGAACCACTAGTTCCTGATGAACCACTGTCTAAGCTAGAACCACGAGTACCAGCTGTACCTGTAGAACCACTTGATCCTGAAGTTCCGCTTGACTGAGAAGTTTGACTTGCACCGGCAGCACCTACTGTACCTGCTGATCCTGAAGAACCACTTGAACCACTTGTTCCAGAAGAAGCACTATTATTTGAAGCACCTGCATTACCTGCGGTACCTGTAGTACCTGTAGATCCTGATGATCCGCTTGTTCCAGAAGAAGCACTTGATTGACTTGCTCCTGCTATTCCAGCGGTACCAGCTGTTCCTGTAGAACCTGAAGATCCACTTGTACCTGAAGATGAACTAATATTACTTCCACCAGCAGCACCTGAAGTTCCTGTACTTCCTGAAGAACCACTTGTTCCACTAGAAGCACTTGATTGACTTGCCCCTGCATTACCTGCGGTACCTGTAGTACCAGCAGATCCTGAAGAACCACTTGTGCCTGAAGATTGAGATAATTGAGATGAACCTGCTGCTCCAACAGTACCATTTGTACCTGTTGAACCACTAGATCCAGAAGTACCTGAGCTGCGACTTAAAGCACTTGAACCTTCAGCTCCTGCGGTACCTGAAGTACCACTTGAACCTGAAGTTCCTGATGAACCACTGTCTAAGCTAGAACCACGAGTACCAGCTGTACCTGTAGATCCACTTGAACCACTTGTTCCACTTGAATTACTTGATTGACTAGCTCCTGCTGCGCCTGCTGTACCTGCTGTACCCGCTGATCCGCTTGATCCTGAAGTTCCACTTGAAGCAGAAGATTGAGATGAACCTGCTACTCCAACAGTACCATTTGTACCTGTTGAACCACTAGTACCTGAAGAAGCGCTTAAATTAGAAGATCCAGCATTACCAGCTGATCCTGTGCTTCCTGAAGAACCACTAGTTCCGCTTGAGGCACTTGATTGACTTGCTCCAGCAGCACCCGCAGTACCTGTAGAACCACCTGATCCAGAAGTACCTGATGAATTACTTATATTTGAAGAACCAGCGTTACCTGCTGTTCCATTTGTTCCTGTTGAACCTGAAGTTCCAGAAGATTGTGATGATTGACTTGATCCGGCTGCACCTGCTGTACCATTAGTACCAGCAGAACCACTTGAACCAGAAGTACCACTTGAAAAGCTTGATTGGCTTGAACCAGCATCACCCGCAGTTCCTGAAGTTCCAGTTGATCCACTTGAACCACTTGTTCCTGAACTACGGCTTAAAGCGCTACCACCATCTGCTCCAGCAGTACCTGAAGTACCACTTGAACCTGAAGTTCCTGATGAACGACTAGAACCTGCTACTCCTGCTGATCCTGAAGAACCAGTTGAACCTGAAGTTCCAGAAGATGAACTTGATTGGCTAGCACCTGCTGCTCCTACTGTACCCGCAGTACCTGCTGATCCACTAGATCCTGAAGTACCACTTGAAGCACTTAAATTACTTTGACCAGCGGCACCTGCTGTACCTGTTGAACCACTTGATCCTGATGTACCTGAAGAAGCAGATAATTGGGATGAACCTGCATTACCTGATGTTCCAGAAGTACCAGTTGAACCACTTGAACCTGAAGTTCCTGAAGATGCACTTGATTGACTTGCTCCAGAAGCTCCTACAGTACCATTAGTTCCTGTAGATCCTGAAGATCCTGATGTACCTGAACTGCGACTTAAAGCACTAGATCCGTCCACACCAGCAGTACCTGTAGAACCACTAGAACCACTTGTTCCTGAACTTGTACTTGAACCAGCATTACCTGCTGTTCCGTTTGTTCCTGTTGAACCAGAAGTTCCAGAAGAAGCACTACTATTAGATGAACCAGCGTTACCTGCTGTTCCTGAAGTACCTGTAGATCCACTTGATCCTGAAGTACCTGATGATTGACTTAAATTTGATGAACCTGCAGCTCCAGCAGTACCTGCTGTTCCTGTAGATCCACTTGAACCTGATGTTCCTGAAGAAGCGCTTAAGTTTGAAGAACCAGCTAAACCGGTTGTACCACTAGTACCAGTTGAACCTGAAGAACCACTAGTTCCACTTGATGCACTTGATTGGCTAGCACCTGCTGCTCCAATAGTACCTGCTGTTCCTGTTGAACCTGAAGAACCACTTGTTCCTGAAGATTGGCTTAAACTACTTGAACCAGCAGTTTGAGCAGTTCCACTTGTACCTGAAGTACCTGATGTACCACTTGATTGAGAAGATGTACTAGAACCTGATGTTGATGCTTCTCCTGAAGTACCACTTGTTCCTGTACTACCACTTGAACCACTTGTTCCTGATGATTGACTTGAATTACTTGCTCCTGCCGCTCCTGTTGTACCAGCTGTACCTGTAGATCCTGAAGAACCTGATGTACCGCTTGATGCACTACTGTTAGAAGAACCAGCATCACCTGCTGTACCTGTAGTACCCGCACTACCGCTTGAACCACTTGTTCCACTTGAACCACTTAAAGCACTTGAACTTGAATTACCTGCGGTTCCTGAAGTTCCAGTTGATCCACTAGAACCTGAAGTACCAGATGAACCACTACCGTTTGAAGCGCTAGAAGCTCCTGCTGTACCTGCAGTACCTGTAGAACCGCTTGATCCTGAAGAACCGCTTGAATTACTTATATTTGAGGAACCAGCATCTCCTGCTGTTCCTATTGAACCACTAGAACCTGATGTTCCAGAAGATGAACTTAATTGACTAGCTCCACCAGCACCTGCTGTACCTGTAGATCCACTAGATCCACTAGTTCCGCTTGAAGCAGATAATTGAGAAGATCCAGAATCACCAGCAGTACCTGATGTACCTGTACTACCAGAAGAACCGCTTGTACCTGCAGTAGAACTAGTATTACTTGCTCCTCCAGCACCTGCAGTACCTGATGTACCTCCAGATCCTGATGTACCACTTGATGAACTTAAATTAGAAGATCCGGCTGAACCAGCAGTACCATTAGTACCAGAAGATCCAGAAGTTCCTGAACTTCTGCTTAAAGCACTTGAACCATCTGCACCAGCAGTACCTGATGTACCTGAAGTACCTGATGTACCACTACTGTTACTATCACCTGCATTTCCCGCCGTACCCGTAGTACCTGTTGAACCACTTGTTCCTGATGTTCCACTTGAGTCGCTTGAGTTGCTTAAACCAGCTAACCCGGCGGTTCCATTAGATCCTGAAGAACCACTAGTACCTGAAGAATTACTTAATTGGCTTTGACCAGCAGCTCCAGCAGTACCTGTAGAACCACTTGATCCTGAAGTTCCTGATATTGCACTTTCTCCACCAACACCTGCTGTTCCTGAAGAACCTGTAGATCCTGAAGAACCACTTGTACCTGAAATACCACTTAATCCATTAGCACCATCAGCTCCAGCAGTACCTGAAGTTCCATTTGATCCGCTAGATCCACTTATACCTGAAGTATTATTTGATCCGTTAGCGCCTGCTGTACCTGCTGTACCTGAAGAACCTGAAGTTCCAGATGAAGCACTTAATTGAGAAGAACCAGCTTCTCCAGTTGTACCTGCTGTTCCTGATGAACCACTTGTTCCTGATGTATTACTTTCAGTTGAAGCACCTGCTGCTCCTGCTGTTCCTGATGAACCGCTTGAACCAGAAGTACCTGAAGTTTTACTTTCATTAGATAAACCATCAGCTCCCGCAGTACCATTTGTACCTGAAGAACCACTTGTTCCACTAATACCTGAAACATTATTAGCACCATCGGCACCTGCAGTACCGCTTGATCCTGATGAACCTGATGTACCACTTATTCCGGATGTGTTATTAGATCCGTTAGCGCCTGCTGTACCTGCACTTCCTGAAGAACCACTTGTTCCACTTGAAGCACTTAATTGAGAAGAACCAGCTGCACCTACAGTACCTGAAGTACCTGTAGAACCACTTGTTCCAGATGTGCCTGAAGAGGCACTATTATTTGATTGACCATCAACTCCAGCTGTACCTGTAGATCCTGATGAACCGCTTGTTCCACTAGTAGTACTAGATTCACTTGATCCATTAACTCCCGCTGTACCTGAAGTACCTGATGTTCCTGAAGTTCCAGAAGATTTACTTTCATTAGATGATCCTTCAGCACCTGCTGTACCACTTGACCCTGAAGATCCACTTGTTCCACTTGAAGTACTTAATTGGCTACTTCCATTATCTCCAGCAGTACCATTTGTACCACTAGTGCCTGAAGTACCACTTGATGCTCCTGAATTACTTTGACCCGCAGCACCAGTTGTACCAGAAGTTCCTGAGGTACCACTTGTACCTGAAGAAGCACTTTGACCTGATACTCCAGCAGTACCATTTGTACCTGAAACACCGCTAGTTCCCGAAGTAGAGTTTACATATCCAAAAAGACCTGTAGTAGGATTATATGTAACAACATAAGGACCAGGTTGTACAGGTAAAGTTTGTATTATAAGAGGTTGAGACGATCCAGAAATTACTAAAGATCCAGTGATAACGGCTGAACCTGAAAATGGAAATCCTACTCCTCCTGAACCAGAAATATAAACAGTTACACCAGTATTGCTACTACTTACGGAAAATCCCGTAACTGTAGCAGAACCACTTATATTAATAAAGGGAACACTAGCGCTAACTAATATTCCATTTTGGTATATATCAATAGTACCTGCACCATTACCATTTCCTCCATTAGGATTATATACACCAACCGGTACCTGATCTAAAAATCTTACTTGCGCCATTAAACTAGTTTGTTATCCAATATAAATATCAAATTATCCAATAGCAGTTGATCTATTTTGAGTTTCTTTTTGAGAAGCTGTTTCTGTTACAATTCTATCTCCTACTACGTTGCCTTCGAAGAAAGCTGGGCTGTCTATTGCTTCCATTGAGAATATAATTTTGGTTTTGTTTGAAAATTTCTTAAGTGCTGTTATATCTTTTTGTAATATATCTGGAATGATATATCCATTAATTTTTATATCAAATGTACTTCTTACTATACGTTCATCATTATTAACTAATTCTGTTTGGAAACCAAACGAATCAATAGATGCTTTAAACTGATAACGTTGAGGATTACCCCAGTAAGCATCTGAAGCATATTCCATTGCTTCTACTATTTTATTTAATTGTTCTACATAATATGTAAACACAACACACGTATAAGTAACTGTTAAATAATCAGGCATTATTACAGCATAATATTCTTGTTGTGGGATTCTGTTATTTAATACTTTAAAATTATCGTAAGCATTTCTTTGAGTATATTTTTTAGTAAATACACCAAAGTTTTGTGGGTTATTAGCATCTAATTTGTTAGCTATCTGTCTATTTTTGTCTATACTGTTGCGTTTAAACATAATCAACGGAGCCTGTATTTTACCCTGTTGATCCCTATAATACCCATCTTTTTGATATGATTTCCATTTTTCAGGTGAACCATAAATAATAGGAACCGGTAAACGAGAACCATTTTGAAAAACTGAGGGTTGGATTACATTACCAAAGTAATAAAAAATTGCCTCATCTATATCTTGAAGACCAACACTAAAAGGTTTTACAGTATCTCCTTTAAAGGATGTTTGTAATGCTCTATTTTCGGTAGTTGATGGATTAAAGTTATTAGGATTTCCTGCTTGTTGATAAGTAGGAACTACCTGCTCGTTACCGAGTTGTTTTTGGGTTTTTGGTATAGGTTTTCTAACTTGTGGCATTACATTCTTGATTTAATTATATTTAAACGATCTGAAGGAACGTAGTGGCAATCACATCTTACTTCTACGCTATAACCGAATTGATCTAAACCTGGGTTTAATGGATTATTCCCATTAGCATCTGTATAAGGAAACTCTGGATTTTTTCCTGTAAAATATTGAGTATCATAAGTATTATCTACTTCCCAATATCCATTTTGATATTGAATTACATCTCCTACAGCAGGTTGTATATTAGCTCCATAAGTTCCTGGGAGTGGATTTAAATTAGATCCAAAACTCATACTAGCATTATAATCTAAAGTAGGACTTAACAAATCATCTTTTAAAAATCTAAAAGTTATAGGCCAAGTAAAATCTACACCTAAATCACTTGTAGGAGATTCTGGAGATCCTAATTCTATTAAAGCAAATAACATAACAGGATCCGCAAAGTTTCTTCCTTCAACTGATTCTCCATACATGTTAGTTTTAGTAGTAGTAACATTATACTTATAGTAAATTACTTCTTGAGATATAATGTTTCCCATCAACTCACGGTTGACTTTTCTAAACATTGACATATCACGAGCACCTCCGTATAAAGCCATATTATCCTATATAAATTGTCATTGGTACTTGATTAATTTCAGCAACACGAGCTACAGATTCTGCTTGTCTTCTTTCAAGTAATGCTTGACGTGATGTTTGATCAAAATATTCTCTTAATCTTGTAATTAAAGCATCTCTTTCAGTAGCTGCTGATGTTACTAATTCATTACCATTTAATGTTACTTCTGATCCTGGAATAGGAATTGTTGAGTATTTATTTCTTACTAATCCTAAAGCATCTTTTGCTCTAGCTAATGTGTATTCAAAAATCCAAGCTCTACCAATAGAATTAATTTTAGAGTATACTGGATTTACATAAGGAACATTTGATGTGTTTGAAATTTTATTTGTTCCATCAGAAAAAGCGGCATCTAATCTATCTTGAATTTTTATAAAATCAAATACTAAATAAATACCATAATCTAATCCACCTTCAAATCCATCCTCACCAAAAGCTCCAGTACCTGGTACTGGAAATACTGTGATTATGTTGTTTATAATATTAAATGTATAGTTTGAAAGTGTTACTTGGTTCATCATTTCAATTGCTTGCATGTTTTGCATAGTAAAACTTGTAGGCATCATTAAGTAAGTAGAAGAACCATATCCAAACCCATATAAACCAGCAGCAGGAACCCCTCCTAAACCACCTTGACCTGCTAATAAAGCAGGAGAATATAATTGACTAATTGCGGGTGGTGCTTGATAATAAACGTTTTTAATTTCAATACCACCTACAATTCCTTCATCTTCAGCCCATTTAGATAAATCATAACGTTGTTGTCCTGGTGTTAAAGGTAATCTACCTTTTAACCAATTTACGTTACCACCAGCACCTGCTTCCTCACCATATTGTTGAGATAATCTAACAATAGTAGAAAATGTAGGAGTAACAATATCATCATTAACATCTACTGATGTAGGAGCTCCCTCTAAAGATAAATAATTATCTCTAGTTTGGAAAGCATATAATTCGTTTCCATAAATAGT
>Ga0181355_1001581_pt1 | contig 10074 bp, 7 predicted proteins | sample Fa13VDMM15DN_FD_130099 | JGI IMG/M metagenome (GOLD analysis project Ga0181355, IMG submission 130099) | Freshwater viral communities from Lake Michigan, USA - Fa13.VD.MM15.D.N | ecosystem: Environmental > Aquatic > Freshwater > Lake | place: USA: Michigan | collected 2013-09-23 | reverse complement strand
ATGGCGATGGCGTAGCATACGAAGCAGAGAAGTCAGGTGCTCCGCTTGCAAGGGCGCAGAAGTCACCATTGCTCTCAGAAGCACCACGTGTATCAGGTGCAGCTAGTTCACAGCTCCCAAGTGTTGGACTTTACGACAGCACTAATCGCCCAGAAGAACCAATTACATCTGGTGTTGACATTGGTGAAGGCCCAGGTTCAGATGCTCTTATGATGCAGTCACAGTTTGCACAAGAGAAACTATCTAATACTTTAGCAAAGATGCTTCCTTATGATCAAACAGGAGAGATTGGCATTCTGTACCAGCAGGCTATTGCGCGGGGTATGTAGTGGCTAACGAAAACCTTAAAATTACTGCTGCTCAAGCAGGTCTTTCTGATAAAGAAAAGGCACAGATTGACGGCCTTGCAAAACTTATTAGTTCTCACCAGTCTCTTATGGCTATGCCTGAGAAACAAGCAAACCAAGCGTACTCTGCTAAGCCAGAATCTGAAAAGAAAGCGCACGTTGGATTCTTTGGTGGAGATAATCCACTAGGCAACGCCTTGCATTATTTAGGTTCTGCTGTTAAGACTGGTATTGCTGCGCCATTTAAGGCGCTTAATGAAGTGTCAGACTTTACTACACGCCTTTATCGCACCGGTGCTATTGCACTAGATGAGAACATTAACCTTGCAGATGCCTTTAAGGCAGCCAATGACAAGGGCGACAAGGTATTTAACAAGAGTCGTATCGCTGAAGCTGAGCGTAAGTTCGGTCAAGATGTAATGAACGTCGCTACTAAGGTAGCAAGCGGTGTAACTCTTGATAAGATTATGGCTGAAGGCACTGAAGCCGAGAAACTTATTGCATCTCAAGCCGCGCAGTTAAAGGAACAGGGTAAGCCTGACCTATTACTTCAGGATGCTATTGATGCAGCACAAGCTGCTAAGTATTCACCAGGTCGTCAACTAGCAAACCTACTACTTCCAGAGTCAATGGAGGGCGGAAGCCTTCTATACAAAGGTATCTCAGGTTTAGGCGATGCTGCATTCCGTTTCCGTACAGATCCATTCCTAGTATTAGGTAAGGCTAAGAAAGCCTACGATGCTGGAGACTGGCTTTTCTTTAACGTTATTGGTAAGGATAAGTTCTCTTACGGTCGTTCTGCTGTTGGTACTATCAATAACGACGCCCGTGTAGACCGCGTATTTGCTAACCCAAAGGTTTCTAACTTCTTTAATGTCTACGGACAAGACTTAGATAAACTTGCCCAAGCACGTAAGGCTAATAACCCAAAGGCGATGGTTGAGGCTTCAGATAACTTGAAGCGCTTAGCGCCTGAGTTTGGCCCATCTGCAATAGATGAGTTCATTCGTGCTGGTGTAAAGGATGCAGTAACTGCATCTAACTACCTCAAGAATGTACAAGATACAACCTTTATTCTTCGTGGACAAGCAGGACGCAAGACTGCTCTTATTCCACAACTTGACGCAGCACGTAAGGCTCGCATTAACTTTCTTACTACTGCAGATAAAGTATTAAACATTAACAAAGTCGGACGTGCTCTTGTGGACAACGTCTATGGGCTTAACGTTAGCACTGAAAATGTTGTACAAGGACTTACTAACCGTGCTGAGGAAATTGGCAAGGCTGAAAAAGCAATCAAGAAGTTTAAGCAAGATGGTTCATACCGTTTTACTAATACACAGATTAGTGCTCGTATCGACCGCTTTGCCCAAAAGTTTGCAATTACTCCATACTTCAAGAATAACTTCTTTGACGTTAACCAAACAGATGCAGCGGGTAAGGTCTACCAGTTAGCACGTCTAGGCAATACCCGTTACCACTCAAGAATTATCGCAGAAGCATTTGCTGCTGGAGACGAAGGCCAGAAGAAGCAAATCTTTGATGGTCTTTGGGATACAGTTGCAGAGATTCGTGGTTGGAATAAGTCACCAGCTGGTATTAAGATTCTATCCGAAGGTAAAGGACGTGTTGAGCAGTATGCTCCAACCCTTTTCCGTGAGGTTACAGATGAAGCAGGTAACGTCCGTATGGAAAGTTACAACCCTGCTGAGTTTGGTGGAGAACAGCTTGCAGTTTTAGACTGGCAACTATCTTCTGGTATGCGTGTACCAAGCATCTTGGAACTAGATAGCCTTGTTGCTAAGGATGCACTCACCGCTCGTATGTTTGGACCTAACTATAAGCAATGGGCCGATAAGGTTACATCTTGGTGGGTATTCGGAACTCTTGCTGGTCCTCGCTTTGTTATCCGTAACTCTGCAGAAGATTTGCTAGTTCACGCACTTGTTGGTGAATCACAGCTTGGTGTTATTAGCGGTCGTAAGTTTATCCGTCGTTTAGCGGTAGCAGATCCTAAGACTAAGAGCACCTTCGTTGCTCGTCTAGTAGATAAGGCAGACCGTAAGGTTGCCGAGACTGCGATGGCTAAGGCTATCGCTAACAATGACGAAATTGCTGTTCAATCAGTACTAGCAAATGCAATCATTAAAGACCTTCTTGGTGGACGTATCGATGCCAAGGCAGCAGAGCGTTTATCAGAACACTTTAAGTTTGCAGACAAAGACGGTTTATTTGAGGCAGTCTCTGAAGGTGCTAAGAACTCTCTTCGTGGAGCAAGCCAATACACAAGCGTTACACAGGATGTATCTAAGTTTGGTGGCGTCAAGATGGCTGCTATCGAGATGGATGGCATAGCCTATAAGCAAGCAACGGGTACAAGTTTCGGTAACTTCAACCCTGTAGTTAGCCAAGAGAACAGAACATCGTGGCTCTTTACTATTACCGCTAATGCTAACTCAGACCTTGGTGCACTTGCTATCAAGAATCTTGACCCAAACATTACTCGTGAAGTAGCTATTCGTAACATTCGCAATTACTTAGATGGACTTCCAGAAAAAGACCTTAAACGTTTCCGCCTGTACGCAAAGAATGAAACAACACAGCGTCACGCTGAAGCTATTTATGACTCAGTGCGACCATACTTCTCAAAGCGTAACGGTGACCTCAATACAGACCTTCTTAACAAGGTTCGTTTTACAGACGAAGCCGGTAACATTGTAGTCAAGACTGATGACTTAAGCATTACTGATATCCCAGGACTTAACCAGATTGACCTAGCGCCAGAGTTTATCTCTGGTCCAACACTCGTGCCAGTAACAGATAATTTTGCTGGTGGAATTATGCAGTGGGGTTGGGACACAATGGGTGCGGCAAACGCACGCCTTACACGTCAACCACTAGCGATAGAGGCTCTTAACGGAGTTCTCAAGAGTATGGATGAATCAGGTTTTGCTAAGTCTTATATCCAAAAGGCAACAGCAGGTCTTCAGGACGAAGCTCTTGAAGCAGCAGAGAAGACAGCGAAGAAGCAACTTGCTGCTATCGCTGATGATCTTGCAGCCAATAAGGTACTTGCCTATGTGGATAACCCAGAGGTTCGTTCACAGCTTTCAGTAAGTATCCGTAACTTTGCACGTTTCTATCGTGCTACCGAAGACTTCTATCGTCGCGTTGTGCGTTCCGTACGTTACAACCCAGAAGCCCTTGCTCGTGCATCTCTTACCTATGAAGGTATTACCCACTCAGGTTGGGTGCAGACAGATGAGAACGGTGACCAGTACTTCTTCTATCCAGGACTAAGCCCTGTATACCGAGTAATGGAAAAGCTAGGTCCAGTCTTTGGATACGGCGACGCTTTCAAGACCGGTATGCCTGTTCAGTTCGGCGCTAAGTTGAAGATGATTACTCCTTCAATGAACCCAGACTCACTGTTCCCTACATTTGCTGGACCACTTGCTGCACTACCAATCAAGATGGTAGGCAACATCGTTCCACAGGTCAAGGACCTTGAGCAGTATCTAACAGGTACATATGGTGTAGACCAACCTCTTATCAACGCTGTGCTTCCAGCACACGTTAACCGCGCTTTGGCAGCACTACAGAAGGATGAGCGCAGCTCACAGTACGCATCAGCAATGCGTAAGGCTGCTACATACCTAGAAGCTAGTGGTCAAGGAATTAAGCCTAAGATTGATCCAGATACTGGGGAAGAACTTCCTCCTTCACCAGGAGAGATTGCTGAGTTTCAGGACAAGTTGCAGGCTTCATCAATGACAATCTTGTTACTAAGATTTGCGTTTGGATTTGTTGCCCCTGCTTCACCATCTGTAAACCTTAAGTCTGATATGGCTCAATGGGTTCGTGACAACGGACAGGTTAGCTACAAGGCAGTATTTAATAAGATGATTGAGTCTTACAATGGTGACATTGACAAGGCTGTTGGTGAATGGATTAAGTACTATCCAGATCAAATGCCATACACAGTCTCTGAATCAGAGCCTACTATCGTGGCAAACGTACGCGCTGTAGAAAGCGCAACAGAGTGGGTAGACCAGAACACTGAGCTTCTCAAGAAGTACCCAGAGGCAGCAGCATTCTTGATTCCACAGGCTGGTAAGTTTGACTTCAACGCATACAAGTTGCTGTTCAAGTCAGGCCTTAAGACAAGCAAGACAGTCAGTGACTTTGTCCGTCAGGTATCTACAGCAAAAGACCGCGAAGAGTATTACCAGAAGAAGGATGAGTTTGACGAGATGCTTGCATCTGCGCCAAGCACAGAGTCCAAGCGCCTTATTCGTAACGAATGGGAAATGTGGTCTTCTGAGTTCAAGGGTGTACGCCCATTGCTTCAGGAAGAACTTGGTAAGGGTGCAGCTAAGGCTATTGACCGTACCAGAGCGCTACAAGATATGAACCTTATGCTTTCTGATCCGTCAGTTAAGGCAGAACCTAAGACTCGTAAAGTCTTAAAGCAGATGCTAGATGAGTACAATGGCTACTTGTCAGCAAGAGATTATGCGGATAGTCCAAACTCAGGACTCGGTGCTAACTATGCAGAGAGCCTACGGGTTTCTACTATGGATGCGCTAAAGTCTATTGCATCAGAAAACCCTAGTGCGATGGCTGCATATAACTCACTATTCGCACCACTATTTCGTTAATTAACAAGGAGAATGCTCAATGGCACTTGATGTCGATAAGCTGATTGCTGATACTCAAGCAGCACGTGCAGCAGCAGAGGCTGATAAGGCAAAAGCTGATAAGGCTGCTGCTGCCCTTAAGGCATCCAAAAAAGCCAACAAAGATACAACTTCAAAGGTTACAGACAAGCTTAACTATGTAAATGCTTTGTCTAGTTCACTTGCCGAAATGGAAGGCAAGCTATCAGCCTACGCTGTAAAAATTGGGCGTGGAGATAAACTTGGCCCTGGCGAGCAAAAAGAATTTGAAACTCTCCTTAAGCAATACAAGAGCACCGATTCCACATACAAAAAGTCTGTTGCAGAAATTGATCAGACTCTTGCCTCTGCACCTTCTCCTACAAAAGTAGAAGTTAAAAAAGGTAAGGTATCTATAGCACCAACTGCTGAAGAGATAGCGGTTACTGGAGCGGGTGCCGAGCCAGAGGTTGATGTTACTACTGCTGCGGCTGTAGACAGAATCAATAAGCAACTAGATAAACTTAATAAAGACCCACGTGGCTTCATCTTTAGGATGGACCCATCTGAGCGCATCAACCTTGCTAAGACGCTTACTGCAGCTGGGTATAAGACTCCAGATCTCGACGGTGCCTTTAATGATGGCCTTGTTGCTAACTACAAGTTGGCTATTAATAGCGCTAAGTCTTGGAACACAGCAAACAAAGAACTGCCTGGATATGCTCCAGTAGACCTTACAGGTTTTCTTACATACCGCACTGGTCTAGTACGTTCAGCTGGTGGTGGCGAAGGAACCGGTGGTGTAAGCAATTACATCTATAGCCCATCAGAGGCTAAGTCTACTATCAGTAGAATAGTCACAAGCCTTCTTGACCGTGAAGCTACTGATAAAGAAGTCGCGGCAATTACCAAGAAACTTATTGCTGCACAGAAAGCAAACCCAGGCAAAACTGTCAAGGGTATTACAACTGGTCGTCTTGATGCTGACCAGTTTGTCACAGATATTATTAAAGGCGGCAAAGAGTTTGCCTCAAAAGAAAAGGCTAAGCAGGACTTAACTACACAGTCTATTAGTTCAGTTGCTAGAGCTAATGGTCTTAACCTTAGTGACTATGAACTTAAGTTCTACTCAGACCGTGTTAAGAACGGCGAGAAGATTGAGACTATTCAAAATCAACTTCGTAACATTGCAGCTCTTGGACAGCCTGATTCTATTAAAAAGTTGATGGCAGAGGGAACGGACCTTGAGACTATCTACGCTCCATACAAGCGTACGATGGCAACAAGCCTTGGAATTAACCCAGACACAATTAGTCTAGATGATGCAACTCTTCGTATGGCTATTGGACCTGAGAAAGAAATGTCTCTTTACGATTACAAGAAAGCCATTCGTCAAGATTCACGCTGGAAGTTTTCAGAAGAAGCAAACGATGAAGTTACCAATATGATCAATCAGGTCAAACGTGACTTTGGATTTATGGGGTAAATGATGGCTAAGAAACCTGCACCAAAACTTGTACCTACAGTTACTATCGGCGGAGCACCAGCATCATATAAGCCACAAACACTTAAGCCTACCGTAACGATTGGTGGAGCACCTGCTGACTATAGACCAACACCAGTTTCTGTTATTCCAAAGACTACTACAACAGCAACAAGGTTAACCCCTGGTCAATTCCGTGAAGCGGAAGAGCGTTCTAATGAGACTGGCCCAATCGTTGCACCTGAATATAAGCCAACTCCTTTAACTGAAACTGGTGAGTTTAATACAAATGCACCAGAAGAAATGGACGAGGATTTCAAAAGTTCAGAAAGAGAAGACGCTTACCAAAGATTGTTCGATGAGTTTAATGCTCTTGGATTAGGTGCTCTAGTATCAGATGCCAAAGACCTTCTAATGAAGGCTACATCTATTGCAGCTATGCCAGATGCTTTGCGTGGAACTCAGGCTTACAGGACTCGCTTCTCAGCAAACGATGCACGCATCGCCAAAGGTTTAAGTGCTCTTAGCCCTGCAGCATACCTTAGATTAGAAGACTCGTATCAGAACATTATGCGTCAGTACGGGTTGCCTGATAGTTACTACAAGGTAGGTCAGTACGGCAAGCAAGAAGGTTTTGATAAACTACTTGCAAATGACATATCTGCTACGGAGTTAGAAGATCGCATTGCTACAGCGCAGCAACGTGTACTCAACTCTAACCCAGAAGTGCTCAAGGCTCTTAAAGAATTTTACCCAGACCTTAATAACGGCGACATCCTTGCCTATACTCTTGACCCTACTAATGCTATCCAGAAGATTAAGCAAAAGGTTACAGCAGCTGAGATTCAAGGCGCTGCAAACATATTCGGTCTTAATAGGATTACAGCTGAATCAACTCCAGAACAGATTAAGGCACTTGAAGCACGTGCTCAAGCACTTGCTGGTTATGGCGTTGATAAGGCTGCAGCAACTGAAGGATTTGCACAGGTTGCAGAGATAGCACCACGTGGCTCACAGCTTGCTGATATCTATAAGGAAACACCTTACAACCAAGCAACAGCAGAGTCAGAAGTATTTAACACAGCTGGTGCAGCACAAGCACGAGCACAGCGTAAGAAGTTGAAGAGCCTAGAGGAAGCATCCTTTGGCGGTTCATCAGGAGTAGGTGCACTCGGAAGAGATAGAGCAGCCTACGGAGCAACATCAGGTCAAGCTGGCCTGTACTAAATAAAGCCTGCCACTATAACGACCGGCTTAGTGGAGCGATAATAATACCGGTAGTAGGAGCCACGCTGGAGATCCCCAGAACTGCGTGAGGCCTGCGATAACTATAACGAATGGGAGATGGACTATGTCCAACTACGAGTACGAGGATGACGACGATGACTTCACACAGGAGTCGGGAAATAATGATCTCGTCAAACAGCTGCGTAAAGCAGCAAAGCAAAAGGATAAAGAACTCGCTGAGCTTCGTGCACAGTTCGAGGGAGTATCCAAAGCACAACGTGAACGAAACATTAAGGACGTTCTCGAATCTCGCGGAGTGAACAGCAAAATTGCTAAGTTCATTCCATCGGACTTAGACCCAACTGAGGAGTCTTTGTCTAAGTGGCTTGACGATAACGGAGACGTTTTCGGCTTTTCCACTGAATCCAACCAGCCTGTCGTCGACCCAGCCCAAGCTGCGGCGTATAAGAAGATGAATAGTGTTACTGAGCAAGGGCTAACGCCTGATGCAACAGATGACATTATGCGTAAACTTATGAGCGCTAACAGCAAGGAAGAACTGGACGAAGTAATTAGACAGTCTGGACTCTAACCAACAACCGAAAGGCATAACCTAAATGGCAGTTCCAGGTGGTACACTCACCGGTACATCCGCTATTAGCAACCTAGTCCAAACAGCGTATGATCAATACGTTCGTATGGCACTTCGTAGCATTCCAGTAATGCGTGCTCTTGCAGATGTAAAGCCGGTACAGCAAGCAATGCCAGGTTCATCAGTTGTATTCTCAATCTATTCAGATCTAGCTCAGGCGACATCTACATTGACAGAAACTTCAGATGTATCTTCTATTGCTCTTGGTAACCCTAACCAGATTACCGTTACATTGAACGAATACGGCTCAGCCGTAACAACAACAAAGAAGTTGAACCTCACTTCTTTCAACGATGTTGACACAGCTCTTGCTGACATCATCGCATACAACGCTGCAGACTCTATCGATGCTGTCGTTGCTGCTGTCCTTACAGGCGCAGGCAACACAAACATCATCTACGGTGGAAATGCAACAACAACTAACACAATCGACGCATCAGACACAATGACTGTATCTGATATCCGTCAGGCTGTAACAGAACTCCGTACAAACAAGGCTTTGCCTCGTATCGGTGAACTCTACGCAGCATACCTCCACCCACGTCAGACAGCCGACCTTCGTGCTGAAACTGGTACAGGCGGATTCCAGGAGCTCTCAAAGTACACAGACCGCACACCATTCGTGGCTGGCGCAGTCGGCGTAATTGAAGGTGCATTCGTTGTAGAAACACCTCGTGTGCCTTTTGCAGTGAACACAAACTCACCAGCAGTTAACGTTTACCGTGCTGTTATTGCAGGACGTGAAGCACTTGCTGAAGCTCAGGGACAAGACATCTCAACAGTTGTCGGTCCTCAGATTGACGCACTCCGTCGTTACCACACCATCGGTTGGTACTACTTCGGTGGCTTCAACATCCTTCGTACAGCGGCTCTTTACCAGATCCAGACTGCAGCGACAAACGGATAATCAACCTTAGTTGATTGACGGGTGGGGCTAGGGCAACCTAGCCTCATCAGTAAGTTCACTAAGGAGAACTAATGGCATATATGGCAACAACTCCCTGGGAGTACCAGACTTGGGGAGCGAACAAACCTTGGCCAGACCAGTACACACGCCTATCACAGCGTCGTATACAAGGCGGTACAGAGACTGGTGAAATTAACCCATTCCTTACCGACATTGCACGTGGCGTGACTTTGATTTACATTAACGGACATATTGAGACAACTCTGTATCCATACCAGAACACTCTGGCTGATGCAGACTGGTACATCTTGGGTGGGCATACACAAGAGATAACAGATGAGCAGGCAGCAATCCTAATTGCTGAAGGCTACGGAGATTATGTGGAGCCAATCGTATGAGTAAGCATCGTAGAGAAGTACACCCAGTAGAAGTAGATGGTTGCTTTGGGTGCAAGGTAAGCGGCCTACAACTATCAGTAGGGGATGCTCGTCACGACGGCATTCCATCAGCCAAGCAACACGACAAAGAATTAGGTTCATACTACAACGCAATCCGCCAAGGTATTGAACCAGTATCAACAAAGCAAAAAGATATTGATGCTGCTGTCCGACTATCTAACGATATGGGCAAAGCATTCGATGGTAACGCAATCTAACAAGGAGCAGATATGAATAAAGATAAAGGTAACTCAGCTGAGTCCACTATGGACACTGGCTACAGAATGGGATCCACAAAGGGTATTCCTGCTTCTATGCCAGCGGGTGGACAGTCAAAGACAACAAAGGGAAATATGCCAAAGT
>Ga0181355_1001580_pt1 | contig 10074 bp, 10 predicted proteins | sample Fa13VDMM15DN_FD_130099 | JGI IMG/M metagenome (GOLD analysis project Ga0181355, IMG submission 130099) | Freshwater viral communities from Lake Michigan, USA - Fa13.VD.MM15.D.N | ecosystem: Environmental > Aquatic > Freshwater > Lake | place: USA: Michigan | collected 2013-09-23 | reverse complement strand
TCCAGCATTGATGCTGACGTTGCTAGCGCGTACAAATCAATTTTTAACACTGTTGGTACACCTGGCACCACGCCTAATACCGCGTTGGTTTTGTTGCAAGCTCAACAAAAGTTGAATGAAAATGCAGCAACAATGAACCCACGTTATGCCACCGTTAACCCCGCCGCAAATGCTGGTTTGGTCAACGGCATGTCTGGTTTCTTTAACCCCACCGACACCATCAGCAAGCAGTTCAAGAACGGCATGATGGGCACTGGCGTGTTGGGCTTTGATGAGATCAACATGAGCCAATCTATTAAGGTTCACACCACTGGCTCCCGTGCAGGTACGATTTTGGTTAACGGTGCTGTTAGCACCCAAGGCCAAGCGACTATTAGCATTGACGGCCTTACTGGTGCAACTGACACAGTGACTGCGGGTGATGTGTTTACGATTGCTAATGTGTACGCAGTTAATCCACAAACACGGGAGTCAACTGGGTCATTACAGCAATTCGTTGTAACTGCTGCACAAACTGGCGCTAGTAATGCTTTGGCAAACATGGCTATCAGTCCTCCGATTTACACCAGTACAAACGCTTTGGCTACTGTTGACAGCTTCCCTGCTGACAATGCTGCCGTTACCTTTGTTGGTACAGCGTCTACTGCCTATCCGCAAAATCTGGTGTATGCAAAGTCGGCGATAACATTTGCCACTGCTGATTTGTTGCTTCCACAAGGGGTCGATATGGCTGCTCGCGCTGTGCATAACGGCATTAGCCTGCGTATCATTCGTGATTATGATATTAACAATGATCGGATGCCTTGCCGGATCGATGTACTCTACGGTTTTTCTACCATCCGCCCACCAATGGCTTGCCGCATTTGGGGTTAATATCTACGATTGCTAATCAGTAACTTTTTTAAAGGAAATTATCATGGCACTTGCATCCGTCGGCGGCGGTTACCAATTTGGTGACGGCAACCTTAATGAAATTGACATTACGTCAATCACGCCCAAAGCGGCAACTGTTACAGCAACATTGACCGTGGCGCAAGTCACAAACAATGTGCTAGTTGCAACTGCTGGAACAGCAGCAGCGTCTTACACGTTGCCCACCGCAGCGTTGCTTGATGCAACACTGACTAACGCAAAAGTTGGTTCTAGTTTTAGACTGGCAATTGTGAACCTTGGTACATCCAGTGGTGTTGTGACAATCGTAGCGGGAACCGGAATTACCTTAGTTGGAACAATGACTTTTGCAATAACCGCTGTGGCGTCTACTTCGCCATGCGGAGCAGGCGAGCTGTTGTTCTATAAAACAGGTACTGCGACTTACAACGTGTATCGGGTCAGCTAAATGGCAGTCATCTACATGAGTCATTCTGTGCACGGAACAAAAGTTGCGTGTTTAGAAGCAGAGGCTGTGTACGATGAAAAAAATGGTTGGGTAAGACACGTCCAAAAAACTCCTCCTCAGCAAGAAATTGTTAAGGGGGGGCCAATTAATAAATTGGAAGTCAAACGTCGTCGTAGCCGATCACCAGAGGTGGTCGAACAAGGAGCATAAACATGGCCATCTATACCGCTGGCGATCAAATCAATAGAGCATTGCGATTGCTTGGCGTGTTAGCTGAAGGTGAGACAACTTCCGCGTCCGTGTCTCAAGATTCGCTGATGGCGTTGAATCAAATGATTGATTCATGGAACACTGAGCGTTTGGCTGTTTTTAGCACTCAAGATCAGACGTTTACTTGGCCTGCGGGTCAAATTACGCGCACTCTTGGCCCATCAGGTAATTTTGTAGGCAACCGGCCAGTATTGCTGGATGACGCTACCTACTACATCGACGCGGGCACCGGTGTGTCTTACGGCATCAAATTTATCAATCAACAGCAATACGATGGTATTGCGGTTAAGACTGTCACATCAACGTACCCGCAGGTCATTTTTGTCAACATGACCTACCCTGACGTTACGATGACCGTTTACCCGCAACCTACACAAAACTTGGAATGGCACTTTATTTCGGTTGACGAGTTGACTCAGCCCGCCACTTTGGTAACCAATATTCTGTTTCCACCAGGCTATTTGCGAGCGTTCACCTACAATTTGGCGATGGAAATTGCACCTGAGTTTGGCGTGGAGCCAAGCCCACAAGTGCAACGGATTGCAATGACTAGCAAGCGCAATCTCAAGCGCATCAACAATCCTGACGACATCATGTCCATGCCTTACGCCATTGTGGCCTCACGTCAGCGGTTCAACATTTACGCCGGTAATTACTGATGCAAACGCCGATTCTTGGTGCAAGCTATGTTGCTCGCAGCATCAACGCTGCCAACAATCGCATGGTAAACCTGTACCCCGAAGCCACGCCAGACAACGGTCAGACGGCGGCTTTTCTAACGCGCTGCCCTGGGTTGGATTTTTTGCAAACAATTGGCACCGGCCCAATCAGAGCGCTTTGGGCACATCAGACCAACGGGTCTAACTTTTATGTGGTGTCAGGTTTGGAAGTCTATAAAGTTACGGGCATGACCGCTGTGCCTACTTTGCTTGGCACCGTGACCGGCACTGGCCCCGTGTCCATTGCCGACAACGGCACCCAGATATTCTTTGCTTGCAATCCTGACAGTTATATCTACAACGAAGTCACCAACGTGTTTGCCCAGATCACTGATCCAGATTTCCCTGGCGCGGTGACTGTAGGCTATCTAGACGGCTATTTTGTGTTCAATGAGCCAGACAGCCAAAAGGTGTGGGTGACCTCGCTGTTGGACGGCCTGTCGGTCGATCCGTTGGATTTTGCTAGCTCTGAAGGCTCGCCCGACGGTTTGGTGGCGCTCATCGTAGACCACCGTGAAGCCTGGTTGTTTGGTACCGATTCTGTTGAAGTTTGGTACGACGCTGGCTTGGCTGACTTCCCGCTGACCCGCATTCAAGGCGCGTTCAACGAAATTGGTTGCGTGGCTGCGTTCTCTGTGGCCAAGCTTGACAACGGCCTGTTTTGGCTAGGTACTGACGCCCGTGGCCAAGGCATTGTCTACAGGGCCAATGGCTACACTGGTCAACGCATATCTACCCACGCCATTGAGTATGCAATTGCTCAATACGGCAATATTTCAGACGCGGTGGCCTACACCTACCAGCAAGAAGGCCATGCTTTTTACGTCCTGACGTTTCCCACCGGCAACGCCACGTGGGTGTTTGATGTGGCTACCCAAGCATGGCACGAACGTGCTGGCTGGGACAACGGAGAATTTACCCGTCACCGATCCAATTGTCAGTGCAACTTTTGTGGCAACACCATTGTGGGCGACTTTGAGAATGGCAACATTTACCAGATGACGTTGGATGTCTACGATGACTATGACGAACCTCAAAAATGGCTGCGCTCATGGCGAGCCTTGCCAAGCGGTCAAAACAACCTGAAGCGCACCGCGCACCACAGTTTGCAATTAAATTGCGAATCAGGTACGGGTTTGGCCACTGGGCAAGGCGATGATCCGCAAGTCATGCTGCGCTGGTCTGATGATGGCGGCCATACTTGGAGCAATGAGCATTGGTCACCAATGGGCAAGATTGGGGCGTACTATCAGCGCGTCTTCTGGCGTCGGCTTGGCATGACGCTCAAGCTACGGGACAGGGTTTATGAAGTGTCTGGCACCGATCCTGTAAAGGTCGCCATCATGGGCGCTGAATTGATTCTGAGCCCGACCAATGCCTGAACAACTCAATATAACGAACCTACCTTCGTCGCGGGTCGAGTTTATCGACCCCCGCACGGGGTTGATGTCGCGTGAGTGGTACCGGTTCTTTCTGAACTTGTTTACGTTGACCGGCGGCGGCAACAACCAGACATCTTTGGATGACCTGCAACTTGCGCCGCCGTTTGTGCCAGCTAGCGGCGGTACAGGTACGGTTACGTCAGTGGGTACTGCGGGGACGGTCAACGGAATTACCTTGACCGGCGGCACTATTACAACTTCTGGCACGATTACGTTGGCCGGCACATTGAGTAACGTAAGCTTGGCCACCCAAGTTACCGGCAATCTACCGGTCACCAATCTGAACAGCGGCACCAGCGCGTCAGCCACAACCTTTTGGCGGGGTGACGGTTCATGGGCCACGGTAATATCAGGCGCGGCGCTCAGTAATGACACCGCCACGGCCACCAACGTCTTCCCGTTGTTTGCCGACGCCATAACAGGCACCCCAACCACAATTTACACCAGCAACGCCAAGTTGCTGTACAAGCCTTCTACAGGCGAATTTACCTCGTCCATACATATTTCCAGTAATGGTATTCAGGTCAACAGCAAAACCGTTTCAACAAGTTACACTATAGCCACTGGAAATTCAGGCATGTCGGCTGGGCCGATCACCATTGCTAGCGGTCAGACAGTGACGGTTTCGTCCGGCTCCCGCTGGGTTGTTTTGTAAAAGGTGCTTCAATGACTGTAACTGCCAAAAATCTAGTGCCAGCCAAAACCGTTGAGGCGACTCAGACAACGCAATACACGGCCAATGGCGTGACCACAATCATTGACAAATTCACCGCCACCAACTACAGCGCCTCGGCGGCCACCATTAGCGTCAACTTGATCACTGCCACGGGCACCGCCAGCAACGACAACTTGATCGTCAAGGCCAAATCCTTGGCCGCGTCTGAAACGTACATCTTTCCTGAGCTTGTTGGCCACATCTTGCCATCTGGCGGGTTTATCTCCACAATCGCAGGCACAGCCAGCGCAATCAACATGCGCGTCAGCGGAAGGGAAATCTCGTGAACGATTTAGTTGATAAGGTTAAATTCCGTCAAAACGTCTTGACTGTTCAAGCTGGATTAGACGCCATGATCGCCAATGGCGAAGTGGAATCTATTGCTGAAGAATGCACGTTGAAGCATTATTTTTCACCTAAAGATGAAAAGTATGGGTGTTGCACTTACGCCAGAGAAATAAAGTTACCCAAAGGTTCAATAGTAATAGGAAAAATACATCGGCATCAACACCTTAATTTCATCACGCAAGGTGAAGTCATCGTGTACACCGAGTTTGGCGAAAAACATTTAAAAGCGCCCTGCACGTTTATCTCAGAGGTTGGGTTGAAACGCGTGGTTCGCGCGTTAGAAGACACAATATGGACGACTGTCCATTTGACTGAATTTGAGTCTGAAACTGAGCTAGATAAGATTGAACATGAAGTTATCGCCCCGTCATACGACGATTTGGGGTTGATTGCATCTGTTGACGCATTGCCGCAAATACCGGCGCAAGGAGTTTGATATGACATGGGTAGGAACAGCCGTTGCAGCAAGCACCATATACAGCGCGTATTCAGCAAACAAAGCGGCAGGCAAGCAAGCTGACGCAATGGATCGCTCATCTGATTTGCAATACCGACAATACCAAGAAGACGTTGCACGGCAAAAACCTTTCTACGACGTGGGCGTCAATGCATTACCTGAGCTAGTAGCTGCATCAAAATACACGCCATTTGGCATGGATCAATTTCAAGCCGATCCAGGCTACGCATTTCGATTAAGCGAAGGCACAAAAGCCTTAGAACGATCCGCTGCGGCCCGTGGTGGTTTGCTGTCTGGCGGCACTGGCAAAGCGCTTACGCGATTTGGTCAAGAAATGGGCTCGCAAGAGTACACCAACGCATTCAACCGCTATCAGGCCGAACGTACCGCTCGTCTGCAACCTTTGCAAGCTATGACAGGTATGGGTCAATCCACGGCCCAACAAATAGGTCAGCAAGGTCAGCAGATGGCTTCAAATGTTGGCGACGCTATAGGCAGCGCGGCTGCGGCGCGGGCGTCTGGCTATGTCGGTAGCGCAAACGCTTTAACGGGCGGTTTGAATACGTATTTAAACTATTCAAATAGTCAAAACATAGCAAACGCATTAAACAACAGATTTATGCCTAAAGGATACGGCACGAATGTGCCTGGCGACTATTCTTCTGTTACAGGATAAATTATGCCTATTGATCCTAGAATTTCCCTTGGTGTTCAACAACTTCAGTTGAACGACCCACTGACGCAGTATGGCCAAGTGCAAAACATTTTGGCTGCTCAAGATCAAAGAAGAGCTGCGGGTACTCAAAACGAATTGGCGCAAGCACAGTTGGGCCAAACTCGGATGGCGATTAAAGAAGCGCAAGAAGCGCAAGATTACGTAGCGCAAGTTATGGACGCAGCCAAGAAAAACGGCGCAACTACTGACGACCCTATGGATGCGGCTATGCAAATGTTGCGGCATCCAAACGCAAAAGTCCGAGCAGCGGGCCAAAGTTTGTTTGACGCAAACCAAACAGTTTTGACGTATCGGCAACAAGCTCAGTTTATGCAGGACCAATCGCCTGAAGCTGCGGCGGGGCCTACAACTACGTCTCTTCCATCAATAACACCTGAAACCGCGTTTACCGCGCCGGTAAGCCGAGGAACGCAAACCAACGCCCTTGCTTCTACCGCATCGCCAGCGCAGCAGGTCAATGCTATGGCCACGCCGCAGGGTAAAACTGCGGACAGTATCAAAGCCGAAATACAAAGCGGGGACAGAAAATATGGTTCTGCACCTGGTTGGGCAAAACAACGTGAGTTGTTGGTTAAGCAATTTGAAAGCGCGCTTGATCCACGCCGTTCTACTTTTGCGGCTATCACGCCAAAAGATTACACGCAAGAATCAATTGCAAAATTTAATCTAACAGGCAATTACGCTGACTTGGTTCAAAAAGTTGACATTAAGAATACAAATTTGGGTAACGTCAACCCTGCGGATTACACACCTGACTCTGTGCAAAAGTTTGCCACATCAGGTAATTATGCGGATTTGGTTTTAAAGGCACCAAAAGCGGATACCGTAATTGCTAACGTAAGCCCTGCGGATTACACACCAGAATCTTTGGCTAAATTTGCAACAAGCAGGAATTACGCAGACTTGGTTTTAAAGCCAGCAAAAGTTGATAAATCAGTTTCCAATATCAATCCTGACAATTACACACCAGCGTCTGTGCAAAAATTTATGACGTCAAACAACTATGAAGACTTGGTGTTAAGGGATGCAAAAGAAACTAAACTTATAGCTAATATCAACCCTGATAGTTACACTACAGAATCTGTAGCTAAGTTTGCTACGTCAAGCAACTATGCAGATTTGGTTTTAAAACCTAGCAAAGCAGACAAAGCAATTGGAAATGTCAACCCTGCGGATTACACGCCTAAGTCCGTAGCTAAGTTCAACGTGTCTGGAAACTATGCTGACTTAGTTCCAAAAGCACCGGTAAGTTCTGCAACGCCTTCAGCGCCGGTTGCAGTTGTCGGCGATGACGGAAAAGTTAAATATGTCAGCCGTGAAGAAGCCATAAGCAAAGGTATGGCCCCCGCTTCTGCAATGGAAGGTTTAGCGCCAAAAGAAATTCAAGCGCGTGAAGCTAAGTTCCCCGCCGCCACATCTGCGGTCAAGACGTTTGAGTCAAGCGCAGATAAATTGGCTGCTGATTTGGAAAGGCTGGCCAAGCACCCTGGCCTATCTGGAATTTCAGGTTTGATTTATGGCCGCACACCTGCGCTTACCAAAGACGCCCGTGCAGCGCAAGCGTTGTACGACAGCATTGTTGCTCGCGGCGGCTTTCAAGAATTGCAAAACATGCGAGCATCGTCCCCGACTGGCGGCGCGTTGGGCAACGTATCAAACCAAGAAGGTCAATACTTGCGCGATGCGTTTGCGCCTATCAACCGTACGCAAGACACCGCTGATTTGAGTAGATCGTTAACGGAAGCTGCTAACGCAACTAGGGTGTCCAAACAACGTGTGCGTGAAGCGTATGATCTGACTTATGATTACAAGAATCAAGGTAAAGCACCCGCAGGCGCTGTCGACGCCAACAACCCCCTGTTGAAGGGAAAATAAATGGCCGATTTAGCCACGATCCTTAATGATCCTAACTACGTCAACGCAAACGATGCGACAAAGGCGGCTATTTTTTTAAAGTACGCGCCTGAAGACCCAAACTACGTCAACGCAAACGAAGCCACCAAGCAAGCTATCCATGAAAAATTTGGCGTGCAAGGTGTTGCCAAACAAATTAGCGAAAGCATTGCCACTGCAATGGGCTCGGCAGACGCGCCGTCTGAGATACCTGCGGCCCGCGCAGAGCCCACAACATATGAAACAGTTCGTGAGTTTGTTGCCCCAACCGTAAGCATGTTGGGCGCAGCGGGGGGTGCATACGCTGGTATCCCGTTTGGCCCTCCAGGCATAATCAGCGGCGCTGGACTAGGCTACGGCATGGCGCAAGAAGCGCTTAACTTGGCTGACATTTATATTGGTGGCAAAGCCCCGCGTGAAGGCGCGGCTGTGGTTACTGAGCCGGTTAAGAATGTGTTGGAAGGCTCAACATACGAAGTTGGTGGTCGTGTTGTGGCCCCGTACGTTGGTAAAGTAATTGGCGCTGCAATGGACTTGCGTCAAATACCAGCACAAAAAGCCGCAAAGATTGCCCGTGATGCTTTGGGTGATGATTTGCCCCAAGTGCTTAACGCGCTTCGCACTGCACCACCAAACCTTAGCGCAGCACAAGCCACGGCCAACATCACCAACCCCACATGGCAGGCTTTGATCGAACGCCGTTTGGCCAGTGATCCCAAGTTTGTGTTGAACCTTAAAAACATGAACGAGGCCGAAGGTGTCAACGCGTTGGCCAAATTGGCGGGCGGTACTACTGCGACTGAAACACGCGCTACGCTTGAATCCGCCAAAAATAATTTGAATGCTATGACGGGCCCACAACGTGAGGCCGCGCTCAACCGCGCCAATTTGGGTAACGATGTGGCGGCGTATGAGGCTCAGGCAGGCAAGTTAAGTGCGGAAGCTGCTGCTGAAGTTCAGAAAGTGCGTGACTTGATTAAAGCGGGCAACGCCGCCGAGGCATGGGCGCGGCTTGACTTGATCAAACGCAACTTGCCCGTTGGCGCAACCCCGTACACTAATTTTGGCCAGCTTTCTAATAAAGCGTTGAATGAATGGTCATCTAAAGCGGCTGACGCTTCTCTTGACCTTGGTCAAGGCGCTCGGTTTGCTCAAGGCGCTGCCGATGCTTTAAGGTCTGTAGGCATCAAACCTTTGGAGACAGCACCGCTTATTCAAAATATCAGGTCTGTGACCAACAGACCTGAATTTGCAGGCAACGACCTATTGGCTGGTGCAGCAAAAAATGTTGCTGACGATATTGCCAAATGGACGGCCAGCAACGGCGTGATTGACGCTGTTGCTTTGGAAGCCATCCGCAAAAATTCAGTCAACGCTGCAATTCAACAATTGCGCCCAGGGGTTGACGCAACCACTCAACGCAATCTTGCTGCGTCGGTAATGGCCAAAATCAAACCCTTGATTGATGACGCCATTGAAGGTGCTGGTGGTTCTGGCTGGCGCGATTATTTGACAAACCACGCCAAGGGTATGCAACAAATTGCGGAGAAGAAACTTTCAGGCGAGGCACTCAAACTGTACAAGACCAACAAAGATGAATTTGTGCGTTTGGTGCAAGGTGAATCGCCTGAAGCAGTTGAAAAGATTTTGGGGCCAGGTAGCTATGACATTGCCAAAGAGGTAAGTGAAAACACTTTGAACGTGTTACGCGATCAAGCTGCCAAAACTATTCGCGAGGTCAACATCAAGACTCAAGTGGCGGGTGGCCAAGAGGCGCTCAAAGAACTGATGCTGCAAAACCTGTCCAAGTTCCGCTTGCCGTCTTATATTACCGCTGTGGCCGCAACGACCAACAAGGCCATGCAAATTCTTGAAAACAAGATTGGCTCAAAAACGATGGGTACACTGACCGAAGCGTTTAAGACACCTGGCGCAACCGCAGACTTGTTGGAAAGTTTGCCTGGGCCTGAACGTAACAGAGTGGCAAAATTGCTATCTGATCCTAAAAGCTGGGTGCAAAAAGCAGCAGCGCCAGCAACCATTGGCGTAACAAATGCGTTAGCGCCCCCACAACAAAACCAAAACGCGTTGGCTCCGTAATACCCTTAAGGAAAACACATGGCTGGCTTAACCCCCTCCCCCAAACAACAGATTT
>Ga0181355_1001577_pt1 | contig 10080 bp, 4 predicted proteins | sample Fa13VDMM15DN_FD_130099 | JGI IMG/M metagenome (GOLD analysis project Ga0181355, IMG submission 130099) | Freshwater viral communities from Lake Michigan, USA - Fa13.VD.MM15.D.N | ecosystem: Environmental > Aquatic > Freshwater > Lake | place: USA: Michigan | collected 2013-09-23 | reverse complement strand
TTTCCCCAGACTGCATCCAACTGATCGTTCTTGGTGCAGAGGACTCACCGAACCTGACCGTTGGTGAACGTGCTGGTGTTGAAGCGATGATGCTTGAATACATCCCGAACCGTACAGGTATGCCACTAGCAATCGTTGCTAACCGCATCACCCTTGATAAGCCTCGCGGACAGTTTGATGGTGTGATGGGAATGTATTACACCCGCGCACGACTACAAGCCTTGACTGAGATCGCTATTGAGCGTGGTATCTTCCCTGAAGAATATCTGATCGCTCGACCTGGTGAGAACCCTGAAATTTTGCAGGTCGCTGATGGTAAAGCCGGACAACTTGGTGTTGTGAAGGGTGGCGACATTCAACAGTTGCAACTCAACCCAGGCTATAAGACTGATACTGCGCTTGATCGTTTGGAACGACAGGAACGTTTAGAGGGTGCGATCCCTGCCGAGTTCGGTGGAGAGTCAGCATCAAACATTCGTACTGGTCGCCGTGGCGAATCCGTCCTGTCAGCAACAGTTGACTTCCGTGTGCAAGAAGCACAATCAACGTTTGAACAATCCATCTTGGAAGAAGATAAAGTTGCCATCGCTATCGAGAAAGCTTATTGGGGCAACCAACAAAAGTCTTTCTTCTTTGGACGCAAATCATCTGTCGGAGAAGAAACCTATACGCCAAACAAACTTTGGCAAACAGACTTCCACTATGTCGCATACTCTGCGGCAGGCTCCGATGTGAACTCGCTGATAGTCGGCCTCGGTCAACGACTCGGAACAGGACTTATGTCTAAAGAATCCGCTCGCGAAGCCGACCCGCTTATCAGCGACCCAGACCTAGAACATGATCGCATCATCTCGGAAGGAGTTGAATCTGCTTTACTTACAAGTATTCAGCAACAGGCTGCGGACCCTAATGGTCCGTATCAGCCAGAAGATTTGGCATATCTAACGAAACTTGTTGTCGAGCAAGATGTGCCACTGTTTGAGGCTGTTCGTCGAACCGATCAACGCGCAAAGGATCGTCAAGCAACACCTGCACCAGCAGGCGCACCTGAAACAATGCCAGGACTTGCGATGCCAGGAATGGGTGGGCAGCAACCAATGGGTCCACCACCAGGTCCGCAGGGCGCACCACCAATCGATCAACTACTTGCACAACTCGGAGGGTAAATGAGCGACGTACAAGCAGGGACTAACCGTATGGCTGTTCAAGCTGCAACGGGTCAAACCTATGGTAAAGCAACAGAGCAAATGAACGCTCAACGCGCTGTGCCGATGGGTGCATCACCAACAGACACGCAACCAGCACCGGTCCGACCTGGAACGATTGGTGCTTTGACACGCGGTACTGAACGACCCAATGAGCCTGTTACTGCTGGCGCACCGTTCGGTGCAGGCCCAGGACCAACGATGGCTGGAATAGCACCTAACACAGCACCACCAGCAGGGAGTAAACAGGATTTATCTGAGCGTGTTCGCGCAATTTATTCGATGTACCCAAACCCGAATCTGATGGCTTTGATGACTGCATTGGAAGCAGGATGAATCTAGAGGATGCACTGAACATACGATCTGAAGTTGATTCATACAACGAATCACAAAAACGTATTAAGCAATACCAAGAGATGTATGATGAGAAAATGGCTGAGGCTTTAGGGAAAGCTTACGCTCAATATCATTGGGTTGCGCCAGAAATCCTTGTCCCTATGGTTCTGTCTGGTCAGGAGTCGATGTTACGTGAAGTTTCGAAAGTCTCCGCAAAGGAATCAATGTCGACTGGTTTGACGCCTCACATGATGCGTGGTCAGTATCGGAATAAGTATGTTCCAGAGGTGGCAATAAATTGGTAAAGAAAAAAGATAAAACACCAACCGAACAGCAGATTGCTCCAGCAAACCAGCAATCTTTGCCTATTGCTCCTGCTTCAAACCCACCAAAATTGGGTCCTGCGTTGCCAGAAACTTATGTTTCACCACAGCAAAAACAATTACAGCAAATGGCAACTGTGTCCGCTGCCCCAACTGCTGCAAATGTTAAACAACAGCAAGTAAACGCTGCAGCTTTGCAGGCCGCAGGTTTCGTCCCAAGTGGTGCAGCAACACAGACTATTGGCGAGCGTACACCTCAAACCGTTTCTGACCGAATTGCTACTGAAAACGCTGCAAAAAATCAAGTCACAATGAGCGATGGTGCATACGTTAAGAAAAAGGGTAAATGGATTTTTATTCCGAAAAAACAGTTTCAGGGTGGATTTAACCCTGGGACGATGACTGATGTCAGCACCGGTGGGTTTGGTGTACAGGAATATATTGGCGGCAGATTTGCTAGCGATATTAAAAATGTTGTTAAAACTCCGTTTGTTTATTTCAAACAATATGCAGGGTCGCCGATAGCTAGAGTTTCGTCTAAAGCCGTTGACTCAATTCCTTATACAGAATGGGCTGAAAATGTTGTAGGGAAAACGCTTTCTATTTCCGCTTCAGCAGGATCGTCTTTTTGGAATACGGCTGTTCGCGACCAGATCAGACAATCAATGACTTTTGCGATGACTCCGTTGCAAATTGTAGAAAACCTTATTTTCTTTGGCGCAGCATCCATCAACTATTCAATGGGTGACACTGAGGCATATAACCAAGATGTGAGCATTTGGGAGCAAATGCAAGGAGTTCTCACGAACACAACTCTTTACCAGGGTCTTGCAAAAGGTGGAACCGGTGAAGGATACCTTCCTGCTGGCCCTGCAGAAATAGAACGAAACAAATTAGAGGAACGTTTGCGACCAAAAATCTTTGGTCAGACAGCAACAGTTGGTCGTACTCTTGCTGCAGTTGGTGTTATTGCTGATTTGTATGAACCTGGTGATGATATCCATAGTTTGATAAGCGGAACATTGGACGCTGGTTTTCAAGTTTATTTTGACCCATTGAATAAGATTGTCCAAGCACCAAAAGCTTTGAAAGCATTTGCTGATGTTCCGACCGCTGCTGTTGATTCCGCTGCTGCTGCAAGAAAATTGGTTAAAGCCGGAGTTGCGTTAACGCCAGAAAACCTTGCTGCCGTAGATGAAGTATTGGCTTTAGTCGACGAATCATCCCAACTATCTGACTCGGCTGTTCGAATGGTTACTAGCCAGCCAGGAGTGTTCTGGTCTGGGGATAGATTCGGTGCAACCCGTGGGGCTATTGAGAGTTTTTCCAATCTTGGCCCTGAAGGTCCAGTAAGCCCACAAAATCTTTTTGGTAGTGCGCTCTATGTTTCTGATAGTTCTCCTTTGGCTTCTAGTTACACGCTTGCTGAGATCGGGGAAAAGACTGACGAATTCATCACGCTTCCAGACGGAACGCAAGTTAAGGCTCCTATTGTTCCTCCGGAAAGCATTGTCTATGAGTTCAATTTGCCTGAAAAAGATTTCAACATCATTGACGGTGAATCTGTATGGGAAACCGATCCAAACGTCCCGTGGAATATCGGTGCTGCCATCACCGATCTTGGTTTTGATAGGGCGACACTTGAACTTGTCCAGCAGAAACTTGCAGAAATTGGTATCAATTTAGAGATAGGTTCAGGTGTTGATGATCTCGACGGAATTCTGAATTCTATTGACACTTTTTATGCTTATGCAAGGGACGAGTTTGTTCCAGGTGAAGGCGAAACGTTTGCAGAATTTTTGGCAGAACTTGAAGTTCCGGAATCAGCAAAGGTTAAGAAAGCTAGAGACATTCTTGCTGATCCTCAATCTTGGTTGAACAAAGCTTTTGACAGGGCCGCATCTAGTTCTAGTCGTTTCTTTTCTAACCAAAGAAGGGAAATGCTGCTTCAACGGATCGATGATGTTTTATCCGATGAACAATATCTAACACCTGGACGAGCATACGAATACCCTGTCACTTTAGATGGCGGTGGATCTGCTTTGGGTGGTGGTGGAAATGTTGATGACCTTACGATGGTCAGTCAGTCATCAAAAGGCAGGGCCTTGACTTTAGTTATTGACGACCCTCACGCATCTGGATCGTCATATTTTGCTCCACCAGTACAAATGTTGCAAGAACTTGTCACTGAAACAAATCGTTGGTTACCTTCATGGCCTGAAGGTTCTGCAGAAAATCTTTTCCTAACCGGTTTACGTGCAGAAGCAGAAAAATTAGCACAAGATTTTCTTTCAACTGCAAGAAAAATAGATCAAAGAACACCTGCACCAACCACGGGGACCAACCCACTGAACAAAGAATTATTTGAACAAGGGATATCTGAATTAAAAGATTTATCTGTTCGCTACGAAGATTTCTATTATGACTCTATTGAAAAACTCCAGAACCCAGAATTTGATCCTTTGATTCTGGACCAGTACCGGACCAACCGTTTATTGTTTATTAACAGTCAAGGGATGGAAAATCCTGTTTGGCACTACCAGTTCAAGTTGAATGAACGTGTTGGTGTAGAAGTTACAGAAGCGGGTTTCAGGACCAAGAGCCTTGATTCAACTATCGAAATTGGGGATGTTGGGCCTTTTAAGGGGTTGACCATTTCATCAAATGCCCGCGCTGGTGGATTTGACCTTACTTTTGCAAAACACGAAGTACCTGGAATAAATAATCCAAGCGGTGTAGACAACGTGAACCATTGGCTCCAATCAAAAGGTGTCGATGCTATTCGATACAACGGTGGTCGACGAGTCAGCGGATACGGTGAACACGAGGCTATGGCAGTTTTTTCTGCTGAAAAAATAAATCTCATTGAACAACGCACTGGAAATAAACTTCCACTTGCTGAAGCAAAAATAAAAATCAAAGAAGGCCAAGACCTTGCTGTTAGCGCGGAAGATATTGCTAAAGCACGTGGGTATATGGATGCACAGGGTCTTATTGAGGCTGGACGCAATAGCGTTTCCCCTGAAGCCTATTCGCTTTGGAAAGTTTCTGGTGCTGGTCAAAACACGTTCAAAGCTATTGCTGCTGACGGCGACGCTTATAACATTTGGATGACTTGGCTGAAGGGCCGTTCTCCTGCTTTGGCGCAAAAACTGTCTGAAGCGAATACCCCAGAAGCCGTTGAAGCTGTGTTCGATGCTGCCCGACAAAGTTTGGACCCATTGGACAACTTACGCCAAGTCCCAGGCTGGAGTGGAAACGTTGTTGGCGAGGTCGGTTATCGCACCAAGCAGTTGATTTCTAAGAACTCTCGTTTTGCTGCTACTTTGCCTCGCTCAAACACGTTGCCTTTGGACGATCTCAATGCTGGAGCAAACCACCTGCATGACACGATGATCGTTCTAAAGACGCCATTCGAAGTTAGAACTGAACTGATGAATGAATATATGCGAATTGTCGCGCAAGACAGTCCATCAAAAATTCGTGGCGATCTATTTGACTTCGCAAAAAAATTCAAAGATGAAACGATCCGTGAAAAAATTAAGCCGGTAATAGACAAGCTTAAAGAACCTCTTGACAAAACATTCGAAGAAATGACACCATTCGAACGCATCACCATGAAGCGTCGAACACAACTGGTGGAAGAAATAGAGGAAACAGTACGCAAGGCTTCAACCTTCCTTGTTTCCCGTGAAGAAGAAATCCGACGATATACCTGGGACGACGTAGGTAAAGGTGTTCAGCTTGATTACCTTGAAGGAAACCGTCTTGGACCGCTGTATCTTGTGCAGCAAAGTACGAATGAAATCAGTTTGCTTCCGTTCGACCATAAAGAGCTTGACGAGTTGCTTAGGTTGACTTCTGATTGGGCAGAGTATTCAATGTTGGCAAGGGCTACTCCTGGAATGGGTCAGACTCTTGAAGTTTTGGACAACGCTAAAAATGCAGCGTTTTGGTTGCAGTCAAAATGGAAACGCGCCGTGTTGTTTTCAGGCCGTTATGTTCTTCGTGTTGTGCCAGAGGAGATGATGCGTAACGCTTTGTCCGGCCAGTTCGGCAACGAGTTTGGTTATGTTGCAGAGATCATCTCCGGACGCATGAATAAAGATATTTACGGAAGAATCATGCCAAGAATTTCCGAGGGAGAAAAGATAGCCCTACAACTGGATGAAGCCGTAACACTACCTGCGCGTATAACAAGAGCAAAGGCTGTTGGAAATACAAAACTTGCTAACAAGCTGCAGCGCAGACTTGACAAAATTGATGTTGATTCTTTGCAGGCACGTCTTGATGAAATTGACAGAATACTGGAAACAGAAGTTGCATCTGTTCGTGATGTGATGATTGGGCCTTCGCCTACTCGTGCTGCCGAAACGGTTACCGGTGTTCCTATTCCTGGTTATGTTCGTGCTAGCGCACAACAAACCGTGTTCAAGTCGGAAAACCCTAATCTTTGGTTGAAGGGTATTGCTCAGGCTGCTATAGATCGAGCTGCTGATCCTTTAGGTTCTGCTGTTGCCCGCGCTATGCAAATTGGTTCGCCTGGGGCATTGGAAAAAATTGCACAAGAAATGTTTGAGGGTTCTTTGCGTAAAGCATATGCCTCGTATTTCGAAGGATTGGGCAAGATGCGCCCAGATTATGATTGGGATTCTTTGGCTGGAGCAAGAAAATATGTAGAGAGCATTACCCGCGATCTTCAGCAAGTAACTGGCGGGCATCCAAAATTGCTTGACTCTATTGCTAACAACAGGATTGTTGTTGGTGGTGAAAGCGTTTCTCTTGGTCGCAGGACCGCATACGGGAATATACCTTCCGGCGAATTTATGTCGCTATTGAAAGCCGGTGATCCATCTGATCTTTCTACGCCTGCTTTCGCTGCATGGTCAAAGGCCCCAGAAGCAACAATGGTATTTCCTCGTGCCTCACAATTTGATGAAGCCAAATCTAAAAACGTATTTAACTGGTGGATGCAAAACGCTTATGGACGTGCTTCCGACAAGTTCGCTCGAATACCAATGTTTAACGTGCGTAAATGGAACCTTATTGCCGACATGGTTCCGTTGTTGAGCAGGGAAGAAGCATTGAAACTAAAGGACTCCTTGCCTTCTTTGAACCTTCCTCCCCACGTCGTTGAAAACATCCTTGATAACATTCCACGCGCAAAAGGCACAGGCACATTAGACAAACTTGACTATCTTGCTGGCTATCGAGCAGTGGAAGATACTGTGAATCTTTTGTTTGATTCTCGAAAGAAAACATTGTTTGGATACAACCATCGTTTGTTGTTTCCGTTCTTCGATGCTTTCCGTGAAGTTGGTGTTCAGCTGGCAAAGACAGCAATCAATCCTTTGGCTACGCACAAGATCGATAAGGCTGCCGAGGCTTTGGGCAATTTGCGTATAGGTGGACCTGGAGACACGAACATTATTGGTCCAGGTGACGTTAACCAAGATGGCAAAAACGAAGGCTTTGTTTATCGTGACCCGCAAACAAACTCTTTGAGCTTCAATTATCCGCTTGTTGGTGGTGCTGCTAGAGCCTTAACCGGAATACCTTTTGATTTTAAGGTGAGCGTTGGTTCTTTGTCTATGGCAACAAGTGTTATCCCTTCTGTTGGTCCGTATGTTGCGTTGACATATTCTGCGATACCGAACAAGCAAGGCGAAGTCTGGGACAGATTGAATAGGATTGTGATTCCTTACGGTGAGCCATCTAGCGAACTTCAGGATTACTTTACTCCGCTAGCACTTCAACGTTTTACACAAGGTCTGGCTGCTGGAACACCTTTCGAACGTGTTTCAAACTTTTTGGGCAACCCAAACAATGACCCTGTTTACAAGACTTTGCAAAGCCGGACATTCATGGCAGAGTTGGCTTCAGGTAAATACACGCAAGATGAGGCTGGTGTTCGCGAAGCGATGCAAGTATCGCAGGATAAGGGCAACACTCTTTGGTGGTTGCGCGGTTTGACACAGTTCTTTTCACCTGGCGCACCAATCAGTCAGTTCTATGCCGAGAAGGACGAAAAACTTATTCCTCTTGGAGTCCTCCTAGACAGTATTCGAAAAACAGAAAACGACATCAAAGCAAAGGGTGGAACATTCCAGGACCAACTTGATGCTGTAGTGAACCAATATGGCGAATTGATCTTGCCGTATCTTGCCTCAATTAGCGAAAGCACTATCCCTGGTGCGGAGTCAAGCAAAGATTTCTACAAGTTCAAAAACGAAAACGAAGATTTATTTAAGCGTTATCCGGATATTGCCGGTTATTTTGGGCCGAATACAAATGAGTTTGACCAAGAGATTTACAATATCCAGAAACGTGCTGGTGAACTTGTTGCTTTGCCAAAGGAAGAAATTGCTGTTCAGGTTGAACAGTTGTGGGGAAATTTCCGTTACAACAAGTTTGATCGAGAATTCACTCAGGCTTTGGGGGAAACACCGGTCAAAGCTTATGCGTTGAGTATTGCTGAAGCTCAGATCAAAGCATCTTTGCCTAGTTGGAACAGAACGCTTGCTTACCAGGAATATAATGACAGGCTTGTTAACTCTGTTAACTCGATTATTAGGGCATCTATTGACCCTAAGCTGGCTTCTTATCCTGTAATGGCTCCGCTCAAAGAATACTTGGCGCAACGTACAGCAATCATGAACGTGATTACCCGTAGTTCTGGGTTAATGAGTGTTGGTTCGTGGCGTAACAACCGCGGTGGCATCCTTGAACGTGAGGCTTTGAAAATTATTGGGGACAGGATTGCTAAGGAAAACCCGGCGTTCCAAGGCGTGTGGGATAGTGTTCTGTCCAGAGAATTTAAGACTTTGACTGAACAAGAAAAACTATTGGCTAAGACAGGACAGTTACCGTAATGGCTCCAAGACCTAGACAGAGTGGTTCAAGCACCACGACACCGCCTCCGATTGGCCCGACACCGCCAACTACGGTCCCCCTTTCTGACGAAGCAAAAGCAATTATGTCGTATCTGGCAGGGTTGGGTCTTGGTGGCACACCAGGTAGGGACGTTCTTGGTCTTGAAGGAAAAGGCGAGTTTAATGATGGTCAGCTTGTTGCATATGAGGGGCCGCGAAAAACTATTGGTGGTGAGCAGGTCCTTCCTCAGTACTTCGAGGGGGACGATCAGGCTATCGCTACTTGGGATGCTGAAGAAGTTATTGCTTGGCAGAAACGTCTTGCTTCTGGTGGCTACTTTTTGGGCCAGTCATACCAGCCAGGTATTGTTCGCCAGTCAACTCTTGACGCATATAAACGGGCGTTGATTGATGCCAACCAAAGTTTCATTAGCGTCGAACAAGCGTTGGAACGTTCCAAGAAGTTCCCTTATTCGGGTGGTGGCGGCAGCCTGAAGAAGTATCGCATGACATCTTCGATGGATTTGACGAATGTGTTTGACAAGGTTTCCCAAAACGTGTTGGGTCGAACATTAGACACCGAAGAATTGGATAAGTTGGTTAAGACTTATCAGGGTGTTGAGTTGGCTGGACAGAAGTCGCAGGCTGGTGTTGCTGAACAGGCCCCTACTGCTGCTGCTTTTGCACAGAAGAAGATTGAGGCTGGCAATCAGGATGAGGCTGATGCTGTTCAGTTTGCAGGATATGCACAAACTTTAGAAAGGATGCTCGGTGGCTGAGGCAAAGAATCCTCGTAAAGCGTACATTGACGCAAAGATTAAGGCTGGTTCCACAAAGACACGTGCTGAACTTGGGCGTGAATACGATGAAGAACAGGCACGTAAGGTTACGACTGTTGCTAACCCTGCTGATTTGAAGGCAAAGGTTGATCGTTATTTGCCTGCTTATTCGTTTTTGTTGGACCCTAACGGTATTTTTGGTGCTGATGTTGCACAGGTTTTGGCTGATGCTGTAGCCCAAAATTATGACGCTACCCGTTTCGAGGGTGCATTGGCGGGAACCAACTATTTCAAGACTGCCACTCCAGAACAGAAAGCTTTTGCTAGGAAACAGTTACCTGTTGAAAAGGCAAGGATTAGTACTGAAGCGAACTCGTTGAAGCAGTTGGCCAAGTCTTACAACTATGCGCTTTCAGATTCAGAATTGCAAGCCGTCCTGACTGGTACTCCGATGCCTGGGACTGGTAAACCTGTTTCGCAAGACGAGTTGTTGAACAAGATGAAGATGTCAGCTAAGGGTGTTCTCCCTCACTTGTCATCTCAGATTGATGCTGGTTTGTCTTTT
>Ga0181355_1001574_pt1 | contig 10087 bp, 8 predicted proteins | sample Fa13VDMM15DN_FD_130099 | JGI IMG/M metagenome (GOLD analysis project Ga0181355, IMG submission 130099) | Freshwater viral communities from Lake Michigan, USA - Fa13.VD.MM15.D.N | ecosystem: Environmental > Aquatic > Freshwater > Lake | place: USA: Michigan | collected 2013-09-23 | reverse complement strand
CCCTTACCAGAAAAATCAACAGCACCCTTACTGCCACCAGCAGATTGTGTTGGAGAAGACTTCATGCTGAGAGTAGAAGCATTTGATGTCTTGCCTTCTTCCTCTTCGCCTTCTTCATCAGTTTCCTCTTCTTCATCACCTTCTTCTTCGTCCTCATCCTCTTCCATTTCTTCTTCGGTTTCTTTTGCTTCAACAAGTTCTTCTGTTTCGAAGAGTTGATTGAGGATTTCTTCTGCTAGTTTCTTTGGATCCATTTTGATAATCTCCTTGATCGTAGTTTCTGTTTTTATTTATAATTCTTTAATCTTTGACAAAAAGTGTTCAAATATCTTGAGTTGGGTCTGTTCTAGATCTTTTCTAGAAACATTATTCATTGCTTTTTTATAATTTGATATTTGAACTTCTTGCATAATTCCGTTATTCCAAACCCATTCCTTGCCTTCCATGATGCCATTGACGAAAGCACCCGGGGCTGATGGATCAGCAACGATATCTACTGCTGCAAGCATAAAGTCCTCTTGAACATGGTTTACACCTTGGAATTCTCTTAAAGAACCCATACCACGGCTGGAAACACCTAGTTTTGCACCTTCTTCAATGAGACTGCTTGCAATCTTGCCCATTGGGGTATTTGTTAAAATCTTGGCTTTTCCTTCACAAACTGTTCCATTAAATGATAAATCTTTAATTAAATGTGAAACTTTATCTAGGTTTACAGTTGGACCTTCTGGATGTCCTAGTTCACCAAATGCTCTACCTGCGTTTACATAATTCTTCATATAAGCGGTAACAGCATTTCTTAGAATCTTTTCAGGATAAACTCTACCATTACGGTTTTGTTCTTCTGCAACCATGTAAGGACCAACGATAAAAAGAGACTTTTTACCGTCTTCTGCTGCTTCGGTTACATACTTAACATCTTGAATTGTTTCTGTGATTAGTTTCATTTATTATTCCTCTATTTCTTCTATTTCATCTTCTTCTTGTTCTGGGGTAGAATATAGATTATTTGCAATTTCTACCTTTCTATCATCTAGTTGCTCTCCTGCTTTAGCATAAAGAGTATCAAAAATGTTCTTTCTAAAACCTTCTAAATCACCATTTAACAAATTATTAATAAAATTGCTCATATTTAATTCCTTTATATTATATATCAAAAATAATTTTTAGTCTTATGGACATGTATTACATGGATTTCCTAAACAACTTGAATTCTTGTTAAATGCTTCTTCTACCCAGTTTTCGTGTGGTTCACCAAAATCATTACAGTTTTTGTAATTCCACGATTCATCAGTTCCTTCTTCTGGTAACCAAGGACTTTGTATTATAATTGAACAACATGTACTTGTATCATCACTTGACATAGTTTGCTCACCGGAACTTCCACTGCTTGTATATCCATTAAACATTAAACTTCGTATTGTGGATAGAGCAAAATAACCAGTTGTGGATGCAATTCTCGGACATGTTGGTTCTTCTGGACCAGCACATAGAGTATCAGTTTTTCCTTTTACGGTTAATCTTACAACTTGGCCAACTGATCCTGAAAGTCCACCCGGTAAGCAGTTAACAACATCCCCGCCCAATTGACCAACTATATGTCCTTTTGTTTTTTCAAGAATATCATTTGAAACCGAATCAGGATCATCAAAAACAAATTTGGTAAAAAATTGATCAAACGCTATTGGTATATTGGCAGTGCATGGACTATTAGGAGTATCATCTGCTTTTACTGTTCCTGTGCATGGATTTGTTGATCTACAATCACTTAATGATCCTAAAAATGGTGTATATGTTTTCTTGAAAGAACAAGTAGAATATGTAATTGGAGCCGTTGCAGGTGGGTTACAAGAATCACCACAAGCAATTGATGGTGTTGTGTTATCACCAAAAGGACAACTTGTTCTTTGAGAAAATAAATTACCACCACAGCATGATTCTGATCCTCCATAAACAGTTTCTAGCATTACAAAATTTCTAGGACCACCAGTAGTACATTTTGATGTAGGATTACATGGTAATGTATAAATTGAATTTGCTATTGTTACATTATCAAAACATGAGGACCAAGCAGTTCGAATATCATCATTATCTCCTGGGTTTCTATAACCTTGATCATATCCATCGTCTGGCCAAAAATCAGACCATATTGAAGAACCTTCTGACCATGTAGTACCACCATCACTTGTTGTTGGTGCTCCATTCACACCTATTCTATTACATGCTGATAAACAGCATCCGGGTCCTTTAGTACCACCAGAATCAGATAATATTTTACCAATGCATTGACCACAACTTCCAAAAGAAGTTAATCCTGCAGCACCAATAGTTGTTGGTGTTATTCCCGTTATAGAACCACCAAGAGCGAATCTTGCTACACTTGTTGATGCTTTTGCACCATCACTTCCTCCACTACCACCTACAGAATAGCAATTTGATCCAGTACTTAATACTGTATTGGTATAATCACCAAACAGTGCTATATCATTTGGAAATTGTGTTTCTGAAGATGTTGGTAGAGTCCCAGTTAAAGGAGAACTTCCATCCATACAACTAGCACACTTATCATTATTGCCATTATCTGTTAAACAGTTTGAATTTCCACCTGTTTTAAAATCAATAGTAGTTATTACTCTTCCACAAGAGGTTCCAGAAAATGTGCCAGAATTTGTTGGATTTCCTGACAATAATGGTACTGTTCCGCTACTTGGTATAGACATCCCTCCTGTAACAAGTTGCATTGCATCATACACTTGATAAGAAGAACCACCAATTATATGAACATCACCAACTGATCCACTACTGGAATTGGGATAACATCCTGCGACACTACCAGAAGCACAACTTACTAAGCATTGATATTGAGTTCCTCCACCATTACATATATTCATACCTAACCAATATCCACTTCTTGATATTGCTTGATTAGTGGAATTGGAAACCCATGAGTTATAACTAGAAAGAGTTCCAGAAGGATTGGTATTGCTCAATGTTGTTGCTGCAGCAGGTGGAGTAAAATTAACACTATTTAAAGTATTATATGCAGAACATGGTCCAGATTCTCCACCACCGCCACCACCAGGAATAAATTCTTCACAATCTGCACATAAGGATACTGCACCTGTAGCAAATGCAGAAGTGTAAAATTGTGAACAATCTAACTCTTTACATTTTTCAATGCTGCTCTGATATACTCTGTCTCTATGTTCTCCAACTAAAACAACATCTGTTTCAGTTGACCGATAAATTGATATCGTATCTTGTGAAGAGGTTACCTTCATTAAGTATTTTGGTAATTTATTATCTACTTCAACGAAGAATACGAATGACATTTTTATCTCGTAATGTTTGGGGTTACTATAAATCTTCCTTGCATTACTCTAAATGTAACTGCTTTTGGATTTGTAATTATATCTTGAGAGAACACTAATTCTAAATCATATAAAAAGTTACCATAGTCGATGTTTGACATTACATTTCCATCTATAGTGATAACAATATTCGAATCACCATCTGTACCATCTTTAAGTTTTATTTGAATATTGGTATAATTTAAATTACTTTGTCCCCAGAGATTTGTATCATCAACCATATTGGTTGGTGTATAATTTTGATCTACTGGAAGAATATCACCGTCTACACTATCTCTAACTTGCATTCGAGCATATGCTTTAATGACATAGTTATCATTAGTATCTTTACGAAAACTATCTTCAAATCCCTCAATAACAGATGCTGGTGGATTCACCAAATTTACTAATTTCTTATTACTATCAAGAAATTTTAATTTAAGACGAAAAGATGAACCTTCATCTGCTTGTATATCATAATAGGCTGCTGGCATCGAATGTCTTACCTCCCGTTGGATCTACTTGTGGTGCTTGGATATTTATAGCTTCGCCACCTGCTTGTCCTTCAGGTGCTGCTGCTTGTTGATCTGCTCCACCACCAGACATTGCTGCTGCTTGTGCTGCTTCTTGTGCTGCCTGTTGTTGTTTCTCTAATTGCTGTTGTTGTTCTTCTTGAATCTCAACATCAATTTGTTGAATTTCAAGATCTGTTTGACGAAGAAGATTCTTTCTTAACCATTTATCAGAATAGAACTTTCCAGAATAGTCTGCAGCATCACGAAGAATTGCAATTCTATCACGAAGAATTTCTGCTTGCTTAGATTCTGCAAAATATGAATCAGTTGCATATTTAAATTGTATCTTTTGGAAGATTTGTTTCCAATCATCATCACTCATTACTTGTCGAGATAGAAGTTGTACTCTTAAGAAATTCAATAGAAGTTCACTGAACTTTGAGCGAAGTCTATTAATAAACTTAGCAAACTTAAGTTCATCTCTTGAAATTTCAGATGCACGACCCATATTGAATCCTGTATTTGCTTCAATACGAGATTCTGGAATATTGAGTGCCTTTAGAAGTTTCTTTTGGAAGTAAAGAACATCTGCCATCTCTCCAAGGTTTTGACCACCGGGTAGAGTTGAGATTTCAGTTCCACGACCACCCTCTCTACGGGGTAGCCAGTAATCTTCCAACATGCTCATGTGTTTGCGATCATCACGGAGTTCTCCGGTATTTGCATCATAAACAAGTTTATTACGGAAACGATTCATCTGATCGCGCATGTACTGCTCTGCTTTGTTCTTCGGTAGAGAACCAACATCGATGTAGAACACACGACGCTCTGGAGCACGCGACCAACGATAAATGACTGTAGCATCTTCAACCATTCTTAATTGATTGAGAGGCTTAATTGCTTTGTGTAAAAATCCGATAATTCTTTTACTTGAATAATCGTAAAGACCAGAATTCACATAGTTGATAGAGTCCGGTGAAATCTTAAGACCTTTTGAATCATGTGGATTTAATTTTTCATAATTTGAGAAAACATAGTATTCATCAACATCTTGAATGATAGGAATGTTTCCTATCTTTGCTCCTCTTTTTACTTCTCTGATTTTCTTGATGAGAAGAGGATCGATTGGACGAATTTCTTTTATACCTTCAGTTGGGTCTTCGTGTAAAATATGATGGAAATACACACGACCATCGATATACCATTTACGGAAAAGTTCTTGTGCTTTATTGTTAAAGTTTAAAAGTTGAAGAATCTTTTCAAATTCTTCATACATTATTTGTTTAATTTCTTCGGGAACATTAACTTTGTTAAGTTCCAGTTCTACAATATAACCCTTAGCGTCTTCGGTTATTGCTTCATTTACGATATCATCAATTGCTTGATCCAATTCAGCATGAAGACTCATTTCACGATATTTGCGTACTAGATCTGAATCTGCTTTAAGAGTACCATCTAGGTCAATGTAAAAACCTTGAAATCCACCTGCTTCAACAACGGTAGCACCATCATCAAAATTCTTTGGTACGAATGACTCTACCTTATCCTGTGGTTTCTCTTTTTTACCAAATGTAAATCCAAATAAATCAAATGCCATAATAAAAATCCTTATTTAAGAACACCGAACAAATCAACCGCTCTGACCGAATCCAAAACTATTTCCCTTTGAAGTAGTTATGCCGAAACCAAATGAGGATTTGCCACCACCGTTACCAACAGCAACGCCTACACTGTTGCCAGAACCACCTACACCGACTGCAACACCACTACCGTTGTTTCCTACTCCTACTCCAACGCCTGTGCTGTTGAAGCCACCGAAGCCTGGAATACCGAATCCTGCTGCACCTGCTCCAGCGACTGCGCCTGGACCAACTGCACCAACACCTGTAGCACCGTTTACTTGGAATGGTGATGAACTTGTTACGAAATATGAATATTTGAATGTTACTTGGAAGTCAGAAACAGTATCATTTTGGTCGTAACCTAATTGAACTGCTGCGACATTTTCTGGCCAAAGATCGAAGAATTGATACCACTTAACTACTTGGTAATTTCTAGAAAGTTGTGCAACTGTTGCAGAACCGAAAGCACCACGAGGATTTGGGAAACTTGTGGTGTTACCTGCATATGAATTGAACAATTCGTTCCAGTATTCGAAAACATTTCTTAAAGACATGCCTTGATCGTTGATGATGTCAATTGTCCAATCTTCGAATTGACGATCACCGGGATACTTTGCCATACGACCGAGGTATGGAACATTTACTTCACCAAGAATTGATGAAGGTAGTGTTGCTGCTTTGCAGAAAAATTGTAATTGTGGTAGTGGACCAACTGGGCAAGCCAGTGTTACTGAATAAAGATTTGGTCTAGAACCGCCGTCGAAGGCTGACATGAATGAATTGATTGATGAGTCTGCCATTTATTTGCTCCTTGATTTTCCTCTTGTATTTATCTTTATTTTTTGTATTATCCACCGAATTCTGCGAAAGTTACTCCGGTTGGGGTAGCAACGAAGTTTAGACGGATGAAGTTGATACTTCTTGCTGGTGCAACAAAGATATCTGCAACGAATTGGTTTTGATCAATTACGCTGGATGTATTGTTGGACTCATCGCAAATTACTGCGTATGAACTTACACCACGCTTACCTTGAACTTCACGGAGGAAAGGTTCAACGAGTTGTCTAAATTGTGCTCTTGTGAATGCATCGTTGAATTCAAAGAGTTGGAACTTGGCTGCTGTAGCAATTGTCTTCTCTAGAACATTGAAGAGTCTGCGGACATTGATTCTATCAAATGCGCTTGGCTTGCTTTGTAGAGTCTTGTCACCGAAGAGAATTGCACCTGAACCTTGGAAAGAAACGATAGGATTAATGTTATTCTTATATAACTTATCTCTATAGGTCTTTGATGGGTTCCAAACTAACTTAACGATGTTATTGATACGACCACGATTATAACCTGCTGGTGAGAACCAAGGTTCTCTTGTGTTATCTGTTCTTACACAGCAACCTGCGGTATCGCCGCAAAGTGGAATGTATAGGAATCTATCGTTATAGCGGTCATATTGATACTTAGCATTACCATCCATTACACCGTAAGAAGAAGAACCTACTGTTGTTCTATAATTGTTGATTGCGGTGAATACAGCATCGTCTGAAGTTCTTACTGGTGTGAGAACATCGGTTACTGGTCTTGGTGAAACGAATGCAATGCAATCTTGACGATTTGCTGCAATTGTTACTACTTCTTTTGCATTTGCTGCAGAAAGATTACCAGCAATTAGTAGAGATACATCAACATCTTCTGGATTTGAGAATTGTGCTTGGAAAGTTGCAATAACATCAGATTCTGCACTTGGGTTCTTTGTTTTCAAATGATCACCAGTTGCTAAAGAATATTCCTTAACATCTGATAATACTCTAAATGCATTTGAAGGATCAACAGCACTGTTCCATGTTACTGTACCTGAAAAATATCCAGTTGATTCTACAACACCAGCCCAGACATACTTTGATTGTCCATTAACAACATTTCTCCAATAGTTACTTGAACCATCACCAGATCTTGCATCAGTTGCCTTTGAAACCTTTACGAATTGTTCGAGAACTGTGCCCTTTGTACCTGTCCATGCACCATCTTCGTCAATTACTAAAATTGTAATTTCATCATTTGCAGATGCATTTATTGTTGATGCATAGTCAGAAGTACCTGGAATACCGTAAATAGTGGTATATGTATCCCATGAAGTATTTGTATTTGCATTTGGATCTTTAGAGTCAATTACAACTACCTTTAGACTGTTACCCAAAAGTCCTGGGTATTTTGCTGCCCATTTGAATGAGTAACCAGCATAAGCACCTTGGAATTGTTGTTCAAAATCTTCTCTACTCTTAATTAGAACACCATCAACATCAGATGAGTCTGTAGCATTTACATCGCTTGTTCCTACAGATCTTACGACTTGGAGAGCACCGCCGTAAGAGAGGAAGTTGGCAGCGACATACCAATCTGTTGCTAGATCGATACCTGTATCTGGTTTGCCGAAGACATCTGTTAGTTGCTTTTCTGTTTCAATTAATACTCTAGTATCTGCAGGACCCCATTGAAATAAGCCGACATAGCCAGCTGGGGTGGTTGCAATGGCTGGAATAACTGAAGTAAGATCAAATTCTCTGATTTCTACACCGGGACTTAATTGGAATGCCATTTTTCTCTCCTTATTCGCCTATTTTGGTCTACGGTTATGTATAAAAATCATTATTTCTAATTTCAGCATCCCTCCAGACCGTCCCAGACGAGTCTTGTTCTTCATTTTGAAACATTATACCATCATCAATTACGCCAAATGGTGTCATTTCTTCTTCTAATTGTTTTAATTTTTCATCAAATACGGTCTTTCTAATATCCATATTTGTCATATCTTTAAAATAACTCTGAGTCGTCAACCAACCAAACAAAACCATACACATAACCAAGTCATCATTATGACCAGTATCGGCTTCAAAGGAATTATTTTTTGAAATAAAGGAAACAAGTTCCTGTATGATGTCATAGTCAGCAATGAGTAGTTTGTTCGATTCTATCAGAGACTTCAGCACAGAGCATCCTAGACGCTTTACCGCCTTCGTAGTGCGGAGTCCTAATTGGGTTTGACTACTGCCTCCGAATCCACCATCAAGAGTCTGACCCTTTCTACCTCTAACACTGGACATTAACAAATTATCATATTCAAGTTCATTATGTAATAAATCAGCCACCTGACCACCGATATCATTTATTTCAACTAATATGTAAGCATCATTATATTGTTTAGCAATTGGATATATTGCATTTGGATATATCAGTGGAGACATCTCATTATTTTTAAAAGTGGCTGCTATCTTATAAGGTGTCTTGGTTATATCAACAACTGTGAATGCATGGTAATCGTTTCCAGTACCTCTAGCAGTATCAACTGTTAAAATATAGGTATGGTTGTTTGCAGGATTTTTAGAATCCACGACTGGTTTTTCATAAACCTTCAATCCGTCTGGGGTAGTGTGAATTGGAGTCTTATAAACCATTGTTCTGAGTTTATCTGCAGAGATAAGAGTGTTGGTACTACCAATGAAGTCACATTCGTGCTCTGTGCGGAATCGTTCTTCACCTAAGTTCTTGATTTCTCTCTGATACCATTCCTCGTCACGACCCGGAACATCTGACCAGTGAACATCTATATGCTTGAAACTGTTTCTTCCTTCAATTGCTTCAATCCACAGTTTATAATAAAGATTCAACCCATTAGGTGTAGAAATTACAACCATTTTAGAAGTTTTACCTGATGTGATTGTTGGATATACTGAACTATAAAAATCATTTGCTATATTTTCAGGGACATGGGCGAACTCATCCAACAGAATATAATTAAAAGATCCACCACGAATAGCAGATGCAGATGTTGCGGACGAAATGACTTTTGATCCATTTTCCAATTCGATAGAATGCTTATTCCATTCTTTAACACCCTGCTGCAGCCATTTTGGTAGGTTTTCATAAGCAGTCTTTAAACGATCCATATGACCCTTTGCAAGTTTTTCTTTATTTGCAAGAATTGCTATGGTCTGATTTGGATTAAACAGTGCATGGTGTAGAATATCTGCAATGATGGTAGTTGACTTACCACACTGACGAGGCATCTTTGCAATAACGAATCTGTTGTCACGAATAAGATTTACTAGTTTTTCTTGAAATGGATACATCGAGAAGGTCATCAATCCCTTATCGAGATTGACAATCTTAATATAATTTTTCATGAAATAAACAGGATCTTCAGAACACTTTAAATATTCCTCAACTTGATCTTGAGTAAAGTTGACAGGAACATTTGTCTTCTTGAGATTTGGATTACCGAGATATGAGTTCTTATCACCAATCATGGATTAGATTCTATTTGCTTTATCTCCTGCATCTTACCTCTTAGGAGTTTCTGCAATTCATTTGTGCTTCCTACAAATATAGATTGATTTGTAATGTTTTGTGCAGATTGTGTAGAAGCAGGAGTATCTTGTCTAATTTCTTTTAATTGTTTGTGTAATTGAAGAAGATCTTTGTTTGCATCTGCTACACTTTTGATAAGTTGAGATACAACTTCATATGCTCTTGGAGAATCTCCCTCGGTAGCAAAATGAAGAATACCATCGATTGCTTTTGAACCCTTGTCAATAATATCATAGAGATT
>Ga0181355_1001572_pt1 | contig 10098 bp, 8 predicted proteins | sample Fa13VDMM15DN_FD_130099 | JGI IMG/M metagenome (GOLD analysis project Ga0181355, IMG submission 130099) | Freshwater viral communities from Lake Michigan, USA - Fa13.VD.MM15.D.N | ecosystem: Environmental > Aquatic > Freshwater > Lake | place: USA: Michigan | collected 2013-09-23 | reverse complement strand
GTAGTTGTAGCGGAGAGCATTGCGTTACCAATGCCGACGCCACCGCTGGTTCCGGTCACTGCCGCAGCTTTTAGTGCAAGCGCAACCTGTTGGAACGCTGCATCGCCTGCCCCGGTAATCTTAAAAGTTCCCATTGAAGTTTGGACGGCGGCTGTCGTCCCTGTCGCCGATGAATTAAACGTTGTCCCGACGTATCCAGTTGCTGCCGTGTTTGTTGGACCTACGGTCAAAATGTTGTTTGTGTTGTCCCACGCAAAGTTAGCCGCAGCCCCGAACGCCCCAGCATTGTTGTACTGGACCTGAGTTGTTGAACCAGCAGGTGTTACCAGTCCTGAAATATCTGCCGCTACCAAAGCCCTGTAAGTCGGGGCTGCTGCTGCGCCAGCAGTTGGCCCCGCAAGTACGGTATTTGCCGTCTGGGTGTTCCACGCGATTGCTAAAGTTCCCGCTGACGTGACAGGAGACCCTGTTACCGCAAATTGAGTCGGAGCGGTGAGCGCCACGCTGGTTACTGTTCCGCCTCCTGCGCCAATCGAAACAGGCGCAGCGCCATTAAGGCTCAAGAATAAGCCTGCGGTTGTAGCAGACAACATTGCGTTACCGACGCCCGTACCGCCGCTCGTTCCAGTGACCGCTGTCACTTTCAGGTCAACAGCCATTTGTGCAAATGCCGCATTACGCGATGAGTCAATTACAGTGTTACCAAAAACGCTGAGAGGCGTTCCGGGGGATATGCTAACAGTTCCAGCCGCACTGGTGATGCTCAATTTTGGAGCGCCGCCGCCACCTGTAATCAGGTTAATTGTGTTTGTCGCGGCGACGTTGGAAAGGTCCAGATGTCCGCTTGCGCCGCTTGAGCGCAGCGATCCAAGCGAGTTGCCAAGATTGTCCAGAAGCTCAAAGCCAGTAGGCGTTGCACCTGAGTAGTACAACGTACTGTTGCTGAGCGACTTAATAGAAAGCACGCCAACGGCGCTATTCAGGTTTTCAATGCTGGTTGTAACGCCGTTAAGGTTTAACTCAAACAGCGTGTTGACGATTTCTACGCCGTCAATGAACACGTCGCCAATGCTGTCGGAGTAGATTTGCGCGGTCGCCGGACTTGTGCCGCCAAGCCAGAAGTTCTGAAACCACATGCCCAGATAGGAAACAGCATTCTCAACTACCGTGCCGATCCACCCGATCTGCCCCCCATCTTCGCCGCTGACAGTAATCGGGTCACTGACTGTCTGATCTGCCAGCGCCACGGTCACCACAGCATCAATCTGCCGCTGTACTGAGGTAATGCTGTTTGCCACGTCAGTAGGCGACACCTGAGCTGAATTACGGACCCTGGCTGCGTCAATTGCAGAACTACCGGGGTTGCGGGTCAATAGCTTGCGAACTGTGGCGTTCAGGCCCATTATCTAGCTGCCTTGTTAGTGAGGTCTGATATCCGGTATTGCCCATTGCGGCCAGTAGCTACGGGCAATGAAGCCGAAGGCATCAGCTTTATCTGCGGCTCTGTCCTCTGGAAGTAATCGTCGAGAGCTTTTTTGCCGCCTGCCATTTCAAGGTTTGTGCTGGAGGGAGTATAGCTATCATTGCCCCACTTCCCCCCAACATAGCCCTGAACGCCGTTCCACTGGCTTTCGTCGCTAAACGTTGGATGGTTTGGCTTCTTGAATTGATCGGTCATGTGGCCCCGACCATCAGCCCCCTGTCCTGAAAGAAAATACCCGTTTACGTCGTAATCGTATTGGTCGTTAAGTGGTGATTTACCCGTAGATTTGGTTTGAGCCTTGACCCATTCACCAAAGGCGGCTTTCTTCTCTGGTGGAATTGTAGTGTCAAACTTTCCAGTGAAGTCCTTGGGGTCATATATCCTGTCGTCTTGAAACTTTGCATCGCCGAATCTGCCAAACTTGCTTTCAGCCATGTCGTTACCTTGAAGGACTCCCCGGCGTGAAGTAGTGGTCAATTCGTGCAAGGTTAAACCACTCATCTACTGCGTTCGTCGCCATCCGCCCTGAAGCGTATTCGCTGCGAATGAAGAACCGCTGAAGAATTTCAGCATCAGGAGCGGTTGCCAGCGTCAGGCTGAATGGCCCAGCAGAAACCACCTGATCGACTGAGTACATCGTCAGCGTAGCCGTACCAGCCCCGCGAACGCGGATCTGCAAGCCGTGGTGCATGATGACGTTGCCCTGAAAGCCACGCGGCAAAGGAGCGTACTCGTAGGCCGAATCAATCGCAGCCGATACGTCCCGATAAGGGTTTGCTTCTGTCCCGTCGTTCTCGCGGATAATGCTGTACGCCGAGCTGGACGGAGCAAGCCACGGCTCTACGTGCTTCGTCGTATTGTTCTGAACCATTGCAATTGCCCCTGAAGAATAGGAAGCAATGGAGTTAATCGAGTACTGAATGAGTTCTGGGGTAAGCCCGAGAGAGTAGTCGAACGTGAGTTGATGAGTCGGCGTTGAGGCTCCATCGAGCGGAGCTAGAACGACAACCCGTTGGTTTGACTTGTGATCTACAACCTGAATCTTGGTCGTGGCTGCAAAGTTGATTCGCTGCCAATCTGTCGTTTGCCAATACGACACCGGACGCGACGAATACGAGCCACCCTGAAACAGATACAGACCTGCTTCGTCGGCGACCCACGCAAAGTTCATCGTTGCGTTAAGGGACACGCAGAACGGCCCGATAGCGCCGATAGCGCCGTCTACCAGTTGTGGCTGCGCCCACGTTGAAGGAGTGTCGTTAGAATCAGTGACTGCGTAAGTCCAGTGCGGCCCAAGGATATAGAACGTCTCGCGCAATGCAAACCCGGTCGTAGTTGAAAGGTTGCCTGGAAGATACACTGCGGAATTAGCAGCGTTCAGGGATTGCGGCTGCGATGAATCCGAGAAGTACGTCACGGGCGTGCCAGCCGAATCAAGGCACTGATAAGCAAGACGTTGGCCGTATGGAGCAATAACAGACGGGTTGATGGGAGCCGTTAATGAGACGGTCTGGCTTAACTGCGTCAGGTATGGCGTAGCGTCAATGCCGTTTTCGGTAAGATACGAATCCGAGCAACCGAACATGTAGATGTTAGTAGGAGCAACTGCGGATACCGGGACAAAGGCGCTATTACCCGGTCCCGATGGTGACGGGACAATAAAGTAACGGTTTGGGTTCGCTGTCGTCGTTGCAATCATCGCTACCTTAACCGCATACGTTGGCCACACAAATGATGGAGGTGAGATCGACATTTCGATGATGCCGCCCAAAGATGTATAGCTGACGGGAGTAAAAACGTCCAATGGCGCAGGCGACGGTCGCGTAATGAATCCGTTGCTGGTTTGAATCAGGTAGCCAAATTTTTTGACTCCGGGAGTAGTATTTGTGAGGGAACCACTTTCTGACATAGTGGGCACGGTAGCGATTGGGGCAGCGAACAGTGGCTCTGCCGTCCCGCCAAACGCGCATACCTTGCCCGGTGCTACGCCAATACCGTTGGCGTCCATGAACCCGGCGTACATTTGCTTTCCGAGAGAACAAAGCGAGGCCGTAGTTCCGGTCGTTTCTGCGATCAACGTACTGGCCGTTGGTGATGCAAGGTTGGCAATTCTAACCCCGGTACCCGGCACGTAGAACGCAAGGTAGTTTGCTGGCGTTGTCCCGTTGAGGAACAGCCAGTTAATCATCGACGTGACCGATGCGGACGGGTTGAACACTGCGGAATAGCCGTACCTGGTGGCCACGTTTTGGCCGAAGAATGACACGTTCCGAGCCAGACGGGCTTTGTTTATGGCAATTTTTGTCGGGTCGATGAGCGATGGAGACGGAATCCAGGCTCCGTTAAAATCTGCAAGTTCGACCGCCTGTGCGTCACTCAAGAATGCCATAAGTTTATTGTTTGTAGAGGAAGTGGCGGGGCCGCTGTTACACGACCCCGCCCTTTGTTACATGGGCCGAAGCTGTACGGTGATGGCGACGAGAGACGTGCTCTGCGCCAAGCCAGCTGGAAGTAAACCAAGGCGATCACCAGCAGAAAGAAAACGCAGGTGGCGAGTTGCCGGAGTCATAAACTGAACCGTCCTTGCAGTCGAGTTCAGGTTAAACCCGGCGCTGGAGTTATCAGTTTGCACTACGCTGCCTGCCCCAGGTGTTGCCGTCCCCTTGTCGATGGTTACGGCAAGAGTAGAAACGCCACCCGCCGCAACATCAAACACGCAGGACGCATCAACAACCTCATACGCCCGGTCGGCGGTAAAGAAGTTCTGCGCGATCTGCTGCTGGGCGTTAAGCGCCAATTGATACGTCACAGCCATTTCTGCTGCAATCGGCGCAAACGTCACAATAACGCAAACCCCGACGCCCGTGGTGGTAGCCGAGAACTTGACGGAAAGACGGTCGCCGGCAGCGCCAGAAAGTTTGAGCGTAGCCGCGGAAGTTGCGAGGGTCGGCGTAATAACGGTGTTTACCGTGCTATCTCCCGCCATTGCAGCAGTCAGGATTGACGTACCAGCGCCAGCCGCTGTCGTGCCAGTATCCTTGGTAACGTCGATAGTCACAGCCGCAGCGAATGCAGTCTTGTAGATGCATTTCACGCCTGTAATGACCCGGTCGCGGTTAGCGATCTGGAACGTCTGGGTCTTGATGTCGGCGTTGAGATTGCAGAAGTAGACGGCGGTATCGCTGGCTGCGTTGGGGGTCATCGTGACGGTCACGGTGACGCCTGCAAGCGTGCTGACGGTTCCCGTAAACAGGATAGCCAGGCGGTCGCCAACGGCGGTCGTGAGATCAGCAGTGGTCGAAGTAAGCGTTCCGGTCGTGACCGTGTTGTTGACGATAGTGACGCAGTTAAACGTGCCGGACTGAAGCGAAACGCCAGCGCCCGGAGCCAGAGTCCCGGTGTCCTTCGTCACGTTACACGTCAGGGTGCCGGTTCCCTGCGTTTTCGCAGAGTAGGTGATGTTTGTAATCGTGTAGATGTTGTCGGCGATGAAGAACGTCTGGGTGCCAAGAGAGCCGTTAGCCGTCAGGTTAAAGGTGACGGTTTTTGATCCTTGCGAAAGCGGCCCGGTAATTGAAACCCCGTTCGGGTTGTTAAGGTCAGTAGCCGCATCCGCCGTTCTGGCTGGAATGCGTACAGGGACTGCGGTCCCGGCTGCGTTGAAAGCGTACTCCTGATAACCGTTATCAACTGCGATATCGGCAGCAGGCCCACTGTACAAACCAGATCCGAGAACCTTGTTGAACGGTGCCTTAAGGGCAGGCCAAATGCTGAAAGACATGATGTTGCTCCTTTGTTCGGGCGAATGCCGCCACCCGATGCGGTACAAAAACTTTGATGACTAGATCAGGACTGCTGCCCGTATGGGTAGTCTCCCATTCCGGTGCCAAGCCCCAGCTTCGACCGGAACATTGGCTTGATGAAAATGCTGCGCTGAAGGTTTTGAACTTGAAGATTGAGAAACGCCCGAAGCAAGCCGCCGGACCCGTCCGCTTCACCTTTCGGACCAAGGGCACGAATGTTTAACCTGTCGGCCATCGTGTACCATCCCCGAGATTCAGCCGCCAAGCCAGCCACTCGCGTTGCCAAAAACGCCATGCAGTCATCAATGTTTAACGTCGTGTTGACGTTGGTGGGAGGCGTGCCAGATGCCCAGTAATAGCAGTGAATCTGTGCGTCCTGATTGGCACCGCGAAACTGAAAAACGTTGTCTTGCCATCCCCAGTCCATCAGCCTGTTTGACAAAGGACGGTCGGTCCATTCGTCACGGCGCGGAGCCATTGGCACAAAGCGGTTGCTGGTGGTTACCAGATACCCGCCAGTGCCCGCCACGCCGTCTGAGACGGACCCGTTGAGCGTTCCGGTGGTAGTGCTCACGTTGGTCCAGAACCAGCGGCCCCACGGCGCGAACGTCGATGCTACGCCGCTCACCGTGACATCGGTATTAGTTGCGGGTGAAAGTGCAGTCGCCAGCGTTATGAGAATAGGAGATGCGGTCGAAGCGGTCGAGATCGCAACTGAGGCCAAATCGCCCCTCTCAAACAGTTCTTCCGGCTCGGCCATGTCGGTGACGCCGATAGCAATTGGGTCAACGTAGCTGGTGTACGCCGGGACTACGTAGAAAAACTCCCGACGCACACGCGGCGATTGAGCCTGCGCCATGATCTGCCACAGTTCCGGGTAGGCGACGTTAAAAAAGTTTTGCATCTGCGTATTGGAAAATCCAATAGACGCAGAGGTGTCGCCACCTTGCAACATTGCCCTTGCCGTATTGAAGACTTCCGAAACCGTATTGACCATGTTTGTTTACGCGAACACAGGCTTCAAGGGGGGTGCGATGGGGGGGCGTCCAGCCTTGCGGGGCGCTTCCTGTTCAGCAACCGGGGAGGCATTGAAGTCGGGCTGAACCGACCGGCACACCTTGCAGATCGTGGCCAGCGCGTTGATCTTCTCGAAGCACGCCGTGCATTCTTTCCAGCCCTTATGCTGTTCGCCAATGTTGGCAACCCACTTAGCATCGACGCCAAGCCAGACAGCCGCAGCCCGATGGATCTCGTTGATCTGCTTGAAGTCGTGCTTTTCAGCGTAGGCCTGACCTTCAAGAAACAGTCCCTCGAAATAGCCTTTTTGCTGGGCGTTCATTGTGCCCAGTTCAATTTCAGTAGGCTCGTCACCCGCGATAACCATGATGCCGGGAAGGAATCCATTGCCCGTACCGATGCGTTGAACGGCCCAGTGCGTGTGTAGATCCTTCGCGAGCGACCCGACCTCAACAAAGAAGTCCTTGTTGCTCTGACGCCCGGATGCAGTCATTGCGTCCACGTCCTGAATCCGCTGAAACATATCGGAAACCTTGAGCGTAGAATAGTTGCCTTTCTTTGCGGCGGGGAGAACAAACTCCGTCATGCCGCCGTTTCGCGTAAATCCGTAATCACGCTGGAGCTTGCACTCCAACGGGTAAACGGAAGCGATAGTAAGAGTTCGTGCTGTGAATCTATCAAACGTATCTACCATGTCAATGTCCTTATTGCGCGAGCAATGCCGCGCCGACTGATGGAAAACTTGTGCTGCTGGAACGTGAGCCGGGAAGAGCGCCAAACGCCGGGACTGCATCACCAAATGCAGCGTCCTGTTCGTCTTCAGCGTGCTTATCGATTCGGTCCTGAATGTCCTGACCTTCCTTGGCAATATCGGCTTGCGTCATTGCCCTGCGAGTCTTGACAAGTTCGATTAACGTGTCGGTCAGCGTTTCGGTGGGCAGTTTCCCTTGTTCAGCCCAAGCGTCAACCGGAGTCCAATACCCCTCACGCGGCCAGAGAGCGTCGGCACCGTACTTGATGCGCCAGCTCACTTCGTTGTCCGCTTCGTGCCAGTGAGCGATGATCCAAACATCGTGATAGTGCGGCATCATCTTCCGGCGCTTGTAAATCGGCTGCTGAACAATTAAGCCAGACGGCATAGTCACCGATTCGTATCCGGTGATGTCTCGCATCCAGTGCCAGAAGTCTTCCGAATGAACCCACTTGTACAGCGGTTCTCCATGCGGGTTACGCCCGAGGCTGGCCCCGATGCGTTCGTTCATCTTCTTGATCTGCTTTGGAATTATCATAGAGAGTAATGCGTTTAAAAATTACATCCTGCCAGCCCCGTGAATCGGTTTACGCCAATCGCCAATGTATTCCCCGCAAACACAGATCCGTGACTTTAGCCATCGCCGCGAAGAAAAAACAGAAAGTAATGCAGGCTATGGATCGAATCAACAACCCCAACCCCATTGATCCCGTCAACCGAATCGGAGCGCTGTCCGATATTACGACGGAAGCAATCGACAGGTTTTTGGGGTTTCCTCCCCGTCAATAAACGTGGGGGCTGCTCAGGTTGCCCCGAACAACCCCCACCAAGGGGAGAGACTTACATACCTGTCGGGATGGTCAGGCTGGAGATGATGCCGCCGGAGCCAGGATCAGCGCAGAACGTGTTCTCGCTGGAGACGAGGAAGAAGTTCATGCTGGTCTTGACTGCGCCGTCGCCGTTACGACCCTCGAAGATGTACTTGCCATCGGGAGTGGAGAAGTACTCCAGTTCCTTCAGGTTGACGCGACCCCAGTCATCCATCACGACCTGGTCGAGACGGCTGCGGTCAGCTTTCTTGCTGACGAGGTAATCCACGCCACAGAACGGAACCTTGTCGTTTTCCTTGCGATTGCCGGGAGTCCGGTCAAGGTTGCGAGCGATGTCGGGGCCGGGGACGTTCCACATCACCACCTGATCGCCGGTGTTGAAGATTGCCTGACGCTGTGCCATGTGGCAAATGCCAAGAGTCTTGCCGATGACCGATTCGTCACGGCGCTGGATGCGGTAATCGTTGAGGATCAGCCCCATTGCAGACGTGAGAGAAGCGGAAGCAGTGTAATTCGGCGTAACCAGTTCAGGAACGGTCACGCGGCTCAAGCCGAGCGTCGAACCAGACGTGGTGGACGAATTGAAGTTGTACAACCCCAACCGCGTGGTGCCTGCGGCCAGAGTGACTGCGTAGTTGGCAACCGCGATAACGTCGGTGTTCGCGGGGCCGGTGACGGCTCCTTCCAGCTGAGCGGTCTTGTTGACCGGATCAATTGCGGTGACCTGAAGGCTGGTGCCCTTCTTGGTGGACCCGGCAGCGTTGTAAACGTCAACAATCTGACCGAGTTCAAGGCGCTGCGGGCCGAAGTTGGCTTCGAGGTAGTACAGCGGATTGGTGGCAGCCGGGGTTGCGCCCGAGCCGATGCCAGTGGCGAGAACTGCGTTGCCCGAAGCAAACGCGAGCGAGTCTTCGTAAGCCGTGAAGGTTCTGATGGCGTCCTTCATGGTTTTCTTGAACACGTTGACGACAGCCTGAGAGCTGGTCGCAGTACCGTCGATGGAGATTGTCGGCAGCAAGAACGAGAGAGACAGCGCAGTGTAACCAATGGTCATGTACTGCGTGGTCATCTGGTTGCCGTCAAGGAAGGCCGCGTTGTCAAGCGAGATGCCGCCGAACGCGCCGCCGACGTACTGTTCGACCGGGATACGATAGCCGAGCACTGCGCCCGAACCAGCGTACCAGGGAGAGACTTTCTCTACGTCGGTTTTCTTCAGTTCTTTGAGAAACGCCGAGTGCGAAAGAGATTGCAGGTAGGGAAGCTTGCTCCGTACCTTTTCCATGCTGACTGCATAAATCTGAGATGCGCCCATGATAGGCTCCTTAAAATGTTGGGATTAGCCGAGAAGAGCATCCAGCCCTTCACTTGCGGACTTCCAGTTTGGTTTTGGGAAGATGTCCCTCGGAGTTGGCTTACCGCCAGCACCTGGTGCCATCTTCTGCGACCCGGTAGCCAGACGGTTATGAGTCGCCTGACTTTGCTGCACTACGCCTTTCGTGGCGTCTCCGATCAGAGGTTTCACGATGCCGGGAAGGATGCGGTTTACCCGCGCCTTAAACTCCTCGACCAAACGCGCTGCGCGTGGTTCAAGGTTGGTTGTTTGACCGGACCTGATGGCCCTTACGAGATCCCGCTGGATGTCGCTGGTTTCCACCTTCTGATTGCGATTGAACTCAAAGTTCTTCTCGATTGATTCGTTGATCTGTGCGATTGCTTCGCGTTTTGCTGCTTTGAGAATGCCAGCAGGGAATGCCTGTTCGGCTCCCCTGAACGCTGCATCAACTGCGCTGGTGAGAACGGTGTCCCGCGCCCCACTAATGTAGTTTCTGTCAAACTCCTGCCAGCGTTGGTTGGCAAACTGAGTTTCGCGCTGGTCAATCTGCTGTTCGCGCTGCCGCATTTCAAGCTGTGGATCAAATTGCCGCTGACGGCTGGGGATCTTTTCCATCGTCTCGATGTATCGCCCGTTGATGGCGTAATCAAGCGCCTGAGCTGACAGGAAATCGTCCCTGTCGCCTGTTTCCCGCGCCCTGTCGTAAGCCCGGTTAATCGTAACGCGGTGAACCTGCGCTTCAATCTGCCCCAACGCCTGCGCTGCCATCGGGTTATTGCTGGCCTGAGATGCAAGGTAAGCGGGGAGGCGTTGCGCCATCGACCCAAATGCCTCAGGCGAACCTTTCTGCCAGTAGTCCATGAACTGAGTCAAGGATTCCG
>Ga0181355_1001570_pt1 | contig 10109 bp, 20 predicted proteins | sample Fa13VDMM15DN_FD_130099 | JGI IMG/M metagenome (GOLD analysis project Ga0181355, IMG submission 130099) | Freshwater viral communities from Lake Michigan, USA - Fa13.VD.MM15.D.N | ecosystem: Environmental > Aquatic > Freshwater > Lake | place: USA: Michigan | collected 2013-09-23 | reverse complement strand
CGCTTTACCAAAGCGGCCCTGAATGACTACGTCGAAGCCAGCGTGATGGGCATGCTCAACCTGGATGAGAACACCCGTCGCAACTACAAGGGCAAGCCTGCTCCTCTGTCTGTGTGGGATTCTCCTGAGAAGTCCAAGATGGACGACTGGGCATACCGCTGGCAGGACAAGCACGTTGATACCAAGCGTGTTGTGCAGGCTGTGGTCAAAGGCATTGGCGAGATTGCTGACCGCTTTGATGCCTACTTGAAAGAGACGCTGTACCACGGTCGTGTTTCCAAGCAGACCATGGACTTCCTCAAGCGTGACTTCCGTCCGTTCATCGAGAAGATGGGCAAGATGGGCGTCAAGGTTGACGAGTTTGAGTTCTACCTGCAGAACCGCCACGCCCAGGAATACAACGACCTGATCGCGGCCCGTAACCCTGGCATGCCTGACGCTGGTTCTGGCATCCCCACGGATGATGCAATTGCTTATCTCAACGGCCTGAGCAAGGAAGAGAAAGCTAAGTACGAAGAGCTGGCCAAGGACATCGACAAGTTTGTCGAGGGCACCCAGGACATGCTGGTGGCCAACGGGCTTGAAACCCAGGAGCGTATCGATTCTTGGCGTGACATGTTCAAGCACTACGTCCCGCTCAAGCGCGATCCCAACGAGCTGGACTTTGTGAACCCGAGCTTTGGCATGGGTAAGGGCTTTGCCATCAAGGGTGACTTCTCCCGTACGGCTACCGGCTCGCTGAAGACGGTTGTGGATATCCTAAACAACATTGCCCTCCAGCGTGAGATGGCGATCGTCAGGTCTGAGAAAGCCCGCGTGGGTCGTGCTCTGTACGGCATGGCTCTGCAGGCTCCCAACCCTGAGTTCTGGATGCCCATCAATCCTGATGCGGTCAAGAACAAGAAGAAGCTGATCGCCGAGCTCCAGGCTATGGGCTTGGATCCTGACACGGCAGAGAACATCTTCCAGCAACCACGCAGTCCTAGCATCGATAAGAAAACAGGACTGGTTCAATACCGAATCAATCCCAACGTTCTTAATGCAGAGAACGTGTTCCCGGTTCGTATCAATGGCAAAGACCGGTTCATCATCTTTAACCCGGCTGATGAGCGTGCCAAACGTATGGTCAAGGCTCTGAAGAACCTGGACGCCAACCAGCTTGAGAACGGGCTGGACACGGTTGCTGAGCTGACCCGCCTGATCGCGGCCATGAACACTCAGTTCAACCCCGTGTTCGGTGCCTGGAACTTTGTGCGTGACGTGGAGTCTGCAGCCGTCAACCTGACTGGCACTCCGATCGCAGACAAGCGCATGGAAGTTGTGGCTGGGGCTATCCCCGCGCTCAAGGCAATCTACCGTGACCTGCGCGGCAAGACCCCGGCAGATGCCGAGGCTAAGGAGTGGATTGACCTGTATGAGCGCTTTGCCAACGCTGGTGGCCAGACTGGTTACCGCGAGCAGTTCACCCGCGCCAAGGACAAGGCAACCCTGGTTCAACGTGAGATGGCCCGTTTGGACCGATCTAATGTGCGCCGTGTTGCCCAGTCTGTGGCTGACTGGTTGTCTGACTACAACGACGCCATGGAAAACGCCGTGCGTCTGTCAGCGTTCAAAGCTGGCCTGGAGTCAGGCATGTCCGAGGATCGGGCTGCTGAGTTGGCCAAGAACCTTACGGTTAACTTCAACCGTAAAGGATCCTGGACTACCAATGCTAATGCCTTCTATGCCTTCCTGAACGCCTCTGTGCAGGGCTCTGCCCGTATGGCTCAGTTGCTCTTCAAGCGTGATGACAATGGCAAGATCAGCCTGACAAAGGGTGGTAAGGCTGTTATCGCTGGCGGCATGATGATTGGTGCCATGCAAGCTGCGCTCCTGGCCTTCGCAGGCTTTGACGCAGACGAGCCCCCTGAGTTCTTGAAGAACAAGAACCTGATCATCCCCAACCCGTTTGGCCAGGGCTATGCAATCATCCCCATGCCACTGGGTTTGAACGTGTTCCCCAACGTGGCACGCCTGGTAACCGAGTATGCGCTGACCCAGGCCGGAGCTATGACGGGTAAGCGTGATCTGCCTAAGACCATCCTGAGCATGGCCTCTGCTGTGCTGGATGCCTTCAACCCGCTGGGTTCTAGCGGCCTGATCCAGACCCTGTCGCCCACGTTGTCAGATCCATTTTTTGCTATCGCTGAGAACAAGGATGCCTTTGGCCGGCCGATCTCCAAGGAGAACCGTGCTACCAATCCGTCGCCTGGATGGGAGCGCAGCCGGGACAATGCATCTGCCATCAGCCAGGGTTTGGCCTACGGTATCAACTACTTGACGGGTGGTGGTAAGTACGGCATCGGTGCATTCAGCCCGACCGCTGACGACATTGACTATGCTTTCTCCCAGTACGTGGGTGGCCTGGGTCGTGAGATCTCCAAAGCAGCTGGCTTCGTCAAGGCTAAGGTCGAGGGTGAAGAGACACCGCCGTACAAGGTGCCGATCCTGGGCAAGGCTTATGGTGAGACGGAGACCCCGTCAGCTGTGTCGGACAAGTTCTACAAGAACGTCACGATGCTGGCTGAGCTCGAGGGTGAGATGAAGCGCATGCGGGAGAAGCGTGAGAATCTCTCAGAGTTCATGAAGGATAATCCCGAGTACCGATTCATCCAGAACGCCAACAACCTGGAGAATCAGATTTCCAAGATTAACAAGACGATCAAGGAAATACAAAAGCGCCCGGAGACTGAGCAGACCAAGGCCCAGATCGAGCGCTACAAAGAACAAAAGCAACGGATGATGAATAACTTCAATGAACGTATCAAGGCTTTACAACGTCAATAAGACCGCGAGAGAAGAGCTCACCGATAGTCCCCCGGTGAGCCTCTTCCCATACTTCCTTACGCTCTTCCTTGCTCATCTTGCTGCCCTGATCCAGGTCTGCATGGCACCGATAGCATAGAGCCGCGATCCTGAAGTCGTGGGCCTTGATGCCCTTACCCTTGCCGTCCCTTAGTTGGTTTGAGTGGGCGGCTACCACCGTGCCATCCTGGATGCCGCACTGCTGGCAGGGTAGCTGGCGCACGGCCTCGGTGAGCTTGGAGTTACGGTAGTTCACTTTTCTTTCTTTTCTTGATGGCTACGATACCCACTTCTTCGACGGGTTTCCTGGCCTCCATGAATTGATCAGCTATCTCAAAGGCGTGTGGGGCTATGCGGTCATACGCCCCTTGCTTGGTGAGAAGACCGCACATAGCGAACATGGCCGCTAGGTCTCTTAGGTTTTCTTCATGTTCAGTCATTAGTGCCTCGTTGTATCCATGTTCTGAGCCTCAAAGTAATCGATAGCACGCTCCATATGCGCCCGGATCATGTTGTCTGACATGCCAAGCTCTAGCGATGTCCCAACTACTGCCAGGTACATCCCGGCCAGCAGTGGGATCATCTCCTGCTCATCATGTTCATTGATAAGCTGGACAAACTTATAGGCGTACTTCTCTTTGTTCACGGCTCTAGTTGTTCCAACTGGTCAACCAAGACCTCGCTCAAGTACTTGCCCTTGATAGCGATGTGCTCGATCTCCTTGCAGGCGTCAATGACCTTGATGCAGTCTTTCACGGCCTTGCGGTAGCCGGCGTCGTAGCTGCCGTCACCATCCAGAATCATCTGGATAGCATCACGTACAGTGCTCGATGCCTTGCGTTCCTTGGCCAGTTCCTTGATCTGGTCGTGGTACTCGGGCGGCAAGTACACGCTGTAGGGGATGAGTTTCTTCATGAACGCCTCCATGCGTCAAAACTGTTCTTTAGTTTTACAAATAGCTCGCGTGCTTCCTGATCTGTCTTGAGCTCCTTCCTGGACTCAATGCCCAGGTAAGAGATTAGCCATTCAGTGCAAGCCTTTTCGTTCTTCTCAAATAACCATTCTTTAGCGTGGAGCCATTCCCAGAAGTCTGGGTCACGGCACAGGATACCAGCCATCTTGACAGCATGGTCTCCCGGGAACTCGTTATTGCGGTTCATGGGTTGCTCATTCTCGTCGAGTCGCACCATTACAACAACATACCGGGAGCCAACAAAGTCACGAACTAGATCGTCAGGGATTTCATCTGGGTGAACAGCCAAAGTCAGGATATATCCATCCTTAGACTGTTTCAACCCAGCCTTGACGCCTTCAAATTGAATCGTTGGCTCGGTCAAGTTTTTCCTCCAGTAATTCAACCACGGCGGTCAGGCCGACGACCTGCTTCTCCAGCTCGTGTGCCATCTTGATGATGCGTGCCTTTGCCTTGGTCAGATCGTTGTTCTCCTTGACGCTGGACTCCAGGGCCTCCTGCAGCTGCTTGGCCAGCTTCTCCCAGTCAGTCACGGGGCTCTTGCGGGGACGGCCACGCTTGGGGCGGGCAGATACAGTAATGGTATTAGTCATCCCAGGGATCCTTTCCAGGTGCAGATGCTGCGGGTTTCTTGTAGGTGTTGACCTTCAGGCCAACCTTGCGATTGCCATCCTTGTCCTTGCTGACCCAGCCGTCGAGCTTGATCACGACATGATCTGACTCGGCCTCTTTGATGAGCTCGCGTATCAGGTCGATCTCGATCTTGATGTCCCCCTTCATGTCAGGCTGGGTGTCTGTCTTCTTGTACTGGTTAGACCAGAGTGTTCCGCGATTGGGATAGTCCATGTTTACTCCTTGAATGAACCTTTGGTTTTCTTGAGCAGCTCGAGTGCGTCTGCGTAGATGGTGGGTGTCTCCTCCTTCAGGCGGTCGAAGTGAACCTTGTTAACCCGGAAGATGTTGTTAACGTCTTCTGCGCTCTTGGCCAGCTCTAGGGCTACCTCAACAGCATCCATGATGGCCTGCGCCCAGTCACCGCCCTCTTTCTCCTTGAGGACAATGTTCCACTCACCGCCTTTGCCCGAGGTCTTCTTCTCCTCCTTGGGCTTGACCTCTTCTACCTTAGCCTCAGGCTTCTTACGCTCGTTATAGGAAGCCGTAGCCTTGTTGGCGTCGTCGTCTTCTGGTGCGATGCCACACGCTGCTTGCAGGCTGTACCGGCGTGCATAGGTAAGCGCGCCACCGAAACCCTGGGGGTCGTGCTTGGCTGCGGGAATGTGCAGTTTACCGGCGCTGAACTGCTGGCCAGACTCGTGCAGGAACGTGGTCTCAACAATCACCCCGTCATCACACAGGTGGGTCTGTTGCATGAGCATGATGCCGTTGTTGTTCAAGGCGTCAATCACTGCCTCGATACATGCATCCAGTGCTGCGTACTTGGTACGGAAGTGCGGGTTGCTGCTCGTCTTGAGAGCAGGCCCGAACTCCTTCTGGGCCTTGGTCAGTGCTGCGAAGATCTCTTTCATTTTGTTCCTTCTCGGTTCTTGGCGAACTCATAGTCATTGCGATACTCAGTAGGTGGGGTCCACCCGTGCTTGCGCCACAGGAGATGGACGTCTGATCCCTTCTTGTAAACAAAGAACGGGTTCATCAGGCCGGCGGGCTTGGTGTGGTGGACCATGGGTTCTTGTTTCATTTAGGCCCCCTTACTCATGCTGCCAAAGCGGGAACGCGGCCAGAGCAACAACGTAGAAGGAGTGGCCCCTGCATCGATGAGCTCCTTCTCTGCGTACACATCACGGTGGAACTTGCCATACCCAGGCCGCACAAATGCCGTGGCATCTTGATAGTGCGGGACATAAATGATCTGGCCTAGCTTGTAGACCTTGGTAACGAACTTGTCTGCTATGTCTTTCATTCGACTTCTCCTTGCGCCAGGTAGGATTGATATTGATCACAGAACCTGCTGACCTGGCAAAAGGTTTTGCAGCGGGTTCTTTCTCCGGGGCGGACCTCAACTTCATAGTCCTTCCCGTACTCGGCCAATTTAATATTGGCTTCTTCTAAGGTAGAGCAGACGTTGCGTGCCTTGACTCCACCCTTCTTCTTGACGGCGTATGTGGTTGGTTTCTCCCACATCTCGTCGGCATTGCACTGGGTCAGGTCGTCCCCAGTGTCAAACTGAAACTCTGCTTCTGAATGCTTGATCAAGCGCTCGCGGATGAACGACTCTCTCATCTCGTACGGCCACAGCTGGATCGGGATTGTCTTGATGGGGGCGTCAGGATACGACTCTTTAAGAGCTGCGTCACGCCGGCTCCAATCCCTGATGATGGCCACGATCTCTAAATTCTTGACCGGGACTTGCTTCACCGTCTCAACCAGCCATGCGTAGATGTTGAGCTGGTACTCCCAGTCGATCTTCTCATTCATCACTGACCATGCGCCCGTGGTCTTGTAGTCGTTGATGGTGATGCTGCCGTCCTCGTTCACGATCTGCAGATCAATAGCACCAGAGATATTCCAGCCATCGAGCTGTGCGTGCAGGCGCTCTTCGACTAAGTGGTTGTCATCCTTGCCGTGTTCCAGCACGCCGTGGATGGCCGTGCCGAAGATAGACCAGACCATGGCGGCCACGTCTGTCTCAAGCTCTTGCTCGTGGGCCTTACGCAACTGGACAATGCGGGGCGAGTTAATGAGCTCGGTCACAGACAGGTGAGCCTTACCCTTAGAATAGGTCGGGCGCTTCGTGATGTTGACGAAGGTCTGGGGTAGGTTGTATTTATTGGTTATGCGCATTTGATTGCCCTCAGCACAAACATGAATGTCTCCGGGCCTTCATTAACGAAGGACGGCTCGAAGTTAGCCTTGTAGATATTGCGGAAGTCAGACATGGAAGTCTTACCCACCTGATCTGCATAGGCTTGCTGGCTCAAGAACACCAGGTTCTCTTTCACCAGGATGCGTGTGTGGCTCGGGTCACCCAGGGCCCAGATCGAGTTCTTGCTCGGGCATGTGGCCAGCAGGTGTCCGTTAGGCTTGAGCACGCGCCAGAAGTCAGAGAACTGACGGAAGAAAAACTTGTAGTCGCCCTGGCTACCCGTATGCTCGAGCACCTCGTATGCATGGATCTCATCGAAGGAGTTGTCTTCGAAGGGGAGGGAGTCTTGCATAAGATCCCAGACAATGTCAGGCTTGTGATCTGGGTTGTAGTCCAGCGTGGTCAGGTTAGACCATTCCTTAGACCCATCACAGGTCAGGCGCTTAGTCCTCTCAGACCCGCAGCCGATCAGTAGTTCACGCTTCATTTTTGTCCCCTTGCTCGGATGCGTTTCGCCAAGAATTCTGCGCAATCAGTCCAGACTTGATGTTCATCTTCGTCCTTCGCCTGTCTTTCACAAATTCTTGCGCAGAGTTGGCGTTCATAATTGGCGGAGTACTGCGCAAATTTCTTCAATACTTTTACAACTTCATCATTGATAGTAGGCAAATCGTCGCCAATGTAAATGTTGATTCCGCTTTTTCGTGCCCAGTCGGTGATGTGACTTGTGTTCATGCTTGCCCCCTTGCTCGAATGGCTTTCATGGCGTTTTCTGCCACAACCGAGTAAATAGGTTTCACTCGATTAATCTCGTCTTGGCAAACATTTGCACACGCCTCACGTTCTGCGGCGGCGACAAGGGCGGCAAAGCGTTCAAGTTGTTTCAAATAAAGAATACGTCCGGTGTCGTACTCATAAGGTAATTTAGCCTCTTGCGCCATCTTGATGATGTCATCTCGGTTCATGTTTGCTCCTTGCTCGGATGTAATAGGCAATCGTTTTGCACATGTTCTCGACAATTTGTGCCTTGGTGAAGTTGTTCTCGGGTAGGTACCGCCACCCCTCCGCCAATTGAGCACACGCCTCACGCTCTGCTGCGGCGACAAGGTTGGCGAACTGGATTAGGCAAGTAAGATCGCCGTCAAGCCCCTCATCTGTTGATGAAAATCTTTTGCCGCCGATGTATTCGAGTCTTTCCCACGGCGTAATACCAGCCTCATCTGCCATGCGGATGATGTCATCTCGATTCATTCTTTTCCCTTTCTCGAATGGCTAAAGCGCAGTCCATCATGGTCGCCAATTCGGCTTGTGCTATGTTGGGCTGGTCTTCCCATTCAATTGGAAGAGACTCACACAACTTCGCGCATTCCTCTCTCTCAGCCTTCATGCCGGCAAGATAAGCTGCCACCCAGATCTCTTTGGCCACGTCAATATCAACAAGGCCCAGGAGATCGTTCTCGTCAGACTCCCACCACTCGTCAAAGTGAGGAACCCTTCTTTGTTCATACTGCGTGCTTGACATTTTTTCTCCGTCAACTAAAATCTGTGACACATTGTACCCACAACAATTCATGTGTTGCAAGAACTTTATGAAATATTTTTTAGGTGTTGACCCGGGAGCTCTTGGCGCGCTGGCTGTCATCAATGAAGACGGGGTACTTGTCGCTGTACACGACATGCCGTTTGACCTGGTGAAGATCGGCAAGACAAACAAGAAGCGGATCAACGCTGAAAAGATTCAGAAGATCCTGTCAGAAATGCAGAGTAATCTGTTTGGGAACCAGTGTTGTGCTTGGGTCGAGAAGGTTGGTGCCAGACCCGGCCAGGGAGTCAGCTCGTGCTTTGCCTTTGGCGAGGCATACGGGCTCGTTAGAGGCGTTATGGCGGGGCTTTGCATCCCTACCCATACCGTGGCACCAGCCGTGTGGAAAAAAGCGCTCAAACTCGGTTCTAGCAAGGAATCCAGCCGTCTCATGGCCATGGAGATATGGCCTGAGGATGCTCGTGTGTTCAAGCGCGTGAAAGATGACGGCCGTGCAGAGGCTGCGCTGCTAGCCCTGTATGGAAAAACTAATACTTAAGTTACGTTTTGTAACTTGTTACACCCTGGAGGAGATATGACCTGGCCTTTCCCACCTTTTCCCTTACCCCCTTACAAAGAACCTAAGGGGCCCATTTATCCTTCCGATGCAGAAGATGCTCCGGTATAGTAAAGGCGCAGTTGCTTTACCCCGGTCTGGTGCCGGGGTCTTTTTTATGATTGATTACGCATACCCAACCATGCTGGCCGAGCGGGCTCTTGACGAGCTACACCGCGCCATGCTCAGACGTGACTACGACACAGCTCTTGAACAGGCTCTCGAGGCGGCGACCCAGTGTCGGCTGATTTCAGTGTCTATCAGGGATATGGCTGAGAAAGAACTGGAGAGAGTCAATGCTCACAGGAATACTGTTTAGCAAGTACCCATTCTTGCAAATCAATTGGACCCAGGACGTCGAGCCATGGCCGGCGGATATCGGGACGGCCAAGGTGACGAGCTGCCTGAATCGCTTCGAGATGTTGCTCGAGGGGGATATTCCCTCTGATGCCGTAAGGACTTGGGCGCACGAGCAGTTGGATGCCTGGCTGGACGAGCGATAGAATTTTTAGATCCAGGCGGTCCAACGGGTTAGCGCCGTTGCTCTGAATTCAAACAGTCACACTGCTTTATGTGAGCCGCTTGGATATCTTTTTTGCCTGGGCTGAACCGGGTTAGCGCCGTGGTCACTTTTACAAGTGTTGTTCAAGCCGCCACTGCTTTATGTGAGCAGCCCAGGCACCCTGTTGACAAACAAATAAAAACATGCTGTATAATTGAGACATCGACGGATTGGTAACCCGTCGTAGCTCTGTGTAAGTGACCTCCTGAGAGCCTTTTAGTGGGTGCTCGGGCTTCGTCAAAGCTATCTGCAAGTGGCACAGCACTGCAGGTAAGCGGCAACCAAGCCCAAAGCTCGATCCCCGACTAAAGGGCTTTTTGCTTTTCTGGCCGCTGTTACCTTAACTTGAGGAGCAGATGTGCCACGCGACTTTAAAACAGATCCCAAGCCGGGAACAAACAGGTTCAGGATTCAGCAATTGAATCAAGCAACTGATCCTAAGTTCGCAGTATTCCTTCGTGCTCCATCAGGACAGAGTGCCAGGTTCCAGGCGCTTCACGAAACACCAGAGTCTGCCCTTGATGCAGCTCGATTCCACGCCGCAGAAGCAGCCGGCCACGGAAACACAGATTTCACCTACTACGTCATAGAGATCAAGCACCGCGTTGGCATTGAGCACGGCAAGCTGGTAGATGAGCCTATGGCGTGATGGTTACCCTCCCGGCGGGTAGCCGGGCGTAAGGCTGCGTTAACCAAATGGCTCAGAAATCAGGCCATGACCGTAAGAACCCGAAAGGGCTGACCGACCCACACAGCGTTAAGGTGGTAGAT
>Ga0181355_1001569_pt1 | contig 10113 bp, 7 predicted proteins | sample Fa13VDMM15DN_FD_130099 | JGI IMG/M metagenome (GOLD analysis project Ga0181355, IMG submission 130099) | Freshwater viral communities from Lake Michigan, USA - Fa13.VD.MM15.D.N | ecosystem: Environmental > Aquatic > Freshwater > Lake | place: USA: Michigan | collected 2013-09-23 | reverse complement strand
TAAAGAACGTTGGAGATTGGAATAAACATCCTGATAGTTTTAAAGAATATTGGTACGATTACATAGATCTGGAATTCAAAAGAAGAGACGAAGGATTTTCATACTACAGCAATGGTTCGCCAACATATATAACAGGTACACATTATATGTACTTGCAATGGAGTAAGATAGACGTTGGAGCAGCAGATTTTAGAGAGTCAAATAGATTATTTTTTATATTTTGGGAAGCTTGCAAAGCTGATCCAAGATGTTACGGAATGTGTTATTTAAAAAATAGACGTTCTGGATTTTCATTTATGTCCTCTGCCGAACTTGTAAACCAAGCAACAATATCAAGTGACTCAAGATTTGGTATATTATCAAAATCTGGAGCTGATGCTAAAAAAATGTTTACAGATAAGGTTGTACCTATATCAGTTAACTATCCCTTCTTTTTCAAACCTATCCAGGATGGTATGGATAGACCAAAAACAGAATTAGCGTATAGAATACCAGCATCTAAACTTACAAGAAGAAAATTAGATTCTAATGAAAAATTAGAAGAGCTTGAAGGATTAGATACCACAATTGACTGGAAGAACACTGGAGACAATAGTTATGATGGTGAAAAATTAAAGTTATTAGTACACGACGAGAGCGGTAAGTGGGAAAAACCTGATAACATATTAAATAACTGGCGTGTTACAAAAACAACGTTAAGATTAGGTAGTAGAGTTATTGGTAAGTGTATGATGGGTTCAACTTCAAATGCTTTAGACAAAGGAGGAGAAAACTTTAAAAGATTATATAATGATTCAGATGTTACCCGCAGAAACCGCAATGGACAGACTAGCTCAGGACTATATAGTTTGTTCATACCTATGGAATGGTCGTACGAGGGATTCATTGATTCTTATGGAATACCTGTATTCGATACACCAGAAAAACCAATTAAAGGTATAGATGGTAGCTACATAGAATATGGTGTTATAGAGCATTGGCAAAATGAGGTTGATGGTTTAAAACAAGATCAAGACGGGTTAAACGAATACTATCGTCAGTTTCCAAGAACAGAGCAACATGCATTTAGAGATGAAGCAAAACAATCTTTGTTTAATCTTACAAAAATATACGAGCAAATAGATTACAATGATGATCTGCGAAACTCATCGGTATTAACAAGAGGAAGCTTTCAATGGGAGAATGGGATACAAGATTCTAAGGTTGTATTTTACCCGAATAAAGATGGCAGGTTCTTAATATCTTGGGTTCCACCTAAACATCTCCAAAACCGTGTAATAATAAAGGATGGGCTTAAATACCCTGGCAATGAACATTTAGGAGCGTTTGGCTGTGATAGTTACGATATATCAGGAACAGTTGATGTAAGAGGATCAAATGGATCATTACATGGATTAACTAAGTTCTCAATGGAAGATGTTCCACCAAGCCATTTCTTTTTAGAGTATATAGCTAGACCACAAACATCAGAGATATTTTTTGAAGAGGTTTTAATGGCATTAGTTTTTTACGGTATGCCAATATTAGCAGAGAACAACAAGGCTAGATTGTTATACTATTTAAAAAGAAGAGGCTATAGGCCGTTCTCAATGAATAGACCTGATAAGGTTTGGAACAATTTATCACCAACAGAAAAAGAAATTGGAGGTATTCCATCAGCGGGTCAAGATATTATACAAGCGCATGCTTCAGCTATTGAAACTTATATAGAAGAGCATGTTGGATATAAAGAAAGCGGATATGGTAATATGTATTTTCAAAAAACATTAAATGACTGGTCTAGATTCAATATAAATAATAGGACAAAGCATGACGCAACAATAAGTTCTGGATTTGCTATAATGGCGTGTAATAAACATTTATATTCTCCGTCAGCTCCATACAAAAAAGAAAAAGTAGAATTAAATTTCAAAAAATACAATAACCGAGGTTATAGTTCACAAATAATATAATAGATGATTTATACTAATACGAATAGCTCTTTCCCTAGTCAGGTAGTACCAGATGAAGAAAAACAAACATTAGAATATGGCTATGCAGTAGGTTTAGCCATAGAAGGTGAATGGTTTAGAGGTAATAGAACTAGCCTTGGAAATGACAGATGGAGTACCAACTGGCAAACTTTCCATAACTTAAGATTATACGCTAGAGGTGAACAAAGCATACAAAAATATAAAGATGAGTTATCTATAAATGGTGATTTATCTTATTTGAATTTAGACTGGAAACCAATACCAATTATACCAAAATTTGTGGATATAGTTGTTAATGGTATGTCTAATAAATTATTTAAAATAAAAACATTTGCACAAGATCCACAATCTGTAGCACAGAAAACAAGTTATACTGCTGCTATTTTGCGAGATATGAATGCAAAAGATTTGTTAAATGATATTCAAGAAAAATTAGGCGCAAACTTATATAGTACGCCTAATCCAGAAAGTTTACCAGCTGATAACGAAGAATTAGAAATACATCTTCAATTAAACTATAAGCAAGCTGTTGAAATTGCAGAAGAAGAAGTTATTAATTATGTTTTAAATAAAAACAAATACGATCAGATAACTAAGCGATTAAATTATGATTTAACAGTATTGGGTATTGCTTGCGCAAAAACAAGCTGGAATGGATCAAACGGTATTACAATTGATTATGTTGACCCGGCTAATTTAGTTTACTCTTATACCGAAGATCCTAACTTTGATGACATGTACTATGTTGGAGAAGTTAAATCAATCAGTCTAGAGGAACTAAAAAAGGAATTTCCTAATTTAACAAATGAAGAATTGTTGGAGATTGAAAAGTTCCCTGGAACAAACGATTACAGCCGTACTTATACAAATCAAAATTACGATACAACCACAATACAAGTTTTATATTTTGAATACAAAACATATTCAAATCAAGTATTTAAAATAAAACAAACTGAACAAGGATTAGAGAAAGCATTAGTTAAGTCAGATGGATTTAATCCACCTGCAAATGATAACTTTAATGTAGTATCAAGAAGTATTGAGGTGCTTTATTCTGGGGCAAAAATACTGGGGCATAAGAAAATGCTTAAGTGGCAATTATCTGAGAATATGACAAGGCCATTAGCTGATACTACAAAGGTAGATATGAATTATGCTATTTGCGCACCACGCATCTATAAAGGAAGAATTGAATCTATAGTAAGTAGAATTACTTCATTTGCGGATATGATCCAATTAACACATTTAAAACTGCAACAGGTGCTTGCTAGAATGGTTCCTGATGGTGTTTTTGTCGATGTTGATGGATTAGCTGAGGTTGATTTAGGTAATGGGACAAATTACAATCCAGCTGAAGCATTAAATATGTATTTCCAAACTGGTAGTATTGTTGGTAGATCTATGACACAAGATGGGTCAGGAAACCCAGGAAAAGTACCAATTCAGGAATTACAAACATCGTCTGGAAATGCTAAAATTTCATCATTAATAAATACATACCAGTATTACTTACAGATGATTCGTGACGTAACCGGGCTTAATGAGGCAAGAGATGGTTCAATGCCAGATTCTAATTCATTGGTAGGTTTACAAAAATTAGCTGCTGCAAATTCTAACGTAGCTACAAGACATATATTAGACGCCAGCTTATACATAACATTAAGGTTATGCGAAAATATATCTAAAAGAGTGGGTGACTCATTAAAATTCCCATTAACAGCAAATGCTTTAATACAAAGTATTTCTGTTTCAAATGTTAGAACATTAGAAGAATTACAAAATCTCGATATTCATGATTTCGGTATATTCTTAGAGTTAGAGCCAGACGAAGAGGAAAGAGCTCAATTAGAACAAAACATACAAGTCGCTTTACAAACAGGAGGTATTGATCTTGAGGACGCTATTGATTTAAGAGAAATTAATAATTTAAAACTTGCAAATCAATCTTTAAAATACAAAAGAAGAAAGAAACAGGAAAGAGATCAAGCTAATCAACAGGCGAATATACAAGCCCAAGCTCAAGCAAATTCCCAAACAGCAGAGGCCGCTGCTTTAGCAGAAATGCAAAAACAACAAGCATTAGCTCAAACCGAAATTCAAAAGATGCAAGCAAAGAATCAATTTGAAATTCAAAAGATGGAATATGAAGCTAACCTTAAAAAGTTGTTGATGGCAGAAGAGTTTAAATACCAAATGCAGTTAGCTCAAATTAATGCTCAAGCACAACAATCAAAGCTAAACACTATTGAGGATCGTAAAGACAACAGATTAAAAACTAACGCTACGCAGCAATCAGAACTTATAGATCAAAGACAAAACAAAACAATGCCAAAAGATTTCGAATCAGCTGGCTTTGACAATATGGGTGGATTTGATTTAGCACAGTTTGAACCAAAATAAATTTTACCAACTAATTTTATAATATTATATCATGTCAGAAGCAACCAAAGTAGAAGGCGAATTCAAATTAAAAAGACAAACGCCAAGAAAATTAAATAAAGTAGATCAGATTACAAAGGTTACAATTAAAGAAAATGAACCTATTGTAGCAAAAGAAACTGAAGTAACAAAAGTATTTATCGCTAACGAAACAGAATCAAAAGATGCCCTTCAAGAGCAAATCGCAAATGAAAGCTTGTTGGTCAGCTAAGGATCCGAAGTGGGATTGCAAGAAGTGGTCCAAGGAAACCAAGAACCTAAAGTCGCTGCCAGTCAAGAAGAAGAAATAACTGTAATAAATGAAATTACAGAAGAAGAAATTGAACAAGAAACAGCTAATTTAACACAAGAGGCTAATGACGCTATAAGAGCATCTGAGTATTCAGGAAAACCTTTGCCAGAGAACATAGAGAAACTTATTTCTTTTATGGAAGAAACAGGTGGAGATATTAATGATTACGTTAGACTTAACGCTGATTATTCAAATGTAAATAATGAAACCTTATTAAAGGAATATTATAAAAAAACACGTCCACATTTAGATAACGAAGAAATTGAATTCCTTATGGAAGACAAGTTTGAGTATGACGAAGAGTTGGATGAAGAGCGAGATATACGTAAAAAGAAACTCGCTTTCAAAGAAGAGGTTGCAAAAGCAAAAACCTTTTTGGAAGGACTTAAAAGTAAATACTACGAGGAGATCAAGTTGAGACCTGGTATTACACAAGAACAACAAAAAGCAAATGACTTTTTCAACCGCTACAAAGAAGAGCAACAAACAGTGGAGTTGCAGCATTCTAAATTCAAACAAGCTACTAAAAATTTATTTAACCAAGATTTCAAAGGTTTTGATTTCAATATTGGAGAAAAGAATTTTAGGTATGGCGTTGCTAATAAAGATGCTGTAGCAGATAGACAATCAAACATAACTAACCTAGTTAAGAAGTTCTTAAATGACAAAGGAGACGTTGTGGATTTAAAGGGGTATCACAAAGCCATGTACGCCGCTGAAAATGCAGACACAATCGCAAAACACTTTTATGAGCAAGGTAAAGCTGACGCAATAAAAGAAGTTGTTGCAAAATCTAATAACATTTCAACTGAACCTAGACAAACAAGTTCAGGTGAGATATTTGTTAATGGATTACGTGTTAAAGCTATTAACGGGATTGATTCTTCAAAATTAAGAATACAAACAAAAAAATTTAACAATTAAAATTAAAAAATTATGGCTAATGTAACTCCAGCCTTCGGTTCAATTAAACCGAGTCAAAAACAACAAGCGTTAGAAACAAATTACTTAAACTTTACTGATGGAAGTGGTAATAATTTCGCGCAACAATATTTACCAGAAATCTACGAAGCTGAAGTAGAGCGTTATGGAAACAGAACTCTTTCTGGATTCTTACGTATGGTTGGCGCTGAAATGCCCATGTCTTCCGATCAAGTAGTATGGTCTGAACAAAACAGATTGCACATTGCTTATAACAATGTTAGCTGTACTGGTGCTGCAACTTTAACTTTTGCCACAGGTGGCACCGGTAAAGATTTTGTAAACAACGTAATCTCTGTAGGTCAAACTTTAGTAGTTATGAGTCCTTCTACAGGGAAAGAACTTAAAGTATATGTTACAGCTTCTACTGCCAACGCTTCTACTGGAGCTGGTGGTGATACTAACCCCGCTGAGATTAGCGTTAAGCCTTATACTCAATTAGATTTGACTACAGGCGCTGGTAACACAGTAAACTTTGCGTCTGCAACAGACCTTAAAATCTTTGTATATGGTTCTGAATTCAAAAAAGGAACTACTGATGCAACTATCAACTCTGTAACTCCATCTTTCTCTCAATTCAGTAACTCACCTATTATCATTAAAGAAAAATATCAAATCTCAGGATCTGATACTGCTCAGATTGGTTGGGTTGAAGTTGCTACAGAAGCTGGTGAAAACGGTTTCTTATGGTATTTGAAAGCTGAATCTGAAACTCGTTTGCGTTTTGAAGATTACTTAGAAATGTCTGTTATTGAAGGTGAATTAGTTTCTGGAGGTTCTACCTTAAAAACTGCTAACGGATTAAAAGGTACTCAAGGTCTTTTCTCTGCTGTTAAAGAAAGAGGGAACGTTGTAAACAACTTTACCGCTGCTGCAGGTTTAAGTGATTTTGATTCAATCTTGAAAAACTTAGATACTCAAGGAGCTATTGAAGAAAACATGCTTTTCTTAAACAGAAGCACTTCTCTTGATTTTGACGATATGTTGGCTTCTTTATCTGCTGGCGCTGCTGGTGGTGTTGCTTACGGATTGTTTGAAAACTCTGAGCAAATGGCTTTGAACTTAGGTTTTTCTGGATTCCGCAGAGGATCTTACGATTTCTATAAGACTGACTGGAAATACTTAAATGATGCTTCTACTCGTGGAGGTGTTGCTAACGCTGCTATTGATGGTATCCTTATTCCTGCAGGAACATCTACAGTATACGATCAGCAATTAGGTACTAACATCCGTCGTCCGTTCTTACACGTACGTTATAGAGCTAGTCAAGCTGATGACAGAAGAATGAAAACTTGGATTACTGGATCTGTTGGAGGTGCTTACACTTCTGATCTTGACGCAATGCAAGTACACTTCTTGTCTGAAAGATGTCTAGTTACTCAAGCAGCTAACAACTTTGTATTGTTTACTGCTTCAGCATAAAAACCTGGTGATATTACCCTCGTTGAATTTACGGGGGTAATTATTACCTTTTTAAAAACTTATTAAATTATATTATATTATGCCAACAGCAAAAAAAGAAATTGAAACAGTTACAGTAACACAACCTACAGAAGTAGAAGTTACAACCCCGAAACAAGTTACCCAAGAAAAAAAACCTAGTGCACCTGTGTGGGAAATAAAAGATAGAACATACGTAATATCTGACAGTCACGCTCCGCTTACTTATACATTACAAAGTAAGCATACACTTAGATACCCATTATTATGGTTTGATAAAGAGTTAAAAGAGCAAGTGGAAATAAGATATGCAACTAATCAAAATTCGCCTTTAGTTAGAGATCAAAAAGGTCAAGTAACATTAGGTCACATTATATTTGAGAATGGCGTTTTAAATGTTCCAAAAGAAAAACAAAATTTACAAAAATTATTATCAATTTATCACCCTGGATTAGGAATTAAATATACCGAGTTTGATCCAACAGCAGAAGCTGAGGACGACTTAGATTATTTAGAATTAGAGGTTGAAGCAATGACAGCAGCATTTGGCATGGATATTGATGAGGCAGAAGCTATAGTGCGTGTCGAGGTTGGATCTAGAGTCAGTAAGATGAGTTCTAAGGAGATTAAAAGAGACTTGCTATTGTTCGCTAAAAACAATCCGTCTTTGTTCTTAGAATTAGCCAATGATGATAATGTACAATTAAGAAACTTAGCTATTAGAGCTACAGAATCTAATATTATAAAACTATCACCTGACCAACGTACATTTACATGGGGAGAGAATGATAGAAAATTAATTACAGTGCCGTTTGATGAGAATCCTTATTCAGCAATGGCCGCTTTCTTTAAGACAGATGAAGGCACGCAAGTCTTTAAGTCTATAGAGAAAAAACTTAAATAATACGTAATACTAATATATAGGCGGATATTGTAAATAAAACTGCAGTATCCGCTTATTTATTATAATAAAGATAGCAAATGGCAGTAAATGTAGATACAGTTTATAAAACAGTTTTATTAATACTTAATAAAGAACAGAGGGGGTATATGACTCCTGATGAGTTTAATAAAATTGGTACACAGGTACAACTTGAGATATACTTAAAGTATTTTGAGGACCTAAATCAATTGATTAGGGTTCCGCATACTGATTTAGATTACGCTGATAGAGTCGACTTGCTTGATGAAAAAATGGCTGTATTCAAAAGGAATAGTGATATTTCCGCTAATTATACAATAAATGGATTCACTCCTCCATCGGATATGCAGGAACTAGGCAGCGTTATATACAACAATAGCGAAATGCAACGGGTGCAAAGGAATGAATTTTACAATCTTTATAGATCAAAATTAACAAAGCCTTCCACAACGTATCCTATATATTTATATGAAAATGGGTATATAAAAGTATTCCCTGAAACGATACAGACTGATGTAAATATAAATTATTTAAAGTTTCCATCTCCGGTTATTTGGGGGTTTACAGTTGATAGCAGCAGGGGAAATTACGTTTATAATTCTGCATTGTCAACAAACTTTGAATTGCATCAATCTGAACAAACAGAGTTGATAATAAGAATATTAGAATATGCTGGTATTGTGATTAGAGATCCACAGGTTATCCAAATAGCATCACAAAAAGTACAACAGGACAATATGAATGAAAAACAATAATAGGATATGGCACTTATAAATAGCGGTATAATAACAGAAACTAATAGACAGTATTACGAAGGAGCTAAAAGTATAGTAGCCGTAAACGCACAAAGCGCCTACGTTTTTGACGGTTTCGACACCCCATTAGTATGGTATACTTCAGATGTTGATGATGAAAGATATGAGTTAAATAATTTTAAATTCTATTTAAGTCAAGACAACGGAGCCTCTTTTAATGAATATTTTGATATAGACAGGGTAACTGATGGCAACACTATTTTTACAGGTCAGGATGCCGCTGGCGGCGAAATATATTTAGTTCAACTAAAAAGATTAGAGGGGGGTAAATATGGTGATAAAGATGCTTATGGTACTATTGTTGAAGAAAATTACGGTAGTTATGCTTATATTACTTTAGAGGATATTATTAATAACTTTATGATAGCTTATGTTGGAGCAGGAAAATTAGTATCCGATGTTAAGCGTACAGATGTAATATTCCATGCTAAGCGAGGCATGCAAGAGTTTAGTTATGATACATTAAAAAGTATAAAGTCTCAAGAGTTAACAATACCACCAAGTTTAAATGTAGTTATACCACAAGACTACGTGAACTACGTTAAGATCTCACGTATTGATGCAAATGGGGTAAAGCATGTTATATATCCTGGAATGTTAAATGGATCGCCATATACAATGCCCGTACAAGATACCGAAGGCTTCCCAATACAAGATACATTTGATACCAATATAACAGGCACATCTATAATAGAAGAAAGATGGAAGGCTGAAAAACGCGGAGCTAGTCAAATTAGAGACGATATTGATGGGTTAAACTTTAATAACCAGTATGCAAATAACTATAATTACTTAGGTCAGCGATACGGAATGGATACATCCAACGCTAATTTTAACGGTACATTTATTATAAACGATAGAGAAGGTAAAATATCATTCAGCAGCGAACTAGTTGGGTCATTAATATTATTAGAATACATATCAGATGGATTAGCTTATGATTTAGACACAAGAGTACCTAAAATGGCTGAAGAAGCATTATATGCTCATATACTACACGCTATTATATCCACTCGTTCTAACCAGCCGGAATATGTTGTTCAGAGATTAAAACAAGAACGCTTTGCTAAATTAAGAAATGCTAAATTAAGATTGTCTAATATAAAGTTAGACGAGTTTACAAAAGCATTGCGTGGTCAATACAAATGGATTAAACATTAAATAGATGGCAGAAATTAAGAATAGTTTTACGTCGGCTAAGATGAACCAAGACTTAGACGATAGATTAATACCGTCTAATGAATATAGAAG
>Ga0181355_1001568_pt1 | contig 10115 bp, 17 predicted proteins | sample Fa13VDMM15DN_FD_130099 | JGI IMG/M metagenome (GOLD analysis project Ga0181355, IMG submission 130099) | Freshwater viral communities from Lake Michigan, USA - Fa13.VD.MM15.D.N | ecosystem: Environmental > Aquatic > Freshwater > Lake | place: USA: Michigan | collected 2013-09-23 | reverse complement strand
TATGCCAATCAGATGGATTGTGCACATACTGCTCTGCTTGCTCTGTACCTATCTTTCCTAAATCATGACAAATTGCAGCAAACACTAACTCCTCTACTGTATAGTTTATAGTAGCTCCCATATCCTTCCATAATTCATGTGTTCTTATTGCACAATCAACTACACGAATAACGTGATCAACATAACCACCAATAAAGCAGTTATGATAATTAATGTTACCACTAGCTGGCATTAACATAATTCGTTCTTGGTGATCCATGTGGAGTTGGATTAGCTGCTTTGCTCGCTCTCCTTTAATGTTGGTTTCAATCTTATTAATAAATTGATTGAAATTTTCTAATAACTCTTCGGCTGTGTAATTCATAACTGTTTCTCTAATTTTTTAAGTTGAACTTCTAATTTGCGACGGTACGTTGTACGTACTTCTTTTTTGACTTGCTTTCGTAGTGTGCTAATTTGCACTAGTATTTCTTGCTTGTCTGCAGCTTTTTGTGCTTTTGATCTAGTATCTTTTTGCTTAACTTTCAAAGGCGTAGCTGGTAGTGTTCCAAATAGACTTACTTGCTCTACTCCTTTAAAGTACACGGATCCTCGCTCATGAACAAACTGCTTCATAAACTTCCAGCCTGGGGGATATCCTACTGACTTTTTTGCTTTAGGAGCGTCTGCAGGATCCCATAATTCTATAACGCAATCAGCGCATGTATAGCCTGTGACTTTGGTAGGTGCTACTTTTTCAGCACCACAGCTCTTGCACTCTATTGTGTGCATTTCGATTTGTTTTCTTATAGTACTCATATAGTGTAACTATACAACTTTTTTACCTAAAATCCTAATTTAATGAAAAAGGAGAGCTTGGAAAAGCTCTCCACATGATTGCAATGTAAACAAACAGATTATCTATGCGTTTTTTTGTTCTGTAATAACACCAGTCACCGTGAACTTGATAATAATAAGATATGTTCTGATTGACTAGTTTTTTATTAGTTGAACATAAAATTGCTATATTATCATCTTCTACTATGCTAATTGAATCTTTACATAAAAAATCTTCATCTTCGTAGATACATTGATCCATTTCGAAAAGATCCCATATTGCTTTGAATTGACGTCGCTTTTCTTTATGCGAAAATAACCAACTAACTGGAGTTAGTGGTTCAATTGAACTAGCACTGTTTCCACGTAATATTGTTGTCTGAGCTAACTGTAATTCTTTACTTGCTTTTTTAAGAAAGTAATTACCAACTAAGCCTGCAAAACATTTCATGGCTGCGTATTGTTAACTTTCTTCTTTCTTCTTCTGCTCTTTTTTGCTACTGGTTCAATAGACTCTTGCACTGTAGTTTCTACCTTAGCTTGAATTACAGCTTTTTTAGCTGCTTGCTTATTAAACGCTGCAGTTTTAGCATCGAAAGTTTCAATTGCTTTTTTGTTTGCGTAATCTTTAGTAATCTTTAGTTTTAATTCTAATTCTTTTACTTTGTAATAGTACTTGTAAGTGTAATAGGATAAAACAATGGATGACATTGTAATTGTAAATAGTAAAATTGTTGAAAACATATTAGTTTATTTTATAATGTTAATATACTATATTATACGGATTTTTAACCAGAAAGTCAACAGTATACTATAATTTATTTATAAAATTAATTCTATTACTGCAATGATCCAGACTTCCATGCTCCTGACATCCATACATAAAAGAAATGGCTACTTGCTACTGTTGCAAATACCATTTCGCCATCAACTCCAGTCCAAGCAGGAGTTACTGATTGAGTGGTTGGTAATACAATTGAACCGGACATTCTAACTTTAAATGCATCTTTACGAGCTAATGCTGTTCCGTTTCCTACAATCAGTAATGAAGTATTGTCTCCATGTGTATTAAATTGACCTTCTACGTGCTGATATGATCCAGATGCTATTGTGTTACTACCTTCTGCGTGAGACGCTATTCCTAATGCTATAGATCCACTACCTTCGGCGTGTGAGTAGATTCCTGATGCTGTCGTGTAAGTGCCTTCTGCATGGGAATAGCCTCCAATTGTTGTTGTTTGATTACCTTCTGTGTGTGAAGCAATTCCACTTGCTGTTGTTTGGAAACCCTCTGCGTGTGAATAGTTACCGAGTGTATTCGTACCAAATCCTTCAGTATGTGAAGCAAATGCGACTGCAGTGCCGGGATATCCTGTAATTGTATTACCACCTTCTGCATGGGAGGCTGGTGCTATGGCTGTTGTTCCTTGACCCTCTGCATGTGAGTTGCTTCCTGATGTTATTGTTGACTGACCCTCTGCATGCGAACCTTGTCCTGATGCTATTGTACTAAGACCCTCTGCATGTGAATAGCTTTCTGAGGCTATTGTTCCTTGACCCTCTGCGTGTGAAGATAATCCAGCTGCAATTGCAAAAACACCTTCTGCATGGGAGTAGTCTCCGCTTGCTGATGTATAGTAACCCTCTGCGTGTGAGTAGTATCCACTTGTTACTGTCCTCTCGCCTTCAGCGTGAGAACCTTGTTGAGATGCAATTGTATTAAATCCTTCTGCATGTGAAATATATCCCAGTGCTTTAGTAGTCTCTCCTTGAGCATTGGAGTAGTCTCCGCTTGCTGATGTATAGTAACCCTCTGCGTGTGAGTAACTTCCAATTGCAATCGAACCATTACCTTCTGCGTGTGAATAGTTTCCACGTGCAATTGTAGTATTACCTTCTGCATGTGAATAGCTTCCCGATGCAGTTGTGATATAGCCTTCTGCATGTGAACCAGTTCCTAATGCAATTACAAAAGCACCTTCTGCGTGGGAAGAGGGTCCGGTTGCAAGCGTATTTTCACCTTCTGCATGTGAATTATCTCCCCTTGCAATTGTATTAACACCTTCTGTATGTGAATAGCTTCCCAATGCAGTTGTACCACTACCTTCAGCGTGAGAATAGCTTCCCGATGCAATTGCACTTAATCCTTCTGCATGTGAACCGGTTCCATTTGCAAATGTAGTACGTCCTTCTGCGTGTGACCACAGTCCATTTGCTCTTGTAGAATTACCTTCTGCATGTGCATGGGTTCCAACTGCAATCGTACTACGTCCTTCAGCGTGAGAATAGCTTCCCGATGCATTTGTGGTTTGTCCTTCAGCGTGAGAATAGCTTCCCGATGCAATTGCACTTAATCCTTCTGCATGGGAAGCAGTTCCATGTGCTATAGCAGAACTACCCTCTGCATGAGAATACAGTCCATTTGCATTTGTTTGAGTGCCCTCTGCATGTGCCATGGCACCATTTGTAACGGTGGTATTACCTTCAGCGTGTGAATAGTATCCATTTGCTATAGTAAAATTGCCCTCTGCATGAGAATACAGTCCATTTGTAGTTGTTTGACTGCCCTCTGCATGCGAACCTTGTCCTATTGCAGATGTAGTATCACCCTCTGCATGCGAGTTAGTTCCTGCAGCACTAGTATTCTGACCTTCTGTATGTGAGTATAATCCAGTGGCAGTTGTGCCGGTACCCTCTGCATGTGAACCGGTTCCATTTGCAAATGTACTTCGACCTTCTGCATGCGCAGCTTCTCCATTCGCTGTTGTACTCTTGCCTTCTGCATGAGAAAAATCACCAGTAGTGTATGAACCACTACCTTCCGCGTGTGAATAGTTTCCAAGTAAACCAGAACCAAAATCATCACCTGCTTGTGTATTAACACCTTGAGCGTGTGAAAAACTACCGCATGCAATAAGTCCAACTCCTTGTACTACACTTGACGAGATACTTATCGACTCACCAGATATCTTATTAATTATATTAACGCTTAATGTACTCATGTTGTTTTTTTATAAAATTACTAATCTCGCTCCAGCTTGAATTGTTATACTGCTAGAGTTGAATAAAGGTCCAACTAGTAGAGCATTATATCCAGTTTGGATAGTTAATGGTACTGATTGTGTTGTATAGTTTGTATATGCACCATTTAATACTGTAATTGATCCAGTCACATTAAGTGATCCAGTGATTCGTGCTGATCCGCTGAATGGAAAAGCAACACCACCTGCACCAAATCCAGACGCTGCTGCTGAAGCTGAAATAAATGTTGGACTTACAAATGAAGCTGTTTGAGCTAGTGATGCACTTGTTGCAAAGCTTGATGAAATAATCCCAAACACATTTACACCACTACCACTAAAGCTACCACTAAAGCTAGAAGCTGATACTGCTGCAGTAACAATTAATGATCCTGTTATCTGAGCATTTCCGTTGAGGGTTCCATCCCACTCTCCCGTTACACCAGTTATTCCAGCTCCATTTCCTGCAAAAGATCCAGAAAAAGATCCAGTCGCAGTAATTTGATAGCTACCAGTACCATCTAGCGATTCTATAATATTAACAACATGCGATGCTTGTATTGTACCGCCTGTGGTGATTCCAGATTTAGGGATAAATGCCATTGTGTTTTGTTATAAATAGGTAACAAAAATTAAAAATACTATTATAAAGTGGTTGGATGTTATATTAGCTTACGTATTACACCAGTCTTACTGTAACAAATGCTATATTTCATTATTATCTTTTGGTCTTTGCTTACTCCATATTTTATCAACGGAAGCTAACCCTAGACAACTAAAAGCAAGTAAAGCAACTGCATCTATGAGCGCTTCAGATGGCTCACCTTTTCCATCAGAAAAGCTGCTAATAAATAACACAATACACAACGATATACCTGCAACAATGCCTACAAACCTTTTAGAAGATGGATTACCTTTTTCATCATTTAGAAGTCCAACAAACCAAGTACCTATGCGTTTCATTTTCGTAATCCTTTATGATTATCAATTTTATCTAAAATAATATTTAGAATATCAGCTTTAATCCATCCAATCATCGATGCATTTTTTAATGCGCTTATTAGTTGAAATACTATAAACGGCACTAATATAGTTTCACTAAGCCAGCTAGTACCTTTAAATCCTTGTTCGATTACTAGTATAGTTGTTAATAGAACAAGCCATACAACAGCTGTTCTAATTACTTTTAAAGCTTTGCGTGTTTGGAAGCCTTCACGTCTGATTCCTGCAATAATGCCAAAGAATCCGTCTATGAATACGACAGCTAATAAAGCTATGTATTGCTCTGCGTTTGACATTGTTATTTTTAAAAAATACGTACAAAAAAAGGACAGCATTGTGGATATTGATAATGTGATTGCTAACGTTGTTTTCATTTATAATAAACTTTTTAACATTAAAATCATACGAGGACATGGGTGGATATCTGACTTATCCTTACGATAAGAGTTGTGTGTGTATATTCCATTTACACCTTTTAGTGCTTGTGTTGATACAGCCCACATATCTTGCTCGTTGTACTTCAAATCAATATTATAAATACGATTCCAGTATAGTAATAGACTTTTAGTTGATTCAATCTGAGCATCAGTATATCTGTGATAATACTTATACCCTTTATATGGTGTCTGAAGCTCTGTTACCTGATCAGCAGGTACTTCTCTGTTTACGTAGTTATAAAACTTATCATTAGTCTTGGTTAAAGGACCCCAGCTACATATCTCAATACCTATAGTTGTCTTGTCTAATCTTTGATAAGGAAGACCTTTAGCCTTAAAAACATCTGGCTTAATTCCTAAATGATAAGCCCAATATTTTGAAGAAAAAGCTTGACAAATTTCACCATCGTATGTGTTAGTAGAAGTGCCTTTTCCTGATATTGTTACGCAGGTAGCAATACGACCACGATCATCATTATCCCACATTTGAATTGTACTTACACCCGATGAGTTCCCAGCAGTATGATGTAATACTACTTGGTTCTTTGTAGTAATCTCTTTTATAAATTGAGATTCTTTAAGTGGTACTTGTTTAATTTTTGAAAAATCCAATGGTGTTTTATAATCAGTTTGTATTGATTATAACTATCTACTAAAAAGTAAAAGCAGGTTTATTTCTTGTATTGATCATCATTAAAAAGCCAAGTATAGGCATGATATAAACCGTAAAAAACAAACGCACTAATAAGTGCATAGCGTACAAAGTTAAACGGATCCATAATCATCATTGATAATGATTGAACCATAAATTGGATAATATAACTCATGGCAACTACACCTACAAATAGCACTGCGAAAATCGCACTAGCACCTTCAATACCCTTTCTAACATTTTGCATCATAACTTTCTTTTTTTAATTAATACTTAAATATACAACTTATTTAACAATAAAACAACAGTTAATCGATATTAATAATATATTCCTCAACACCCATACCCTCTCGTAAGTTTTTCACTATCTTAACAAACCTAACTCTGTCTTTTTTATCAAGCCTTTCAACGATAAAACGCACTAAACCAACAGTACTTGCCCACTTCTTATTTGGTATTTTTTTTACTCCAAAATCATTTGCAACTTCGCATATCATTGTTACAATCTCTTTATCAACAGAACCTTTTACAACTTCCAAAATCCCAGTTCTTCTAGCTTCTGCTAGAGCTTTTGTCTCGCTGAAAAGCTTCTGCAATAGCTTTTTTTCTTCCGATTGCAGTGGCTGACCTTCACCATACTCCTCTATGAATTTCTTCTCAAATTCTTGATAAGTTTGTGACTCTTGAGCTAAGATCCCTAACTCGGCCATAAGACCTTCTTTTAGCACTTTTTTTGTATTTAATTTCATACTAATAAATTTATAATATATACTAATAAATAGGGTATGACATTACTTTACCGGCCTTGATAGCAGCACTAAAGATTTATGCCCTCCAAAGCTTTGTAACATCTTTAATTCAACAGATACATTAAATAGTGATACCATTTGCGAATTTACGATCTCTTCAGTGTATGTAATCATTCTATCAATCAACGGAAGATCTTGCTCATTATGCAGCGAGTACCATTTATATCTCCACGATTTATGCTTGTTGTAAGCTTCGCTGTACTTTCTAGCACACCCTATGCTTTTGCCAGTAAAACTATCACTGTAGATTGACATTAGCACATCTCGAACAAACTTATTAACCTCCTTTGGATTATTTTTTTGTATTTTTTTCATATCTCTCTTTAATTATTAAAACCAATAAACCCTTTATCTAATTTTATTTCTAACTCCTCTACCAACTCTATTAACTGATAGGTTGGCATGTTCTTTAACTCACTGTTAACTTCCCACGCAACCTCTTGAATGCTTTGGTTTGAGAATGAATAGTATGTAATGGCTTTTTGAATCTTTATCATCTCACCACTAGCACTATCCCACTGCATGTCACCAAACTCATTCCCTAACTCATCCTCATCGACAAACTCAGCTTTGGCAGCCTTATAAGCTTCGTTCCACATATTCAAAACCGTATCCTTAACGAGTTCTGCCAACGCATCATTGTGATCGTACATCTCTCTACTCCATGGCTTTGTGATCGTGATCCCGTACTCTACTTTTGCTTCTTTTTTCATATCTTTCTCTTTTTAATTTATACTTAAAGGTCGTCACTTAATTCCGTTTATGCAACAGTTAAACGAAAATAAATTGATAAAAAAAACCATCCAGGTAGCGATACTTGAATGGTTTTACATGCCGTAAAGCAAGACGGTCCTAAGCCGTATTTTTGAGAAATAATTCTCTATGCAAAGGCGAAATTATTCACCGTATTCGATCAATAATTCACCTAAAGCTTCGATTTTTCCAAGTACTTTTTGGAACTCATTTTGGCTTATATTTAGCTTTCCTCCACCAGTTGCTTTGGTTAATTGATCAACTAAAGTCTTGTACTCCTCACGAGCTTTTTCTTTGTTAAATTCACCAATACTAGCCTTCTGATAGTACGGTAGCTTTACGCTAAAATGATAGTAGGATAGCATTGCATCTCCACCCTTTTCTTTCGCAGTCTCGGCTATCTTAGTTGCCCCCTCTAAACGCGTTTTAGCAAAAGCTTTTTCGTCTTTTTCCTCTTTTTTATCGCCTGGAGTTTTTGCTGCTTCAGCCTCTCTAAGTAGTTGTTTTAGCTTCATATCTTTTGTTGTTACGATACCTGTTTAATCAGTTGAAATACTACCTTATACTCTTGTAGAAATACTTTAGTATCTACGTAGCAAACACCAACATCTTTACCTCTACCACCATCTGTAACATCAAGTATAGTTAAAAAAGTCACGTTAGAGCCTCCACCATATTGTTGTTGATGTAATTGATAAATAGGCCTATTAGGCATATTGCCATTTGGTGTAACCTCAAAGTACTGAGAATACACAGACATAGATTTGCCATTCGATTGCTGTATTCTAGCATAAGCCTCTTTACTAGTCCTAGCAGACTTAGGCATAAGCTTAGCAAAAAACGCAGGATCAATCGCAGGACGACCACTTCCAGGTACAATAGCTTTGAAAGGATTTGAAGTATACTCTTTTAGAGAATCAACATTACCACCCTTTGCTTTAAGTGCAGCTTTTACCTCTTCAATATCCATAGTAAGAAACTTAACCATAGCCATATTGCCATCCTTCTCTTCCTCTCCTAGTGTAGTGTAAAGAAGTGTCAAATACATTGCAAGCTCGTTACGAGTGGCACTCTCATAAGCACCTTCAGATAACCCATCAGCTGCCATGTAATTGGTATTTTTATTGATAAGACCTAGACGCTTCATAGCCTCAAAAATAGCCATTACAGCATCAGATTGTTGGTAGTCATACTTCTTGGCTAACCCAGCAACAAACTGGCTAATAGTACGATCTAATTCAGGATTAGACTGTGCTTCACCTAAAGCTGACTTTACCTCTTCTCTTATGATTGATTGTAATTGTGATTTCTTCATTATTCGTGCTTCTTAAGTTCAGCGTAAAGTGCGGTGTATAGCTTATCAATCTTTATAAAGTCTGCGTCCTCAATCATGTCAGAAAGCTGATCTTTATATTTGATAAACTCGGGAGCTGACATTAAAGACAAAAGCTCAGAAGCAGCACTAGCATCCACCTCTCTTAGGAGGAAAGGATTATTGATTGCTGCTAGTTCTTGCAGTCTCTGTTTAGTTACTTTCATTAGTTTACTTTTGTATAAATAGTGCCGCGTTTACCTAATAAATAGAACCGCCGCTGTTTTTGCCAACCCCTCCTCTTAGGGGTCAAGGGGGCAGGTTAATTAATAGTCTTCACTTGCAAAGAAGTCATCGTAAGTCCCACTATCTATACCGTCAGACGCCCACTCTCTTCCTCCCATCTGCCCTGTCTGTGGATTTGGCTCAACTAACCATTCTCCTAGGTCAGCCGCGGCTATGCGCGTAAATTTACTAAACATATTAGGGTCTGTCATTGTACTAGGGTCCAACTCCTCCTCGCCACCGAATAGATCGATTAGATCACCTGCTAGTACCATTACTTCTAGCTTGATCATTTGGTTACGAGATATTGCCTCATGAAGGTTAATAGAAGCTAATTCTTGTAATCTCTTTTTTGTTGTTTTCATTGTTATAGTGTTATTTAATACTAACTATTTTTTCCGTACGGATCCGATGGATCATCATAAATGTAGGGATCAAAAGCTCCATTCTCTATACCAACAGCAGCCCATTGTCCTGCTTCTCCCGTCTGTGGATTTTCTTCCATTAACCATGTGCTTAGGTATTTTTCAACGGCGCGTTTCCATTCACTAAACAGTTTAGGATCCAGCATTATATCGGGTTTTAGCCCTCCTTCACCATCATCATAACGGTCCCTGTTGTGCACAAAAAGGTCGGCTAGCTCGCCTACATTTACTGGTATCTCTAGCTTAATCACAGCGTTACGAGATATTGCTTCGTTGATACTAGTACCCTTCTTGATAGCTATCTTCATGTTGGCAGTAGCTTGACTAGGCAATTCATCCCAAGCAGCACCGATGTATCCCTCTGCTTCATCAGTATCATTTATTGCACTTAATACAGCGTTGGCTTGTTCGATATCAGTCAGTTTATCCCACACTTGCTGAGTGACTTTAATAAATTCAAAGTCTCCGTAATTTAGCTTGCCATATGTACCAGCAATGTCATCGACTTCTCGTAAGCCGGCTAATTCCATTAATCTTATTTTACTTGTTTTCATGTGTGTTTGTTATATTTCAAAGTAACCGCCATACAACCCTTGACCGCGGT
>Ga0181355_1001564_pt1 | contig 10122 bp, 12 predicted proteins | sample Fa13VDMM15DN_FD_130099 | JGI IMG/M metagenome (GOLD analysis project Ga0181355, IMG submission 130099) | Freshwater viral communities from Lake Michigan, USA - Fa13.VD.MM15.D.N | ecosystem: Environmental > Aquatic > Freshwater > Lake | place: USA: Michigan | collected 2013-09-23 | reverse complement strand
GGCCTTTGCACCCTCGTCAAGGTGGGCACCACCGAGTGGGTCGCCACGGGGAACGTGACGTGACCGGCGTTACGGCGATCATGGCTGGGATGGGAGGCGGGGACAGGCTCACGCTGGCTGGGTACACTGACTCCGCCCTCGCCACTGCACCGGCTACTGCTGGCGTGGGGTACCAGCTCACGAGCGGAGGCAAGGAGCAGGGCGGTATCGGCACGGCGAGCAGCATACTCTACAGCGACATCGGCGACTGGGTCACGCCGACGAGCAACGCCAACTTGTATGAGGCGCGCGCGACGCTCAATTCGGGTGCTGTGTCTTCCGGCACTACAGGCAGCTGGCTGGCGCTCACATCTACCCGCACGTGGACGGTGACACGCTCGGTGATCGGTACGGCGAGTGCCAACCTGACGATTGAAATCCGGCTCGCCGGTGGGCCGGGAACCATTCTCGCCAGTGCCACCGTGAGCATGACTGCAGACGTTTCGTAGGGGGCTGCGAATGACTGACAAATCGAAAAACGCCAAGGCGCAACGGCCCCAGCAGCCCACCCCGGGCGAATTCGTAGAAGCGGAGTAAGGCACCATGTTGGAACAGCTCATCGCCCGCGTCTTCTACGCGCGCAACCTCGCGCACTGGAACCACTGGCGCACGGACAGCTACGCCCAGCACAAGGCTCTCGGTAAGTTCTACGACGGCGTCATCGACAGCCTCGACGCCCTCGTCGAGGCGTATCAGGGTGCATTCGAGCTGGTTGGCAACATCCCCGCGCCCGCCAACGCAAAGAGCACCGACGTCCTCAAGATCCTAGAGGACGATAGCGCGTGGATCGAGAAGAACCACGAAGAAATCTGCAAGGGCAACCGCGCCGTCGCCAACCTCATCGACGAGCTCAACGGCGTGTACCTGAGCACCATCTATAAACTCCGCCACTTGAAATAGGGTCGCCCCGCCATGGACTACCAAGTTCTCTTCAACATCGCCTTCACCGCAGCCGGCTTCCTCGGCGGCTGGGTTCTCAACAACATGACGAAGGCGATCGAGCGGCTCGACGCGGACGTGCGGGACATGCCCAAGACCTACGTCGCCAAGGAAGACTGGCGCGAGGACATGAAGATGCTCAAGTCTGACATGGACAAGGGTTTCGACAAGCTCGACAAGCAACTCGGCACGATCTTCAAGAAGCTGGACGGCAAAGAAGACAAGAACTGAGCCATGGCACGCAGCAACTTCCCCGCCGCGCTCAAGGAGCTGTTGATCCACGAGGGTGGCTACGTCAACCATCCCCAAGACCCGGGTGGCCGCACCAATCTCGGCGTGACGCAGCGCGTCTATGAGGCGTGGGTCAAGCATCCCGTCGACGAGAAGATCATGCGCAGCCTCACCGTCGACCACGTGCGCGCCCTCTACAAGGCCAACTACTGGGACGCGCTCAAGGCTGACGACCTGCCGATCGGTCTAGACCTGTGCGTCTTTGATTTCGGCGTGAACGCCGGCGTCGGTCGCGGCGCGCGTTACCTGCAGCGCCTCGTCGGTGCGCGGCAGGACGGCGTCATAGGTCCCGCGACTTTAGCCGCCGTGCGCGAGTACGTAATCCAGAACGGTCTCGCGGGCGCCATCAACGCCTACCAAGACAGCCGCGTAGACTACTACAAGCAGCTCCGCACCTTCAAGACCTTTGGTCGCGGCTGGCTGCGCCGCGTCGAGGAAGTCCGCAAGGAAGCCCTGCGTATGGTGAAGCCATGAAGGCCGTCCGCTACATCAAGGCTCGCCTGAAAGAGCGCAGCTCGTGGGTCGCCATTGTCGGCGCGATCACTGTGGCTTCGGCTCTGGGCTGGCCGTGGGATCTCGTCGCTGCGGCTGCTGGTGTGATCGGCGTTCTGGTTCCAGAGGGCCAAGACGATGTTTAGCGCCGGATTGCTGTTTGCCCGCGTCTCGGGACTGCTGAAGCGCGTTCCTTGGCAAGTGTGGGCGGTGTTGGCCCTGATCGCCTGTGTGCTGTTCTACGGCTCCCACCGGGAGGCTCAGGGGTACGCCAAGGCCGAAGCCTACTGGAAGGCCGAGATCGACGCGCTCGAGGGCGAGCGTCAAGCGGCGCTTGACAGTGAAGAGGCCGCCCTGCGCCAGATTGCAAAGGACACCGACCGCAATGTTGCCAAAGAACGTGAAGCTAATCGTGATCGCACTGAGCGGTTCATTGCTCTTGGCGGGGTGCGCCAAGCCTGCCCCCGTGATCGTAGCCCCGAAGATCGAGGCGCCGGAAGCGGCGCGCCCGTGCGTGAAGAGGCCGAGCTGGATGGAGCCGAGCGACTGCCAGAGGTAGTCTCCGTTCTGCCTGACGACGTGCGGATCTGCACGGACAACACAATACTCGCCGAAGAACTTCGAGCGCTGATCCTCAGCCTTGAGGCCCGAAATCGGAGCGCAGACAATGCCCCAGAAGCCGCTGACAGACGAGCAGCTCCTAGAGACCCTTCGCCTCTTCACTGAGTACGGCAGTGTCAAGGAAGCCGCGCGTATAGCCGGCATAAACCGGCACACGTTCCAGACGCGTAGCGACTAGGTAGCTGTGCAACCGCCGCGAACATGATATAAGGGAACCGACATGGCTACCACGATGACTTTCACGACGCTCAAGCAAGACGTCCAGCGCTACCTCGAGCGCGGGTCTTCGTTTGCCAGCGACCCGATTGTCTTCGAGCAGATCCCGCGCCTGATCAACCTCGCCGAGCGGCGCATCGCGCGCGAGCTGAAGGTCCAAGGCTTCATCAACGTGGTGTCGGGCGCGCTGACCACCGGCCAGTCCGTCTACCCCAAGCCCGACCGCTGGCGAGACACCGTGTCGATCAATATCGGCACAGGCGCGGGCAACGCGACGCGCAAGACGGTCTTCACGCGCGACTACGAGTACGTCCGCAACTACTGGCCGAACGAGGGTGAGACCGGCGAGCCGGTCTTCTACGCCGACTACGACTACAACCACTGGCTGTTTGCTCCGACGCCGGACGCGGAATACCCGTTCGAAATCCTCTACTACGAGCTGCCCGCGCTGCTGGACGACACCATCCAGAGCAACTGGCTCACGGAATTTGCGCCGCAGTTGCTGCTCTACGGCACGCTGCTTGAGGCGACGCCCTTCCTCAAGAACGACGAGCGCATCCCCACTTGGCAGAATATGTACGACCGCGCGGCGGCCATGCTCAACGGCGAGGATCTTGCCAAGATCCTTGACCGCTCGGCTGCGCGCAAGGAGGCCTGATCGCGATGAGCTACACCCAAATTTTCGGCGGCACGACGATCTATCCCTCGGACGTCTCGTATCTCGCGCTCAGCCTCACCGGCGACACCGAGCTCGACTGGCCACTCGACACGTCTGGCACACTCGCACCTGTTGCGCGTATCATCGACATCACGCCCTCGGGGGCGTATTCGATCGACATGCCTCCCGCCGATCAGACGGGCACGGGGCAGACAGTCCTCTTCAACAACCTCGGCCCCTCTACCGTCACGATCCGCAACAACGCAGGCGGGACGCTCCTCAGCATCGCGGCGGGCGAGCAGTGGCAGCTGTACCTCACGGACAACAGCACGGCTGCGGGAACGTGGCGCACCTTCCGCTACGGCGCCGCGACGGCGCAGGCACAGGCATCTGCCCTTGCTGGTTTTGGCCTGATCGCCACCGGTAGCACGCTCTCCCAGCAGTATCCCGTGCTGGAGTTCAACGCGAACTTCTCGGCCACGGCGGCCAACCGCGCCAGCACCCTTGCGTGGACGGGAGCCAGTGGCACGCTCACGCTGCCTGCGGCGGGCTCTGCCGGCAGTGGCTGGTTTACCAACGTGCGCAACGCGGGCACGGGCGACCTTACCGTGGACCCGAACGGAACGGAGCTTATCAACGGCACGACCGTTCTCGCGCTGCGCCCGGGTGATAGCGCCACGGTCATCAGCAATGGAGTGGGCTGGTACACTATCGGCCTCGGTCAAGAGCCGGTGTTTGCCTTCGACTACACGTCGATCGACCTGACCGGCGAGAGCAGCCCGTACACCCTCGCAGGCGCAGAGTTGAACCGCATCGCCTACAAGTTCGTCGGCACGCTGACGGCGAACATGGAAATCGTCGTCCCGCCGACGATCCAGCAGTACTGGGTCGACAACCGCACGACCGGCGCGTTCTCCCTCGGCGTCCGCGCGCCTGCGCAGCCGGTCCCCTTCGACGTCGCACAGAACAGCCGCGCCATCCTGTACTGCGACGGGGCCGACGTGGTGAACGCCGCGACGGCGGGCATCGCGTTCCCGATCGCGGTATCGGCGGGCGGCACTGGCGCGACGAGTTCCGGCGCGGCCCTCGTGAACCTCGGGGGCACCTCTACCGGCATCGGGATCTTCACCGCAGCGGCCACCGGTGACGTGTGGACGATCCTCGGGCCCGCGCCCACCGGCACGGTCGACGGCGGGGTCTTCTAGTGTCGCAGCCGATCGTCATCCGATCTATGCCGGGCATCAAACGCGACGGCACCAAGTTCGAGGGCGACCAGTACGTCGACGGCCAGTGGGTGCGCTTCCAGCGCGGCCTCCCGCGCAAGATCGGCGGCTACCGCGCCATCAACAAGTTCGTTGTCGGCCTGCCGCGCGCGATTTCGGAGTTCACGCAGGACAAGCTGACATACCTGCACCTCGGGTCGGCGGAGCGCGTCGAACGGCTGTTCATCGACACCAGCTACAACACGAGCGTGATCACCGACCGCACACCGGCGTCGGGCTTCACTATCGACGCCAACAACCTCTGGCAGTTCGCGGTCGCGTACGACACGACGAACGGCAACCAACTCGTGGCGCAGGTCGCGCCCAACCTCGACTGCATCTGCAACAGCCTCGGCGGAGAGGTCTTCACGGGAGACCTTCTGGGCACCGGCGCCCTCGTGCCGGTGCCGGGGGCGCACAAGCCTGCCAACTTCAACGCGTCCGGCGGTGTGGTGGCGCTGCCGCCGTACACCTTCGTGTACGGCAACGACGGCTACGTCGCGTGGTCTCAACCCAACAGGCCCGACCACTACACTGCCAGCGGCTCGGGCAACGCCTACGTGACGTCGCAGAAGATCGTCAAGGGCATGCCCCTGCGCGGCGGCCCCGGCAACAGTCCGTCGGGCCTCTTCTGGTCTGCGGACGCGCTCATCCGCGCGAGCTATGTCGGCGGCACGGCTATTTTCCAGTTCGACACGATCAGCACGCAGACGTCGATCCTCTCGGCGAATTGCGTCATCGAGTACGACGGCGTCTTCTACTGGGTCGGCACCGATCGCTTCCTGATGTTCAACGGCGTGGTGCGCGAGATCGAGAACAACCTCAATCTCAACTTCTGCTTCGACAACCTCAACACGGCGCAGAGGCAGAAGGTTTTCGCCGTCAAGGTGCCGCGTTATGGCGAGATCTGGTGGTGCTTCCCGAAGGGCACGAGTACCGAGCCGAACCATGCGGTCGTCTACAACGTGCGCGAGAACACGTGGTACGACACGCCGCTGCCCAACGGCGGGCGCGGCGCGGGTATCTTCCCGACCGTGTTCCAGAAGCCGATCATGACTGGGGTGGAGCCGCAGAGCTTCATCGGCATCGACGTGTCGCTGGTCGCCGGTGGTGCTGGCTACACGGCAGGCGACACGCTCACTGTGGTCGGCGGCGACGCCGGCATACCCGTCGAGCTGACTGTGCTGACGGTAAGTGGTGGGGGCGCTGTCACCGGCGTGCAGGTCTCGAACACAGGCCGGTACACCACCCCGCCGACCAATCCGGTCAGCGTCACCGGCGGCACAGGCACCCTCGCGACGTTCACGATCGACTTCGTGGCGCCGTACCAGACGTGGGTTCACGAGGTGGGCACCGACGAGGTCGACGGCCAGATTGCGCGCCCGATCCGCTCGTTCTTCGAGACCGGCGACATCTCACTGCCCGTCACCGGCGTCCCGCGCGCCACGCAGGTGCTCATGCTTGAGCCGGACTTTGTGCAGAGCGGCGACATGACGGTGCAGATCATGGGCCGCGCAAACGCCCGCGCACCGGAGGTGAACGGCGAGATCATGACCTTCCCGGACACGGCCACCACGCCGGACCAGCAGGTGGTGCGCTTCAAGGAGCAGCGCCGCGAGCTGCGCTTCCACTTCGAAAGCAACGTCCCGGGGGGTGATTACCAGATGGGTCAGGTGCTCGCGCATGTGCGGGCCGGAGACGGGACGACACTCGGGTGATTGATCCGAAAAGAATGACTTGGCAAGACTGGGCGTCGTCGGTTATACTGACGATCGGCGACGCTTGGTCTTTCGGCACTCCGCCGGACGAGACCAAGTGGCAAGATTGGGCATTAGGGCTAGTACGCGCGTCGCCTTTTACGCAGCGCACCCTTCCTGATCCTTTCATGTTCTCGGACTGGCGCGAATGGGCAATGCGCGTGTATCCGATGCTTGAGGATAGAGGTTGATGGTGTACGTTCCCGGCTTCACGAACATGCTCACCCAGCCGGAGTATACCGGCGGCCCTGCGCGCGTTAACCTACCCCTCGGCGTGCAGCCCACTGCGCCTGCGGTTATGACGGCCACCGGCGTGCAGCCCACCGCGCCGGCGATCATGTCCCAGCCCGCAGCGCCGACGACCTACGCGCCCTACGTCCCCGCGACCCAACCGCGCCTGCGGGAGGCGGCCTACACGCCGCGCGATTTGCAGAACGCGGGCTACCTCGACGAGCGGTCGATGGAGCCGGAGGAAGGCTTCCGCCGCGCCGACCCGTCGTTTACGCGGCGCATCAGCGACAGCAACACGTACTACACTGATCCCGACACCGGCTTCTTCTATAACCCCGACGCATCGCGCGTTGGTCAGTACTTCACCACTAACCGTGGCGGCGCGGCTACCGCCGGGGGCGCGGGCGGCTTTGCCGAGTTCAACCCGAACGCCACGTACCGCCTCGTCAACGTGGCTGACGGCGACAGCGTCGTCTACGAGGGCGTCGGTCGCGAGGGCCTGATCGGCGTGCAGGGCGCGGCGCAACGTTTCGCGCAAGAGCAGGGCGATCAGGGCGACTGGCGCGTCGAGCAGATGGACCCAACCAGCGGCCAGTGGTCGACGGTGGCGCGCGACACGCGGCCCAGCAACATCGCAGGGCTAATCGCCGACATCGCGCTGCCTGTCGCTGGCGCGATCCTGCTGCCCGGCGTGGGCGGCGCGCTTGGTGGTGCGCTCGGCGCTGGCCTAGGCGCGGCGGGCGGCTCCGCTCTGTCGAGCGTGGCGCAGGGCCGTTCGCTCACCGACACACTGCTGCGCGCGGGCCTCTCGGGCGTCGCGGCTGGCGGCCTGTCGGCGGTGGGCGGTGCGCCCTTCCTAGGCGGGCAGGGAGGACTTCTACCCACCGGGGGCGTTCTTCCGACTGTGGGCGGCGGGTTTAACGCCACCTTGGGCAGTGGTGTGGCGAGCGGTGTGGGCGGCGCCCTTGGCGGCTCGATGGCCGCCGCAGGCCCCGCCGCGCAGGCAGCTCTCAACGCAACGCTCCCAGAGATCGTTGTGCAAGGCGCGCTTGGCAGCGGCCTCGGCGCTGGCCTCGGAGCCACCGCAGGCGGCGCTATCGGCGCGGGGCTTGGCTCTGCGGCGGGGAGTGCCTTGGGCGCCACCGGGACGGGCGGGGGGCAAATTGACGTTGTGCGGCCAAGGCCCATTCAGGAAGAGTTCGACGCGGTGTTTTCCCCGCCGCCGGTCAGCCCCTCGGTCACAGAAACTATCGGCAACCCGATCACTGTCACCGCTGACCCCAACGCGCCTGCGGCCATCGACGCAGCGACTGCGGCGTCCATAGCGGCGGGCGTCATTCCTACGGGGGGTATACTTGCATCTGGTCAGCCGCCGACGGGCGGCGAGACGACCCTCGAAACGGACAGAGGCGTCCTTGACCGGCTGCAGGACCGCCTCGGGGAGCTTGGCCTCTCGGATTATCTGCGCCTAGCGGGGGTCACATTGCCGCTGCTCGACGGCCTCGGTGGTGGTGGTGGGCGTCGAGGTGGTCTCAATACGATCCCCGCAGGCATGTTCGGCGGGTCTGGCGTCTTCGGCGGCTCGCTCCCGCGCCCCACACTGCCGGGCGCGTCGACTGGCTTCGCACCGCGTGCGCCCTCTACCCTCCGCCCGCAGACCACGCAGGACTGGTATCGCTACGGCTACGGCCCTGAGCAGAGCTTCTTCAGCGACGTGCCGGAGGGCGAGGAAAACAAGAGCCAAGCGTACACGGGGTACGCCCTTGGCGGCATGGCCGGCGGCGGCATGCGCGGCATGCCCCGCGACGGTTTCGCTGTGAACGGTCCCGGCACGGGGCGTAGCGATGAAATTCCGGCGATGCTAAGCGACGGCGAATATGTTATGGACGCCGAAACCGTCGCACTCCTCGGCGACGGGTCGTCGAAGGCGGGGGCGGATCGCTTGGACCAGTTTCGCGCAAACGTACGCAAGCACAAGGGCCGCCACCTCGCCAAGGGCGACTTCAGCGTCAACGCCAAGCGGCCCGAGCATTATCTGAAAGGAGGCCGTGCGTAATGGCCCTAGCACCCACACCCGGATTGGCGACCATGTCCGCGCAAGACGCGACGCCTAGCGGCTCGACCACAGGCGGCGGTTTCAACATTGGCGCGTTCCTCACCGAGGGCCAGCAGATCCCCGAGGGCTCAGCCCTGCGCGCCACGCAGAGCCAGACGGTGCTGCCCGAGTGGTACACCAACTACGCGATGGAGCTGCTCGCCAACCAGCAGGCCCTAGCCCAGAGGCCGTTCCCGACCGCGCCGATGCCGCGCGTGGCGGAGTTCTCGCCGACGCAGCAGCAGGGCTTCGCGATGACCGGCCAAGCGGCGGGGGCCTACCAGCCCGCCCTCGGACAAGCCACGCAGGCCACGCAGCAGGCGATCGGTGCGCCCGGCGGCCTTGGCGCGGCGCAGCCGTATCTCACGCAGGCTGGGCAGACGAGCGTTGCCAACATCGGCCAGTACATGAACCCGTACATGGAGCAGGTGGTTGACCGCATCGGCCAGCTCGGCGTGCGCAATCTCAGCGAGCGCATCCTCCCCGAGGTCGAGGGGCGCTACATCGCCGCCGGTCAGCTCGGCTTCGGTGGCCGCCAGCCGGGCATGGGCACGCCCTCGGGCATGATGACGGACACGGCGCGCGCCGTCCGCGACACGCAGGAAGCCATCCTCGCCGAGCAGGCAGGCGCTTTGCAGCGCGGCTACAGCGAGGCGGCGGGCCTCGCTGGCACCGACCTCAGCCGCCAAGCGGCCCTCGCCAGCACGGCAGGCTCGCTCGGTGGGCAGGATCTCAGTCGCCAGCTGGACGCATCGCAGCAGCTTGCTGGTCTCGGCGCGCAGGCGCAGCAGCTCGGCCTCACTGGCGCGGGCGCGTTGCAGCAGGTCGGCGGCGTGCAGCAGTCGCAGGCGCAGCGCAACCTCGACGTGGCCTACGAGGACTTCCTCCGCCAGCAGGGCTACCCGCAGGAGCAGATCAACAACATGCTCGCCACCTTCCAAGGCGTGTCGCAGCGCATCCCGACCGGCGAGCAGATCTTCGGCATCGAGCCGACTGGACGTCCGGCGGACCTTGGATCGGGCACGGCGGCGTCGATCGGCGGCGTGCTGGCGGGCATAGGCTCCATTCTTGCGGCAGGAAGATAAGGCGTCATGGACGAAGATCTTGAAAGCGAAGACACGAACCCCGAGCTGGCGGCTCTGTCGGGCAATTACCCTGAGCTGGCGGGTAAAGACCCGTCCGATGTCCTGCGTGGGTTGACCGCTCGGCAGTTTTCCAACATCCAACAGCAGCGCACCGCTCGGGAGCGGGTCTCCGCGTCGAAGCGCGCAGCCTTCGAGGCAGGTCTGGAGGAAATAAAGCAGCGTCGCTACGGCGCCCCGACCACCAGTCAGCAGCTCGCCGCGCTGTCGCAGGCGCTACTCGCCCCGCGCCGCCAGCGCGGCATAGCGGGTACCTTCGCCAACCTCGCGCCGGTTTTCGGCCAGATGGCGACGTTGCAGACCAGCGCAGAGGAAAAGCGCGCGGAGGCAGAGCAGCGGTTGCGTCAGCAGTACGCCAGCGACACCGACGCGGCCATGC
>Ga0181355_1001563_pt1 | contig 10124 bp, 15 predicted proteins | sample Fa13VDMM15DN_FD_130099 | JGI IMG/M metagenome (GOLD analysis project Ga0181355, IMG submission 130099) | Freshwater viral communities from Lake Michigan, USA - Fa13.VD.MM15.D.N | ecosystem: Environmental > Aquatic > Freshwater > Lake | place: USA: Michigan | collected 2013-09-23 | reverse complement strand
TGTTGTAATGCTACTGTCTGCTAAACCTTCCCTCTTTGACTTAATGTATGTCTTAATGTCCGCCATCGTATTATACTATATTAAATATATTAATCTTTATATTTTAATTCAAATATATATTTAATTTGATTGTTAAGCGTAATTATCATTTTATTATTTGTGCCGATTAATACTTAAATAAGTTTTCCTATAACTTATTATAATAGATGACCAACGCTCAATCTACACTCAAAAAGACCGCTGACTTAAAAATGGGAAAGGAAAACGAAGACAAATTGTTGCCTCTATTACGACGCAAGTTTGGTAAGGATGTTCGCAGAACCAAAAATCAGTTTGATACCAGCGACTTTGTAAATGATTTAGGACACAAATGGGAGAACAAAAGCAGACGCATCCGTAGCGACAAATATGCGACTGGGTTTATGCCCTCTCATAAAGTGGTCTGTTGTCCCAAGTTGGTCTTTTGTTGGACTTATTTAGACGGACAAAAATACTTGGAGTATGACGAGCAACTATTCAATACCTTTGAGAAATCCACCTTGAAGATATGGCGAGATGGTAAGTATGACCCTCCTCAAGAAATATTCAATGTTCCAGTATCTTTGATGAAAAATATGGAGGATTTACCAGATTTAGTTGAGAGTATAATTACTTAAAAAAATATATGGTAAATATATATAATGGATATTTGTGATTTTGCCGATAATCTTGTTTTGGAGTTCAAGGACAGCGATATTAAAAGAAACATCTTTGTTTATAGCACTGGTGAGAAGGACAATTTTAGAGTTGTAAAGGGCATTAGTGCGAAAAACCAGCAATTCATTACCTCTTATTGTAATAGGGAGGACTTGAAGGGTATCTGGATTGATAGTGTTGTGAATGGGTATATTGTTGTTTCAAACAGAGTGTTTCCAAAGGGAGCGAAAGATATATTGCCTCCCAAGCGACTTGATATAGTGGTTAATGGTAATATTCCAGTTGATTATGAGGAGGACAAAATAAAGGTCATATACGAGGGTCTTTGTGAAACTGGTGTGCTTGGCGACCTACCCTTAACTTAACTACTTATGAAAATGATATAAAGGATTTTGATGGTAAGGATTTCCCTACCATCAAATATGAAAAATAAACCAAAAATATGTGGTTGAGATTTAAATACGAAATAAAAAAAAATTGATTTGGATTTTGGAGTTTAAAAAATTACAAAAATAAAAATAAAAATAATAAAATTGAAAAAAAAAGTGAAATAGATTTCAACAATAAAACTAAACGCATAAAATTAAAATAACGAAAATGTCTAAACAATCTTTTAACGGAAATACCACTTGCGGTTCAACTTATGTCCCCCCAGAAACCGCACCAGAAATGATGATGTCCCTTTGGAGCGGACAAATTGCCTTGAACGGATACCACAATTTCAATCTAATTTTGAATACAGCAGAGGGAATACTCTATACGACCACTGAAACCTTTGACGAGTTAATTCCTTACCTCCAAAAGTATTACAAAAAGGGAAACTTGAATACTGGAGGGAGGGATATTAACAAATATATCCAACGAGTTTTGAAAAATTACGCTGTAAAGGAATACCCTAACCGTCCAGCATATCTCCTCTATGTGAATGCGACCAGCAAGTTTAACAGAGGCGAAAACAAAATAATGGGGATTACTGCCGAGGGTTTGGAGATGGCGAAAGAGGCATCAAGAATAGTCAAGGCAGACAAGGGAATACAAAAAGCAGTCGCAGAAACCAATCCCTTGAAAGCATTCTCAATGATGCTGGATACTTTGAAAGATGACCTCGTCAAAGAAAGAGAAAAGGAGGAAAAAAAAGAGGGTTTTGCTATCCTTACTGAAAAAGAGTTTGATGAAAAATATCCAAACACAGACATAGATTTCCTTTTGAAAGGGTTAAAAATGCCGTCGGCAATTGACTTGAAAAGGATATTACTCCAAAAACTCTAACCAACATTATCGCCCAACCCTCTTATATGTCGGCAAGACCCTTTACAATTGCTGTTTAACCAACCTATTATTATAAATACACCAAATAATCCAAACAAAAACTCGCAGAACCCTCTTATATATTCTTTCGTATAACCCATTATATATTGTATATGTTATATAACTTTTAAATCTTAATTAAATAAATGAAAATGGGGGGAAACCCTTTTTTTATATAAAATTGAAAAAAATAAAAATGAAATAAATAAATCAAATTACTCTATACGCAATATACTTCTCTGTAATGTCTGTATTTAACAAATCAAAACTAACCAACTTGCGAAAGCGTATTGAAAAAACAATACAGCAAAGTATCCAAGAAGAATATGACTTGGAGAAATGTCCTTACGCCCAAAAGATATTGGATAGCGTAGCAGATTGTTTGGAAACAATCGCAGAATGCTATGACGAATGCTGTGATGAAAGGGAATACGAACTGCGAAAAGAAAAGGCAGAATATCTTTGTGAATATCAACAGCAAGATGTGAAGTGTGAGTGTGGTGAAATAATGCTCCACAGTAATATTTACCAGCACCAAAAGTTCTCTTGCCTCTTACGCACTCGTCCAAACAAACCAACCTATACCAAATGTAGCATCAGCAGAAGGGACTTGAAACTCTTTGATGCCTATATGGAAGAAGTGGAAGAATACGCAGAAAGCAAAAAGAAGGGGGTTCAATGTAGTAGGGAATACCTTACTGAAGAGAAGTTCCTTGAAACTTGGGAATGTCTTAAACAATTGACCAAAAAAATGGGGCGACCCCTCACTGTGTTTATCAAAAGAATAAAAAAGCAATACGACCTTGAACTCCCATAAAATTGAACACTTTTAATCTGCGTTTCCAAAAAGCATAAATTACAAAACCTACATTTATTTATTTTTCAAATTAAAAAAAAATTGAAATAGATTTCAACAAATTATCTAAACGCAAATAATATACAAAATGACGACCAATCTACGCAAAGACCAAATAGAAGAACAAATCCTCGTAATCTATATGCGAGAATGCTATTCCAAAATGAAGTTGGAATACACTGACGCTCAACGCCAAGGAGAATATTGGTTAATGGACACCTTCCTTCACACCGCCGTTAATTCAAGCAATAATCAAGAATACAACTTTTATCAGCAGTGGAACAACTACGGCAACTATAATGACGACGACTGGATTGGTGTTAGAACCATTCTGTCGCTGGTCAGCGAAATCAACAAATACTGGATGGACACTCAAGGCGAAAGTTGGGACATATCACACTTACCAGAATTAACAACTGAAATGGTTATGAATACATTTGCTTATGTGCTCGTTATGGGAAAGGGCGAAGAATACTGGGAAACCAAACTACATTTCTGGGACTTGGACGACGAAGAAGAAGAAGAAGACGACGAAGAAGACGACGAAGAAGAAGAAGAAGCAAAAGAAGAATACAATGGGAGTAAGGACTTCCCTCCAAACGAAACTGACGAACAATGCCCTATATGCTTGGAGGATTACGATAAGGAAATTGGACGACTGAAAGACGGCATACAAAACAGCGACTATGAAAGCAATTGTCCTCACTGGTGTTGCTGTATGTGCTGGGACGAAATGTATAGACAAGACAAGGATACATATTGTTGCCCCATCTGTAAGAGGGACATTACAGATTGGTTAAAAACTCACTATAATGACGACGAATAAACAAAATAAAAAATATATATAACTTTGTATTTTGATATAAATTACCTTAATTAAACTCTACAATTTTGATACCTCCACTCGCATTTACATTCTTGTAGTTGGGGTTTTTTTTATGTGAGAACTCCTCTGTTGGCGGTTTTGGGCGATTAATGAGAGCAAAGAAATCCATTTATATATTCTATTAAGATTTGTTTTTAAGTTGCCTTAATGTATTTACACCAGCATCTCTTAATACATTTCGTCGCTCTTGCTCTCGCTGTTTATTTGACTTCTTTTTTTCTTCTTTGGCGAAAACTGCTTGGTGCTTCTCTAATAAGGGGAGTTTGTATGTTCTTCTGTATTCAGCAGAGCATTTTGGGTCGCTTAAAGCACATCCATAGGATTTACCTTGCTCACTTGCCCACTCTTTAATCCAACTAATCCATCTTGAAGGCATTATACTATATCTAAACATATTTTACATCAACATCTACTCCAAAAGGGGTCGCCCTATCATCATTGGTTGTTGGCGTAAAAGGTGCTGGTGTAAAAACATCCACTTCTTTTCTCAATGCTGGGTCTTTCGGTTGAAAAAACTGCTTCAACATCCACTCATTCTGCTTCCAATCCGTCTTCTCATTCAAATCCAAAAACATACTCATAAACATCGCTACATCATCATACAAACTCTTGGAGCGTAAAGGGTTTGCCGTAATGAAATGAAGAAACGCCATACAATACCACCCACAAGCATTACTCATCAGCGACTGTATATCCGTTTTCGTATGTGGTAAGGAAACCCCATAGGTGTCCTTCACTACTTTTTTTACAATCTCTGGCGGAGGAAATCCAAAGGGGTCAAAATAAATCGCCTCCACTTTGCTGTTGGGGTATTCATTCACATAGAAACAAGTCCAGTGCGACCCTACATTATTCTCGCCATCAATATTCTCTTCATTCTCTAAATTAATTATATATGCCTTGTTTGATTTCACTCGCTTGGGCAAGTCATCTTTGAAACCAATGAACTCCAAGGGCACACTCATCTTACTCGCTAATTGTCTTAAATCTGCGTCAGTCAGCATTCGTATATTCTAACTGAAGATAATAATTATTTCATAATGGCGAGTGCTGGGGGCAATTGATTGCGGAAAGAAAAGTTGGCGGACATATTCTGTGATTGGAGTGCTGGGGGTAGGTGCGAATTATGGACACCCATCAAAGCACCTTTGCCCATAACACCCATACCTCTTGACCCAGCATACAAACCACTTCCAGCATACAAACCGTATCCTTCCACTTGCGACTTTGCTTGTTTTCCAATTGCTTTGGCGACAGAAGGGGGAACATATCCAGAAGCACCAGCAGAAGCAACTGCCGTATCAATGGCGGTCTTTGCTAAACTCTTTCCTATCTTGGATTTGGCGAGGGATTTCGCTCCCTTCTTAATTGTATCAAAAATACCGTATCCTTCCACTTGCTTCTTCGCTTCCTTGCCGACCATCTTGGCGACACTGGGAGGGACATATCCAGAAGCACCAGCAGTCTTCACTGCCGTATCAATAGCAGTTTTCGCTAAACTCTTTCCTATCTTGGATTTGGCGAGGGATTTCGCTCCCTTCGCTAATGTATCAAACATACCGTATCCGTCAATTTGTTTCTTTGCTTCCTTACCAAGTGCTTTGGCGATACTGGGAGGGACAAAAGCACCAGCACTACCTACCGCCATATCAACGGCGGTTTTACCTAAACTCTTGCCGATTTTGGATTTGGCGAGGGATTTCGCTCCCTTCGCTAATGTGCTAAAAATACCTTCACCTTCTATTTCTCTGTTCGCCATAATCTCCTCTGGCGACAACTGAACCATCTTTCCCTTACCTTTGGCGAAGGTTCTGGACATTTCTCTATACTGACTGGGGTCAATGACTAAACAAATACCACAACCTTCCATTGCTGGTTTCACACTTACTCTATGACCATTTCTCAACCTTGAGAGTTGTTTGGGGGACGCTTGTATTCTAACAGTTTCCATTATATTATCTATCAAGATAATAAAATGAATAAGATGACTATTTCTAAACTTCTGGATTTAAAATTATACAGAGAAGTATTTTACTGGGGGAGTAATTTGCTTAAACCCTTGCTCCAGTCAATACATCAACACTGACTTCAACACCGTATTCAATGAAGACAAAGCATTGGAGGGAGCGGAGGGAGGAGGATGTGCCGATGATAGAAACAGACTTGGGAACTGCCTCTTCCACTGGGAGCATACGAGAGCAATCCACATAGTAAAAGCACTGCTTTTGTTCAAAACCAAGTTTGTTAATCAAACCAGAGGTTAGACCATCGGTCAAATCAGCATTGACGGAATTACAACCTCTCAACTGATGTAAGAACTGCTCATACGACCTTTGCTGTGTGTTGTAAATCATATTTTGACCAGCGACGACAACATTGAAATTGGTAAGCAAACAAAGGGGAGAAGTTGAACCAGCACCAGCACAATCAAAGGGGGACTGGTAAGGGTTAAGACCGCAATTCTCATCTTGGGTGTAGTAAGGAATTAATAGCACACTCTTGATGTTCGCAATACCGTTGGTAATAAGTTGGTTAAAATTACCACCTTGAGAAACATTGAACTGATACTGGTAGATGTCGGTATAGACAATCTTCTTGACTGGCGACGAAAGGTAAGCATCTTCATACTGGGGATTGAAAGTGTATGCTGGGACATACAACTGAATAGAAGTAGGCAAAACAGCGGAAATATTAGATGCTTGGGTGGATAGAACTGGTTTATTACCAACGGCAATGGATATCGTAGTAGTTCCAGCAACATTTAATGCCGACCCTAATTGTGCTTGGTCGCTGGTAATCATAATCGGCGATACACCACCTAAAGCACTATTTACAACCACTCTTGAACCAGTTGCGACAGCAGAAGCACCCCAAACTGTTCCACCAGTAGAGGATGTAATAGCAAGGGAAGTCTGGTTCAAATTAAGGGTCATCTTCATAAACACACCCTTCAACAAAGGCACATTCTGGAAAAAGTTGTGAATATGCTTCAAATGGATAGTCGCCATAATAGAATACTGAAGTAATTGAGCACTTTTAGCATTGATGTATCCTTTATATTGCTGATTGAGAGCAGTAGTTGAAATCAACTGGGTGTATGCTTGTCCAGCAGTCGTAGTTGTTCCACCACCAATACCATCTGGGTCAAAAGCAATGTATCTCTGTCTTGCTAACAAACCGTCGTTAAAAGGGAGAAAACTACCGAAAGCACCAGAAACAACTTGGAAACCACCAACAATCGTATTGTTGTAAGTTCCTAACCCTGCTTCGTTTCCAGTGGTAGCAGTGGTGGGAACAGTGGGTGAAGCAGTAGATGAAGCAAAACCAAAAGATAAAGGATTATCTGGGTAGAAACCCATATCAGCACCATTAATCTCTACATCCGCCATTGAGAGCGTAGTCATCAGTTTGAAACAGTTATACATAGAGCAATAAGGAGTTTGCTGAATAATCGTTGTGCCGTTGTAGTCTAAAGTAAAGGAGTGGATGATGCTACCAAACCAATTTCTCAAACCTAAAACATAGTCAGCAGAAGTTCCAGCAGTTTGGGGGGCAACCAAAAAAGTTCCAGCAGTAGATGTAGTAGCAGTCAAAACCATAGGAACTGCTAAATACGCCTCTCTGTAATTCATATATTTGTTGGAGTTCGCCAACTGGGAGGTATCAATAACGGACTGATTGCCTTGATAAGAACCGTTCTGGTTATCAAGAATGTTCAACCAATCTTTTTTTACAAAGACGGACGGAGTTCCTTCGGTCATAGAAGACAAGTCGTAGGTAAGGGTATCGCCAGACATTATATAAATTACGCCAAGATAATAAATTGGCGTAATTACTCTTTTTGCTAAACCTATAGGTCAAAGTTAATATTCTGTTTCCTCTTCTTATATTTCTGGTCTGCTGGTTTCACCGCCAGACTTTCCAGTTTTCGCTGAATTGCTCCGCCTAAACCAAATCCCATAGACTTTCCTTTGGCGGTGGTTCTCATATAATCTTCCATTGAGGCATAGGAACTTCCACCTCCAGCACTTCCTAAAAGAACACTACCCATTCCAGTGCCTCTCATTTTGTTGGTAATTACTCTACCTTGGATTGTATGTGGTCTAAATATTTTATCGCCCTTCGCCATTATATACTTACCTAACATTTTATAATTTGTCTTTTGCCTTTTTCTTCATATTTCGCAATTTGATTATGTTTGTGCTAATCGTCTGGACAATACCCAACTGCTTCTGGATTTCTCGCTCCTCATTATGCTCTTTTGAGTTTTTCAATTCCCCCATCAATCTATTCGCCTCTTTGCTAAAATCTTCATAGTGGCGAGTAAGGTTCGCCTCCGTAAGTTCTCCTCCAACAGACATTATATAATTTAAGCGTAGAAATTATTATTCCGCCTAAAACCTACGACCCACCCCAGAAATCCCCATCCCAGAAAGTTTCGCCCCACTTCTTATCTGTGATTGCTGGGTAGATGACCCATTACCAGCACCAGCATCGCTATATAAATCGTCTTGGTCTTTGATAACCAAAATAATCGTCATATTGGGGTCGCGTATCACAATGGGGGCGAAATTACTGCCTAACAATTGAAGACGCAACTGATTGTATTGACCGCTTAATAACCGATTGAAATTAAACTCTGGAGGTTTCTCCACTATCAATTGACCCAGAGCAACATTAGGAGCGACCGAGTAAATAATGGAGGAAGGGTTCGCATACTTGTTATCAATACCACTAATAGCAACCAAAAGCGACGAGTTGGGTTGGACTTGGGGAGCAGTTGTGGAAAGAAAAGACAAATCCGTTCCTACACCAGTGTTCAAACCAGTAGAAAAATTGACGGCAAAACCTATGATTTCATTAAACTTCGTTGGGAATACTAAATTGGGGTTGAAGACAACCAGAGGGAAAACCAAACCAGCAGGGTTAGTAAATCCAGCAGGGAGGGCAATCGGCACAGCAAAGGTATTTACTTGGATAGCATAGGCAGTAGGATTGACCGCCAGTTCAGCATAATAAACATTGTCGCCAGTGCTATTTACTAAATAATGTCCGTTTGCTATAAATGAAAATTGTAAATAGGCATTAATATCAACAATCTCATACAAACCATCTGGGATGGTTATTGTGTATGTAGTGAGGACACCACCTTCGTCCCACTGGTAAGTAAATACATTGTTCTGTAATGTTGTTGCGTTGATGTTGTCCCAACTGTAAAACATCGTAAGATTGGATATAGCAATTTCGCATCCAGTCAAATCCACCGAAGAAGGAAAATTGTAAATGAGGGTGGAGTTATTTGTCCCAGAAACAATGTTGGATTGGTTCAGCACTAATGTTCGCATATATACATATTCATAAGATTAAAATTATGTTGCTAAAACTATTTTGTAGAAAGGTAGTATCTTATATTTGAACCTCCAAAAAGAAAGGGAACACTTACATATTTATCAACTGGGAGGCGACCAGTCTGCGTTCTGGGAGAAAAACCTTCAAAAACCAAACCACCATCTATGTCTTTACCGAGGGCAAGTGCTGACGCTGTCGTTCTTCGCATTATATTTTATGTGGAGAAAAGAAAAACGGCAATACAAAATATTGGTGTTCCTAATATAGTAGGCACTTTCAAGTGCTTCTTTAAGGGTTTATCCTATAAGGGTTATTATATACTCTATAATTTCTTATTTTTGGGGGAGTTAAATATATAGAATATATATGCTCTCCTAATTTACTCAAATACAATCAAAAACCACAGCAAAACCGCACTGAAAATACACCTCCCCCAAAAAACACCTCCCAACTCCGCTTTTTCGCCACTCCCAACATCTCTATACAAAACTAAATGAAAAAACACAGTATAGTGAAATATATATTTTATATAGAAAACTCTTGGTAAGGAAAAAAATTGAAAATTGGGGGGAAAAAGATTGGGGGTGAGTATTTGTATTTGTAATATATACTTATATTAAAACTACTTAAATGTTAAACACTATATAATGTAAAATGTTATTAGCAAAGAAACCACCAAAACAGATGAAGAATAAGGGTGAAATCCAATTGGACAGAAATGCTTACCAGAGGGAATACCACCATAAGAACAAGGATTATTTGAATGAGATGGAGCGAACGAGGCACTACAGAATGAAATACCCAGAAATCCTTACCGACGCATTTTATAATGACTGGGGGTCGGTATCTGGAGATGTTTTGAAATGCTGGTTGGAGTTCAAACCCATTATACAATCGCACCCAGAGTTGAAGGAGCATTTGTGTAAGTTTTTGGCGGATATGACCGACAAGGAAACGGCGAACCCTACTCCCAAAATAGAGAATATATAATATAATATCTTATGAAACATACTTAAACACATCGCTTCC
>Ga0181355_1001561_pt1 | contig 10129 bp, 15 predicted proteins | sample Fa13VDMM15DN_FD_130099 | JGI IMG/M metagenome (GOLD analysis project Ga0181355, IMG submission 130099) | Freshwater viral communities from Lake Michigan, USA - Fa13.VD.MM15.D.N | ecosystem: Environmental > Aquatic > Freshwater > Lake | place: USA: Michigan | collected 2013-09-23 | reverse complement strand
TCGTGGGTGACATTGATGGTCAGCCGCCTGTGGCCCTCTGGTGCGAAAAATACCCGGTTACCTGCAGGCACAGCCCTTGCTGGTTCGGCGAACTTCAAGGCTGCGTCTTTGTTGACCAGTGTGGGTTTTTTTAGCGTTGACATTCTTTAACCTTTTTTAATCTTTTACGTAAGAGTTTCTTGCACCACACAGTACGCAGGGCACATTTAACCGCTCACTGCGTCGATTGCATTTCGTGCATCTATAAGGCTCATACCTGCTCGAGTAGTGTCCAAACGGAAGAATCCTGCCTGCAGGCGCTTGGGGTCTTATAGTCAGCGGCAACGAATTGGCAGAGCATGAGTTACATAGGTTCAATTTTCTAGTCCAGCAGTTGGACACACAAACTAGCTGATCGCATCCGCTACACCTTCGTCTTGGTGCATGTGGCGTGCATCCACAGGACTCACAAGTTGCCTTAGGCACTACTTCACCTTCAACAACGATAAAACTTCTTTGACCAAAAACTTAGACTCAATTTTTGCGTTCGGGTCTGCCATTTCTGCCACCGTAAGACCCTCCCCCAGCGCCTCCATGTAGACCACTCGCATCCCGAGCGATGTGCCAAGCGCAACCAAGCCCAGCTCCTGTGCTGCCAACCCGGTCAGGCTCTGGGCCAGCCGTGTGTTTGGCCTGTACCGTGTCCAAATCATTCTTGCGTTGACCTTCTTTACCTGCTTGGCCTCTTCAATGAGCGTCAAAATGTCGCCAGTCGCCCAGATTTCAGCTGTGGATGCGCCAACAGGTATCAGGCACAGGTCAGCCAGTATCAGGATGGTTCGGGTCAGCTCAGCGATTCTTGGTGGACTGTCCAGCACGATGAAGTCGGCATCTTGGTGCTGCTCCACCTTGTTGACAAGTTCCTTGTGCGTGGCGGCTGTGTCAGCAACCAAATCACCTTCTTTTCCCTTTTGCTGTCTGACCGCATACCAGCTTGCTGATGTGCCTTGGGGCATATCGCAATCAATCAGGACGGTCTTGCCCTGCTTAGACAGCTCTCCCGCTAGGTTGGTGGACACGGTTGACCGGCCTGCACCGCCCTTGACCTGGATGACTCCGATGATTTTGGCCATGGTTACTTGGCGCAGGCTATTTTTAACATGGTCTCTTTAACAGAATTGGGCGGTATGTGAGCCCATTCGATATCCTCTGACGAGGATTGAAATAGGTTTTTACCACCAGCCATAGGCTCGGAGTGGGAGCTAAATGACAGAATCCGAGCGCGCTCTTGTTTGCAGTCGTATTCCCACCTCACCCGATCGGACAATTCACCATTTTTGTTCCGCTGTTTATGGTTGTGAAGCTGCCAGACCCTGACAAGGTTGCCGTCCTTGCGGATGGTTGCCGGGTCAATATAGAAGTCACTGGAGTCGGTCCAAGCCACATTTACCCACTCAGCCCAAGCTGAGCCAGTGGCCAGCAACAGAGCAAGCAGTAGTGTTTTCTTGATGACGGATGTTTGCATTTTGGTTTCTTTGGCTTTCATTCAAACGGCTGTTGGTAGCAAGTGCAAGCCGTTTGGGTGGCAAGTCGCAGACTTGTCCTCATTAGGCGCAGCTCCTGCTATAGGGGTATTGATTACAGGTAGATACAGGTACTTATTAGTGTCGTCACCGTTTCTGCGTAAATCCGTCACCATTTCTGCGTGCATAACCTCTTTTTCCGTCACCGTTTCTGCGTGCATAACTTGGGCAATCCACAGCTTTTTGTGGACAACTTTCATGGTGATGCCTTGCGCATGGGTATGTGCGTTGGGGATGGCCTGATGAGCAGGCCGTCGTCCAAGGCCTCTGCCTTGACCTGTGGGTACACGACGAGAACCTTCCGCAGCTCTTGCAGAAAAGCTGCCTTGAACTGGCGCAGGATGGCGTAGTTGCTGCCCAGCATCATTTCAACCCCAGCCCAAGGAATGACCGTAGGGCGTTTTAAATAGCTCATCCGATAGGTCAGCCAGTTGTAGATGTCCAAAGCCATTGGAGAGCGTTTTAAGGCTTTGATCGCTCTCATGTCAATCGGAATGGGCCGGTCCACCACTTCATTGAAGAACTGTTCGGACAGGGTGACAGTTGACTTCCACAGCCCTGCCTGCAACGGGTCTTTGGAGTGCCACCAGAGCATTGACCTGTCGGTCAGCCTGTACCCCATATCTGCTGCTTTGTCGGTATCTTCATAGGATGCGGTGACCGTGGCATTGAACAGGCGACGGGTTTGGTTTTTCAGGCGGGTGATGTCGCCCCGTGCGCCACCAGTGGGGGACATTCCCAGCTCACCCATGAATGCCGCCATGCTGTCGCCCAGCTCCAGCTCTCTGGATTTGGTCTTTACAGCCTCAGTGGTCAGCCAAGCCAGCAGCAGCCGTGGCACAGAGCCGTAGGGCAAGCCGATTGCCGATGGTGCTTGCAGGGTTAGGCTAAAGTTACCATTCCGCCTGACAAACTCATTACCCTCGACCTTGCTGTGTGGCAGCGTGGCCTGGACCATTGCTCGGGCCATGAAGCCCAGCGCACCAGCATCCAGCGCATCCGCATCCTCGATGGCCAGCGCCTGATTTATCAGGGAATCAATGGTTTCTGGGCGTAGGTTCCTTGCCATCTTGCACTATCGGCTGTTTGGACATGATTTAATTATTGCATATCAGCATATGTATGCAATACTGTACTTATTCACAGACTTGTATTTCCCGTGCCCCCATGATTTCACTTTGACTCCAGCCCCCACAAGAGTACGATGAGCTTTTATCAATAGGGTATCAAATGAAACTCTTAATTAACGCTGCTGTCGTGCTTGGTTTACTAGGGGGCTACGGTTTTTCAGCCGCCCAAGTGCGTTGTTCCTCTGATGGTTTTGGAGGGCAACGGTGTACAGACAGCTTCGGCAACACCACAAGGATGACCCCAGACGGCTTCGGAGGCTCCCGCATCACTGACCAAAGTGGTAACACCACGAGGGTAACCCCAGATGGCTTCGGGGGGCAGCGGTACACGGACCCTAGCGGTAATGTGAGCCGTCAAATCCCAGATGGCTTCGGAGGCTCACGCATCACTGACCAAGGCGGCAACGCCACAAGGATAACCCCGGACGGCTTTGGAGGGCAGCGCATCACCAGCCCAAGAGGCGGTGTGACACGCTGCGTACCGGATGGCTTTGGCGGCACTCGGTGCAATTAGCTCTTGGACACCCCCCTAGCTGAACCCAGTTTGTGCGGAATTTGGGCTGAACATGCTTATGGGTAGCGCCAGAATGTTTTAGTTTTCTCCCCTAGCATGGCGAATCTCGGCATTGACCAGCCTGGAGAGTTCTCGCAGTTGCTGCCGGTGACCACCCTTCCAAGCATCCCTGCTGACCAGCGCCTTGCCATCTGGGGACTGTGGGTAAATCAGTATGCACTGATGCACTGGCATACATATTGTTGACCTGTTGGTGGCCGCTGGCAATGTTGATCTATTCATTTACCCAATTACTCATGTGAGAGCTTTTACCTATCAGGCATGACAGGTTGCGACCAGCTTGGGCTTGGAGCACCAGCAGCAGGGCAAAAACACCTTCGAAAATTATGACTCGCGTTCGATTGGTCATCAGACTTTTAATAGAGCCTTAGCAACAAAAACTACTGAAAGACTCACTATGACACTCATTGACATTGGCCTCTATATCCAGATCATCCTGCTTGTGTTTCACGCATCAAAAGGACGCAGCCTGGTGACCATAAAGATTGGTTCGTTTAAAAGGTGATAAGCTGTGTTTTTAGAAAGGAATAAAAATGAAAATTCGCATCGCAGGTGCGGTTCTTTTGGTTTTGACTTTACTAACGGGGTTGGTTCAAGCTCAGGAGCAAAAAGTTATTTTTTGCGCCGAAAGTATTTCTTATCGTGCTGGCAGGTTACAAATGATGACTGCTGACAGGTGCTTAGGCTTGTGTGCCGAGCATAGTCAGACGGGATGTCTTGAAAACATGACCAAAGCTGGATGGCAAATTACTTCAACATCACCTAAAACGGTCCCAGAATGGAACACACAAGATGGTGCAAGTTGCTCTTGTATAGGTATTCAATACGCATTGAAAATGGATGCCTCAAAACCTGTTGTCACAGAGCCTCTGTCGGTGGCATCAACACAAATGGCTTTGCTTGAAAAAGAGATTGAACTCTTGAAAAAAGAGAACGGTATGCTTCAAAAAGAAGTAGCTGAACTGAAGCGCAAGAGGGTAATTGATCCAAAAAAGTGAGCCTTCTTCCTATCAAGTTAGGCGCTGAGCTACCAGCTCCCGCGCGTGCCTCAGCTCCTCATTCACCATCTTGGACAAAGCCCGTAGCTGCTCTCTGTGACCGCCGCGCCATGCGTTGCTTGCCACTGTGGACTTGCCCTCATTGGTCTTAGGCCCGGTGGACTGCTCCCACGGCCTCCACCCTCTGATTAGCTCTGCCTGTTTGCGCCTGCGCTCCAATGTCCAGCCGTTGAGCATTTGTTCTCTTTCCTATTTGCAAGGGTACGCTTCCCTAAGCGCGAGGATGAAGCCGACAGTTGACGGAATTTGCCAATCTGCTGGATTTTTATCTGCCCAGTTTAGAAAGATTTTGACGACTTGTGCATTACTTACCAAACTGGTTGCGCACATGCGTGGGCCGGTCTTGGTCTGGTCCGCGTTAGCCATCATCGTTCCCATAACGCCAGAGGCTTCCCCAAGACAGTAGTACTGCCTGGCATCTGATCGTTTGCAGATTTCTATCATGTCTTGAACAGTAGTAGCGTTCGCTGTGAGACTGCATAAAGCAATCACGGCAGTCAACAAATTTTTGAGCATGACCTCTCCTTCTGGGGTGTGCGGAATGAAATACTCCCGCTCGGGGGCCGGTTTAAGACGGTCGAATCTTGAGTATCCAATAGTTTGTTTGGCGCGGTTTCAAAATCTCCCGCGCTCGCGTGCGCCTGCGCGTACTTGTCAGGAAAGGCCCCATTGTTGACCTGTTGCGGCCCGGTGGTCATGTTGGCCTGCTTCACAAAGGTTGCCGCCTGCTTTGGGTATTTCAGGTCAACCAGCGCCGATATGGTCGCCCTGCTCTGTGCCTGCGCCTTGAGTGCCAGCGTCATGTAAAGCCCGTACTGCGTCAAATACTCTTGTGAGGATGCCCGTTTAGCAAGGCTGGTGAACATGGTTTGCAGCGCCGTTGCCTGCCCGACCAGCATGGCCTCCATTGAGGACAAATCGCCATCATTAACCTCCTTGAACTTGGTTTGCATCTCCGTCACCAGCTCGCCGATGTCCACATCCTTGCCCATGATGTTGCCCTGGAAGGCGTTTACAACCAACATTGCGTTGATGGATGCCTTGGTCGCCGCCTTTGCCTTTGCTACCGGCATGGATTCGTCCTGCTTGCACTCAATGGGCAGGGTCTGAGGGTCGCGTGGTGGTGCGGCCGGTTTGCCGGTGGGTTTGGTGGTGGCAGGTTTTGCTGCCGGTTTTTTTCTCTCAGCCATGTTTGGCTCCTTTCGTAGTCAACAGTAAACACCTGACCCGCAGCCAGGATGCCGCGCCCTGCCCGTCTGGTTTGTTGGTCAGCTCCCGCTCCACCAGCTCCCGCCAGTGGCGACCCGATTTTTTCGCCAACAGGTCGATTTGCGCCCAAAACTGTCTCTCCAGCCTGATGGTGGTTCTTTTCTCGCCCTGTGGATGCCGAAGGTGTCGGAGGGAACACACAGGCAGGGAGGAGCAGGACAGGAGGGCAGGAGGAGGCACAGAGACAGTAGTACTAACTAACAAGGGATAAGGTAAAACCCTGATAAGTCATTGTCAGCATTGGACTTTTCAGGATTGACGATTTGGTATTGAAAATCAGGGTGGCTCGATAAAGCAGCATCCAGCTTGACCATGACCTGCTCACCAAGAGGCATCTCCAGCCGGTAGCCGGTGGCCTTGAACATCGCCTCCTTGATGGCCTTGCTGTCCAGCCTGGTGGTGGATGTGAACCCGTCATGCTGGAGCAGAACAATCTGTTCAGGGTAGAGGCTGTGCGCGGCCTCCAGTGCCACCGACTCGACTCCCTGTAATAAGTGCGCCAGTTGCTGCCTGGTGTCGGCCTTAGTGGTGCTGATGGTCATGCCGCGACAATTCTCAATCTTGCCTCTGAATACCTTTTGACCGCTCAGGATGGCAGACCTTGCAGCTGCCACATCATCCCGCAGCGCCCGAAAAACAGGGTGTTCATAAACCCGCTGTGCCATCTCCTTGCCGCCCAGAATCTTGGGCAGGGCATCCTTGGAGCGCATGGAAAACCGCGCACCATAAACCAGTGCAATCAGGGCGGTCTTGACTTGGTCAACCGTCAGCCCGAACTCAGCAGCCAGCGACTCCCTGACCTTTTTCTTGTTGATTAGGTAGTGCCTGACTGCATTGCACACATAGCCATGCTCCTGCGCCATCTGGTCAAGGATTGAATAGTGGCAGTTTTCAATGTCGTAGTCATAGAACCCATGCAATGCTGCCTGTCGTACAAGTCGATAGGTGTTCTGTAAATTGACATCCTTGGCATACAGCCGACCACTGCCTGACTGTTGGTATCGGTGGATGAACTTACCAGGTGCAATCCTGTTGCGCGACATCTGCAAGACCATTCTGGTCTCATCCCGCAGCTCCTTCAAATAGGCGGGGTCAGGGACAGGGTGAAACAGTGCCGCCTGTGTGATTCCATGCTCCCTGCCGTACTGATGCGCCTCAACGACCAGGAGCAGCTTTTTCAGCATGGCCTCATTGACAGGGATGGCGGTCTCCACCCGAACCTTCCAGCCGACTCTGGTGTGACCGTCATGTCCTTTGGCTTCGACTGCCTGTGATGGCAGGTTGCGCTGGATGTCGCCATCCTCGGTCAGCATATCGGTGGTGCGCCTGGTGACACCTTGCAGGAACTTGCCGCGCAGGTCTGTCACCTTGTCGGTCAGTTGGTAGGCTTTGGTGAAGGATTGTTTTGTTGACCACTCATCCCGCCCGACATCATCCTGGTGAACATGGAACAGGCCAAGCCGCTCATTGATGGCTTTGAACTTGTTACGCCCGAACCGCTTTTCCAGACCCTGATAGGTGAAACTCGCCCAGCCCTCATAGTGTTCATGCTGCCTGTATTTGGATGGCGCTTGCAGAATCATGCCGACCAGCCTTGCCTGAACTTGAGGAGGCTCACGCCCGAACCTTGGCAGATACCTAACAAGGTATTTACGAAAAGCATCCGGTAGCTGTGCGTATCGGTTGGCATGGCTTGTTCTTTTTGGCATCCCTTACCTTTTGGCGCTGTCGGCCTTTTGGTTGATTACTCACGATTGTTATTCTTTTGGGTAAATGCTCAATTACTCAACTGCACCTAGCCCTGAAAAACCCGTTCGACATTGGAATAGACTGCGCCGGTCTTGGACTTGGACTGCAACACCAGAATGTTGCAAGTGACATCAATCAGATCCTCTAGGTCAAAGCCGCCGGTCAGCTCCTTGTCTGTCAGCTCCCGCCCGGTCAATCCCTCGATGACCTCTGCCAGCTTGGACTGCCGGGTTAGCTGTGGTGCAGTTGACCGCAACACCTTTTGACCTTCAAACGGGCCACTGGTGATGGTGAACTCAAACCCGATGCGCTCGCCATAGGTGTTCACAAACTGCTTGATGTTGGACAGGGTTGCACGGTAAGTGCCATCCTTGACGGATGCTGCCGGGGTTGCTGCTTTGGGTTTGACTACCAACATTTGGGTGTTTTCCTTTTAACGAACGGTCGATTGTTAAAAAATACTGATCCGCTCTTTTGAACTTTTCTCATTGATGTCAGGCTTTGCCCAAAAGTTTTGTCGTTTACTATCATCATGTGGGGAGTTATTTCTACTGATTAAAGGGAGTTTGCATGGGAAACACCGTCACATTCATGAGCATGCTGCCGCTCATAGTCATGACTCTTGTCATGTTTTTCTTAAATAGGTGGGTAGGCAAAAAGGTCGGCGTTTGGACAACCGGCGTGATTGTTTGCTCCCTTATTCCACTTCTGTCGTCCTTCACTTTTATCTTCATGGTGGTAAGTGGCATCGCACGACTAAGCGAAAGAATTGCTGCACTCGAAGCAAAAACGTAAAGCCAAATGATTTGCTGAAAAGTCATTGTTTGGTGATGCCGCCCACCATGCCCCAAAAAGCCGGGTCTGCACACCAGCGACACAAAGCTGCCGCCGTGGAGGGTGGCAGGGTTTGCACCAGCCGTGCCTGCTCCACTGGTTGACCTTTCAGACGCAACAAGGCCCCAGCAGCCTCCTTGACCGCTAGAGCATCAACCTGCTCAGGCTCCAGCTTTTCAGCCTGCCTGATGGTGGACTTGTCAAAAAATATTTGCAGCTCAGTGTGCAGGGACAAGTGATGTCCTTTTCATCAGGAGGTGGATGGTTGCCGGTTGCCATGTCTTGCCGGTCTTAGTGGGAATGCTGCGCCCGTTCAGGTTGTCAGCGATTGATTGCAGGGTGTTGCCGCCTGCCCTAGCTGCTTGAATCTCAGCGACTACTGCAGCCTCAGCCTGTACCTGCACCAGCCTGCCCTCGATGGCCTCAAAGCCATAGGGTGTGATGTTGGTGTACTTTTGGTTGGTGGCCTTCTTGTGCTGCAGGGCATTGGTGGTGCGCTCGGCAACCAGGTTGCGCTCGAACTCGGCCAGGACTGACAACATTTGGAACATCATCTTGCCAGCCGCTGTGGTGGTGTCGATCTGCTCGGTCAGGCTCACCAGGTCTGCCTTCTTCTTGGCGACTGCCTCACCGATGGCCAGGGCATCCTTGGTTGACCGCGCCAGCCGGGACAGTGAGTAGCTCACCAGTGCCATGCCCTTCTTGAGGGAGGCCAGCGCGGCCAGTAGCTCCTTACGAGTGTCCATGCGCTTGCCGCTGATACCAGCATCGACATAGACCTTCACCAGCTCGTAATCATTGGCTTTGCACCAGTTCACGATCTTGGCTTCTTGCGCCTCCAGGCTTACGCCTTCATTCGCTTGTTTCTCTGTGCTAACCCTGATGTAACCGATGGCTTGTTTCATGGAACTGTTTTCCTTTTAACTGGATGCTATGTTATCACATACATATGCAATATTAAAAGCGCATATGTAAACACACTAGAAAAACTCCGCCTTGGTGACGGGTCGGCTGCTAATTAGTGGTTAACCCAAACAACTTTGCTGCATCAGCGTTGATTGACCAGCCTGCGCTTTGAGAACAAAACGACATAGTTCTGTCAAACAAAAATTGGCTATCTTTGGTACTTAAAAAGTTGTTGTAGTAAGCATTCAAATCTTTCGCCTCTTCTTTAGAGGGGCAACTGATTGACGCTCCACTTTTCCAGTATGGGGAATGAAATATCAGCTGTCCACCACGTCCAGGCATGGCTCTGTAAAGTCCGCCTAAAAAGGCAATGGCACAAGAAGACGCACAAGTCTGCCCTTCTAAAACATGCGTTTTGACAGAAAATTTTCTAAAAGTTTTTCCTAACTGATAACCATGCTCTAGAAGACCACCAGAGGAGTTCAAAAAAACAAATGAAGCAAAATATCCTCTCCCGGTTGCTTGGTTACATTTAGGCATTGACTCCAAGACCCTAGCGACCACTTCGGATGAGTCAGGGCCTATTGGTCCGGACAACTCCAGATGATCATGGAATCCACCCGTGCACTGATCGCTTTCCACACTGATGTGCCGAACTTGCAAAGAGTTAATTTTTATGTCTTTGACCACCTTCACCTCTCTGCCAGAAAAGCCATAATTATTTGCTCCAAGTGGTACGTGGGTTGACGAACCACAAGCACACAAAAATATTGACGCCAGAATAAGTAGCGCAGCAAATCTAAGGTTTTTCATTATTCTTCTCCTGATCAGTTTTAACTAAGTTCTCTAGCCACCAGCTTGGTCAGGATGTCCGTGATGGTGGTGTCCTGCTCCACAGCCATCAAGCGCAGCTTCTTGTGCATCTCGTGGGTGACATTGATGGTCAGCCGCCTGTGGCCCTCTGGTGCGAAAAATACCCGGTTACCTGCAGGCACAGCCCTTGCTGGTTCGGCGAACTTCAAGGCTGCGTCTTTGTTGACCAGTGTG
>Ga0181355_1001558_pt1 | contig 10136 bp, 15 predicted proteins | sample Fa13VDMM15DN_FD_130099 | JGI IMG/M metagenome (GOLD analysis project Ga0181355, IMG submission 130099) | Freshwater viral communities from Lake Michigan, USA - Fa13.VD.MM15.D.N | ecosystem: Environmental > Aquatic > Freshwater > Lake | place: USA: Michigan | collected 2013-09-23 | reverse complement strand
GCCATGCTCGACGATCTCTCAAAGGTCGAGGAGCGTTCCGCCGAGCAGGTCGCGGAAATGGAGAAGCTGGCCGGCGAAGCCGAGCAGCTCGAGAAGGAGCTGTCCCGCGAGCACGCCATCGCCGAGAAGATCACCGCCCTGCGTGGCAAGGTGGCTGCGACTGCGAAGCCCGTCGAGGTTGCGGCCGTTCATGCGGCCCCGGCCCCGGCTGCCGAGCGTTCGCTGAGTGGCAAGGCCCGCCACTTCCGTTCGTCCAGCGACGCTGAGGCGTGCGGCCGGTGGATTCGTGGCTACGTTCTCGGCCGTGCCGAGGATCGTTCGTGGTACGAGAAGAACGTCGAGGCTCGCGCCCTGTCGCCCAACGACAATAACAAGGGCGGCGTTTTTATCCCGGATACGTTTGCCGCTACCGTGATTCGGTTGACCGAGTCCTTCGGTGCGTTCCCGGCGCAGGCCAACAACCTGACGATGACGAGCGACACGCTCTACATCCCGCGTCGCGTTGGCGGAAACACGGCGTACCACACGGGTGCCAATGCCGAGACCCAGGCGACCGACATGGCGACCGACAACGTGATGCTTTCCAGCAAGGAAGTCCGCGTCGGCACCCGCGTCCCCAACCAGCTGATCGACGACTCGGCGATTGATCTGGCCGGGCTCGTGGCTGAAGAGTTCGCCCTGGCCATCGCGCAGCGGATCGACGAAGACGGCTTCATCGGCACCGGGGCCAGCCTTTACGGTGGCATCCGTGGCATCCAGTGGAAGTTTGAGAACGAGACGCTGACGGCTGGCATCAACGACTCTTCGCAGTCGGCGGTCACGGCCCTGACTGTCGATGACTTTCTCGCCACCGTCGCCAAGGCTCCGACCTACGCGACCCAGAGCCCGACCTGCGGCTGGTACTGCACCCCGCAGATGCACGCTCTGGCGATGCAGTCGCTGGCCCTCGGCGGCAACGGTGCCCTCGCTAACGAGGTGCTGGATGGTGCCCGCCGGCCGACGTTCCTGGGATGGCCGGTGTTCCTCAACAACGTCATGCGGAAGACGGCCTCGGCCGGTCAGTGCGTGGCGTTGTTCGGCGACCTCAAGCGGTCGAGCCACTTCGCCCTGCGGCGTGCCGTCGCGGTGCGGGCGAGCACCGACCGCTACATCGAGTTCGACCAGACCTACTTCCAGGCCACCGTGTCCTATGACGCTGTGACCTCGGACGTTGGCGACGCTTCGACGGCTGGCCCGGTCGTGGCTCTCATCCTCTGAACCTGAACCCACACTCAAGACTCAAGGAACCAGCGACATGAACCACGCGGCCAACGGTCGTTCTGTGATCTCGATCAGCCCCGGCGTTGCGGGCGTTGCCTCTGCTGGCACGCACACCGTGGCGATCGACTGCCTCGGCTACGACTCGGTCAGCATCGACGTGTGCTACCGCTCGCTCGCCAACACGTCTGCCCCCAGCGTTGTGGCTATCCGCCACAGCGACACGGACGGCAGCTACGCGACGATCTCGGGCCTTGTCCAGGGCACCGACTACTCGCTGGCCGGCGTGAGCAACACGGCGGTCGTGAACGTGACGCGGTTCGAGATCCCGACGAAGGCTCTGCGGCGTTACCTGCAGGTGTCGGTGACGCCGTCTGCGGATGCGACGGCGAACGGCACGAACAACGACATCGTCGTGGCGGCCCGGCTGGGTCGTGGCGAGGTTGGCGTCGATTCGGCGTCGGATGCGAACGTCACGAATCGCGTGGTTCTCGGCTGATCGAAGACGGTAGAACGACAACTCCAACGAAGGAGGAGCCGTGGGCGCGGCGACTTCGACGGTGGCTGGCGTAAAGCCTGCCATCATTCAGACCGGCAGCGGGCCGATCCGATTGCACTGTGCCATGTCAGTGCCTCGGCTCGGCTGGCAGGATCACATGTTCTGCTGGGCCAGGGGCTTGGTGCCGTACGGCATTTCCCCCATTCGCCTTGAAGGGGCGTTTTGGGGGCAGTGCCTGGAGCGTGTCCTCACCGACATCGTCGAGAGCGACACCGATCCGAAGGCGCCTCCGCTGTGGATCTGCACGCTCGATTACGACAGCATCTTTGAGCAGGACGCCGTGCCTCGTCTGCTCACCTATGCCGTGGCCAGCGGCTTTGATTTCGTCGCGGCCGTGCAGATGAAACGGCGGACGGACGAGCCGCTATTCACGATGGTCGCCGATGGGGGCGAACGCGTGGCAGAGGTGAGCCGTGATCACTTCGTCTACCACAACGTCATCCAAGCCAACACAGCCCACTTCGGATTGACGATGCTGAAGGCAGAGGCGTTGAAAAAGATGCCTCACCCGTGGTTCATCGGCAAGCCCAACGAGGCGGGCCGATGGGAAGACGGGCGGGTCGATGATGACATCGCATTCTGGGTATCGGCTCAGAAGGCAGGATGCAAGATCGGCGTGTGCCCTCGCGTAGCACTGGGGCATGCCGAGGTGTGGATCAAGTGGCCCGACCAGAACATGCGAGCGAGCCTGCAGCACCCTGGTGATTTCTGGGACCGAGGCGGCAGGCCACCGGAGAACGTGTGGAAATGAGCACGACGATCCCATTGGTGCAGGTCCGCTTCCTGCGGTCCTACGCTGGATACAAGGCCGGGCAGATTGTGCCCGTGACTGGCGGGCTGGCTCGCACGCTCGAGCTGCAGCGGTACGCCGTGCGGCACGTCGAGGCTCCGGCCTTTGAGTTCGCCACGGCCCCAGAGCCAGCACTGGAGCGAGCCGTCGCCCCGGTGGCCAAGGCCAAGCGTGGGAGGCCGAAGCGTGCGTAACTGGGAACTGCCGCAGACTGGCAGCCGCTACCGCAGCCTGGTGGTCGCCACCGCCAGCGGCACGGGCGACCGCCCGGTGAGCGTGGCCGAGGCCAAGGAGCACCTGCGGATCGTCGATTTCACCGATGACGATACGTATATCGGCGGGCTGGTCGATGCCGCGACATCGTGGTGCGAGGACTACTGCGACCGCACGTTCGCGGACAAGCAATACACCGTGGCGTTCGATGACTTTCCGAGCCTCCGCATCGAGCTCCCGCGCCCGCCGGTGCGGTTGAACGCGACTGCCACGAGCGCCACGGTGACTATCTCGTATGTGGATTCAGCCGGCACCACACAGACCCTCACGTGGTCGCAGTCTGGAACGCAGCAGTTCCGCGTAGACCGCGACCACGTTCCTGCCTTGGCCTACCCGCTGTACCTCGAGGACTGGCCCAACGTGCGGCTGGATGACAAGGCCGTGCAGATCACCTACCTCGCCGGCTACGGCGGGGCCGCCAACGTGCCGAAGCCGGCCGTGCACGCCATCAAGATGCTGGTGGGGCACTGGTATGCCAACCGCGAGTCGGTGCTTGTGGGCAGCATTTCCAAGGAGCTTGAGTTCGCCGTGTCGGCTCTGCTCTCGCCACTACGCTGGAAGCAGTACGCATGAGCCTTGAAGGTCGCATTGCCATCGACGTGGCGTTTTCGGACTCTGCCGCCGGCACCGGCGTGCAGTCGCTCAAGCGGCTCGCACTCACCAGCACCGACGCCTACAGCAGCGGCAAGGTCGCCGTGCTCTCTGGTACGTGCGGGACGGCAGCGGTGGCAATCGCCGTGGCTCCCAGTGCCTACAAGGACTCCAGCGGCTCGGCCGTGTCGTTTGCCAGCGTAAGCCGGTTCGCGTTCGCGGCTTCTTCGGCTGCCGTGTGCAGCGAAGCGGCCGGGGCCGGTGTGGCCATTTCCGGTGGCGGCCGCGTGGCGATCTGCGATTCTCGATCTGGTGGCACGGCCGGGTTCAACGTCTCTGCCTACTCGGGCACGGCTTCGTACACGCTCGTCATCTACGGAGCGTAGGCCATGCTTCGCTCTGGACTCATGGACAAGCTTGCCGAGGTGCAGACACCTACGGAGAGCACCAACAGCATCGGCGAGCCGGAGCTGACGTGGTCCGCATTCGCTCAGCGGTGGATCGCACTGCTGCCGCTGTCGGGCAGCGAAGCCGTCAGTGCCATGGCCAACGAAGGCGTGGTCACGCATCGCATCCGCATGCGGTACACCAGCGGGCTCAAGCCGAAAATGCGGGTGGTGGCCGAGGGCCGCACGTTTGAAATCATGTCGGCCGTCGAGCGTGGACGCCGCGAGGAACACGAGCTCCTGGTGTCGGAGGTCGTGGACTGATGCGTACCGACATGACTGTGGAAGGCGTCGAAGAGATCCTGAAGGGATTCGCCATCCTGCCCAGCAGCATCCAGAAGAAGTACCTCGGGGCTGCCGTCCGCGAGGCTGCGAAAGACGAGATTCCAGAAATCAAGGCATTGACGCCTCGAGGCCCGACCGGCAACCTCCGACGCAGTGTCGGTGTGAAGGTTGAGAAGAAGAAGCGAAACGCCACGGCCGTCGGCATCCTGGGCTACCGCTCCAAGCGTGGCGGGAACAATTCGGAAAAGGGATTCCACGCCTGGTGGGTGGAGAACGGCACGAAGTACCGGCAGCCCAAGGACTACGTGCTCAAGGTGCCGATGGCGAACGCGGCCAAGTACCCGTATCTGCGTGGCAAGGTGGCCCGTATCGGTGGCAACGAAGGCGGCATGATCTTCTTCGGCCAGGTCAAAGGCATGCCAGCGAGCGACAAGTTCAAGCGATGGGCCGACGCCAACCTGCCGCAGATCAAGCAACGGCTTATCGGCAAGCTTGACGGGGCTCTCGGCAAGGCGATTTCCGAGGCCGAGCGGCAAGCCATTCGCAAGATGTACGGCAAGAAGTAATGCCCACGACCACCCACATCGACGAATCGCTCGTGCAGCTGCTGGCGGCAGATGCCGACATTGCCATGCTGGTTGGCGGGCGTATCTATGCCGTCCAGGCTCCGCAGGGGGCCGACCTGCCGTGCATCGTGTACCAGCGCGAGAACACTGGCCGAGGGCCGTTCATGCACATGCAGGGCATGACGGGAATCACGCGTGCGATGTTCACAATCTCGGCGATCGGTGACTCGCTCGTGGGCGTGCGAAACCTCGCCCGAGCCATTCGACTCGCCCTACAATTCAAGGTAACAGGCAGCATTCGGCTGGCCGTCGTCAAGAGCGACGATGACACGCAGGAGCCGCCAAACAACGGGGAGCAACTCCCCATCTACCGCACGGATTTGTCAGTAGAGATCACCTTCACGGAGGCTTGAGAAAGCCATGGCAGTCGATATCGGTCAGGGCACGTTTGTGTCGTTCGGGACGGCGCTGCACACGGCGACCGGCTTCAAGATCACCGGCGTCAATCACGGCGGCGTTTCGCGTGCCGTTGCCGATGCAACGCACATGACATCGTCTGCCAAGGAGTTCGTGGCAAGTTCCATCTACGATCCCGGCGAGCTGTCGGTCGAGGTGCTCTTCGACCCGGCCGTGAAGCCGACGGCCGACATGGCGAACGTGGCGACCAACCAGACCGTCAACGTCTACTGGGCCAGTGGAGGCACGACCACCACGCTCTGGAGCGCCTTCGGCTATGCCACCGGCTTCGAGGCTGGTGCCCAGATGGAAGACATGATGAGCGGCACGCTCACCATCAAGCTCAGTGGCACGCTGCCGAGCTAGTGCTGACAGGAGGCGCGGACAGTGGCTCTTACCCGTGAGCAGATCAAAGCCAAGCGTGGCGTTCGGCCCCGCGTGGCGTTAGACGTTCCAGAACTTGGCGGCACCATCTACGTCGCCAAGTTCTCTGCTAAAGACCGCGACCGCTTCGAGCAGATCGTGACCGGCGGCAAGGTTGGCGGCGTCAATCTGGACAACGTGCGGGCACGATTCGTCGCCATGGTGGTGGTGAACGAAGACGGCACGCGGATGTTTGATGATGCCGACGCCGACTGGATTGGCGAGCTCGACACGGACATCGTGCAGGCCATCGTCGATGCGGGATTCAAACTGAACGGCATCGGCGGCAATGCAGTGGAGGAGGCGGCGGGAAAATAGAACGGCAGCCGGTGCTCGCGTTCCTGTACCGGCTGGCCTTGAAGCTCGGCATCTGGGACGTAGAGCGGCTGGCCGACGAGATGAGCGTCGATCAGTTGTACGGCTGGATGGGCTACTACCTGCTCGAGCCGTGGGGTGACGAGTGGCTCAGAGACGCCGTGGCGATTGCTCAGAGATACAACGCAAACCGAGGCAAGCGGCAGCCCGTCAAGAAGCCAGAGGAGTTCCTGCCGGTTCCGAAGCGGGCACAGACACCAGATCAGATCCTCGCCACGCTCAACGCGATCCCGAGATAAGCCATGGCCAACAATTTCGGTCGCGTAAACGTCAGCATCACCGCCAGCACGGGCGGGCTCACTGCTGGGTTGTCCAAGGCCGGGCGGCAGCTGAAGGGATTTCAGAAGAGCGTCGGCGGGCTTTCTGCCTTGAGCGGAACGCTTGGCGGAATGATGCCGATGCTGATGCCGGTGGTGGGCGGGTTCGCCACTCTGGCTGGAGCGGTTGCCGCCCTGACTTCAGCGACGCGATCTGCGGAAGCCCTGCACAATCTCTCGCAAGAGTTGGGCGTGGCGGCTGGTGAATTGCAGGTGATGCAGCAGGTGGCTGCCGAGTCGGGCGTGAGTCAGCAGCTGCTCACCACCGGCCTGCGTCGTACCGCTCGAATGGTCGGCGAGTTGTCCCAAGGCACGCCAGCTGCGGCCAAGGCATTCGCTCAACTCGGCCTGACGATGGACGATCTGGCTGGGCTCAGCACGACCGAACAGTTGGCGGTAATTGCCGACCGCATTGCAGCCCTGCCGCCGCACATGCAGGCCGCAGCGGCCATCGACATCTTCGGCCGCAGCGGCCAGGGGATGCTCAACTTCCTGCGGCAAGGAGGACAGGCGTTCCGCGAGATGGATCGGTTGCTCACCGACCTGGGCGTGAAGATGACCGGCCCGCAGGTTGCGGCCATCGAAGCCATGGGCGATGCGATTGGCCGGCTGGCTCTGCCGATGCAGGGCTTCGTCAATCAGTTCTTGGCCCAGCTGGCGCCGGCTATCACCGCAGCGTCCAACCTGATCGTCAAGTTCTTCGCCGAGAACACCAAGGGCTGGACTATTGCGAAGACTCTGGCGGACGGCCTGGTGGTCAGCATCCGCGTGGTCGTTGGTGCCGTCACGCTCCTGACCGGCGTGTTTCAGGTGTTCGTCGCCCTTGGCTCGCAGATCGGCCAGATGTTTAGCGAGTTGTTTGGCCTGATCCTGCAGGGCGTGTCTCGCGTTATGAAGTCGATGGCGGACTTGGCCGGTGCGGCCGGGTTCGGCGACCTGCAGGCGTCGCTTGCCGAAGGCAGTCGCGGTGCACGCGAAATGGCCGACGGTGCGTTTCAGATGGGCGAGATGTACGGGCAATCTGCGGCCGACACGTTTGAGCAGGCCGTTCAGAATATGGGCAGCCCGTTTGCTGGATTCGACCGTGAGTTTGCTGCCGCCCAGGCGGATGCTCAAAAGGCTGGTGCTGCCGGTGCGGGTCAGGCTGCCGGCCAAAGCATCGGTGCCGCCATCAAGGCTGCGTCTTCCGAGTTGAGCGCCCTGGTTGTCGGCTCATCCGGCGGCGAGTCCTACCGCAACATGCTCGCTCGTGGCGGCGATCCTCGGCTCAGCGGTGCCGACGCCGCCAAGCAGACTGCCGACAACACCGAGCGTGCGGCTGACGGCATCGAAGACGTGGCCGCTGCCGTGCGTGAAATCCCCGGCTTCGGCCAGGCCCAACTGGCGATGGTGTAACCAATGGCAATTCGCACCGTTCGCCAGCTGCGTTCGTTTCAGTTCAAGGAAACGAAGTCCGACAAGGGCAGCATCCAGTACGCCGGCTCCGTAGAGCTGCTCATCATCTGCGATGCGGCGCCGGATTTCGGTGCCATCAAGAACGACACCAGCACGTGGCCAGAGTTCTTCAATCGCAAGATTCCGCAAGTCAACGACAACGAAAACGTCGGCGGCATCCAGTTCTATGTGACTGGCCGCGACTTCGAGTACTACGACGGCGAAAACGAGTTCTGCGTCAAGGCCACGATTCAGTACGACAGCAAGCCGGAAATCGACAACGACGAACCGAACAAGACTGACGAAGAGCGGACGTGGCTCAAGATTTCGATTCAGTCGCTGCAAGAGCGGCGGCCGGCGAGCGAGTCGAATCAAGAGAACCCAAACGATCCGATCAAGCCGCCACTGAACTCGGCTGGCGATCCCGTGGACGGCCTCGAGGAAGACACGGCCCTGCTGCGGCTGACGTTCACCAACTCCAACGCGACGGCCCCGGATTTTCCGACGCTGTTCTCATACCTCAATACGTGCAACCAGACAGCGTTCCTGGGGGCAGAGCCTTATACGCTTCGCGTCACCGGCTACGGGGCCGACTTCGACCAGAAGAATCAGGTGTGGTCCGTGTCTGTCGAGTGGACGTACAACCCGTCCGACTGGCGGATTCGCTATTACGACGTGGGGTATCACGAGATCGTCGGAGGCGAGCGTCGGGCGATCATGGACAAGGGCGGGAATCCGGTGAGCAAGCCCGTGCCGCTGAACAATGACGGCTCAGCCAAGGCTGTCGGCCAAGACCCAGACGTGCTGACCATCGAGCCGTACGACGAAAAAGACCACACCATCATGCTCCGCACTTGCGGGCTTTTGTAGGAGATAGCCATGGCCAATGAAGTCACATTGTCGCTCTCGGTTGCCGTGTCCAACGGAAACCATAACGAGACCTTCACGGCGTCGGGCCTGAAGTTCGACCAGGCCGCCCAGGGCGTGCACGCTCAGATCGTCAGCGTGAGCACGGCCGTGGCGACGCTGTCCATCGGGGCCGTCTCTGCCGCCGGCTACGCTGGGTTCCGCAACATGAGCACCGCCACCAGCGGGACGGCCTACGTGGCCATCGGCTCCTATGACGGCACCAACATCCAAGAGTTCTGCAAACTTGGCCGTGGGGCTGCCGCTGTCCTGCCGCTCGTGCCGACGATCACGCTGGCAGCCAAGGGATACGGCACCACCGGGAAGATCCGCTACGTCGTGTTTCAGGAGTAAGCCGTGGCTGACACGTTCGGCTTTTCTCTCAACGACGCCAAGCGTATCGGGCGGGCCGTTCGGCTCGTCGAGCGTGACGAGCCCCGGCAGGATCTGAGCGGCTCGCGTGACGCCACGATGTCACGCGGCGTTCGTCTGCTCCTGGCCAAGCACGAAGGCACCAACGGCTGGGCCAAAGAAACGACGGCCACTGTGACCGTCTACAACGGCGAGCCTCTGGCTTCTGCCATCACGGTTGTCGCCCACAACCAGTTTCTGACGTTCTCGACTACGACGGCGTGTACGCAGCGGTGGGTGGCCCTCGGCCACAACGGCTGGGGCTGGTACGCAATCAGCCAGGAAAAGGCGTGCACGACCACGACCACGTGCTCGATGGACTACGCGGGCATGGACTACTCGGTGCTTCCAAACTTTGACGCAACCAAGATTCAGCTACTCGGGCACAGTTCATCTGGACCGTGTCTCCAGTGGTATGACATCGCAACATGCTCCACGGCAGCATGACGCTTATCACCTTTCAGAACGGCAAGCCTGTCCTGCGTGACGGGAATGTAGGAACTGAGCAAGCGTGTTGCTGCAAGTGTGGCCGCTGCATCATCGACGGTGAATGGGACTGCCGCTACACAACAAAAGCACAGTGCGAGGAATGCACCACCACGTACTATTGCGAGAACCTTGAGACGGCCGAGGTGACCGTTGTCGCTGATTGCAGCGAGTGCGTGGGCGATAACGTGCTCTGCTATGGCGTCAGTGAAGGCCCGTGCGGAACTTGGGACGCAAATGCCCCATGCGAGCCTTGCCCGTGCGAACAAAACTCCGATTGTCCTGAAGGCAAACTCTGTTGCGACGGCGTGTGCAGCGATCCGCTGTGCCCTGAGACCAAGTATTACCACATCGTTTTCCACATTCCTGCGGTCCCGGGGCCTGCTGGCACGTCCAAGGTTTGCGAGATTGTTGTGCCGCAATGTGGAGTTGCCGTAATAACCCGCGCCGTTTCGTACGGGCCGTTCTCAAGTTGCACCCTTGCGGTCTCAGCAGAAATCGGTGAAGGCTGCGTCTTGCAAAACATCGTCGTGACGCAGAGCAGCGGCGGTGCTTGCGATG
>Ga0181355_1001557_pt1 | contig 10138 bp, 2 predicted proteins | sample Fa13VDMM15DN_FD_130099 | JGI IMG/M metagenome (GOLD analysis project Ga0181355, IMG submission 130099) | Freshwater viral communities from Lake Michigan, USA - Fa13.VD.MM15.D.N | ecosystem: Environmental > Aquatic > Freshwater > Lake | place: USA: Michigan | collected 2013-09-23 | reverse complement strand
AGGGCGACGTTGTAATCCCCGCCAGTTGCCGCAACCAGTGCATTTTCGCCAATGGCGACATTTCGAGAAGCGTCTTTACCGCACCTGAATGCTGAAGCACCGACGGCAACGTTGCCGCTTCCGTTGCTGTCACCGAGAGCCGAACCAGCACCAATGGCAGTGTTATTTACACCGGTAGAGTAGAAACGCATGCTGTTGTTACCAATAGCAACGTTGCCCTCACCCGTGGATACATTCTCTAAAGCAAAGCAGCCGAGAGCAGTGTTGATACTTATGCAACCAATAACCGTACCAAAAGTACTAGGAGTAGCGGGCCCCAGAGAGGCGGTAATCCAGCAGAGGCCAGTGGCTGCGGTAGAACAAGCAACGAGAACTTGACCGTTGGTGCCTACTGTGAACGCCGTCGGTGCGTTAGCCGCAGTCCCCGTAATCAGAGTGCCTTTTGCTGTGATGCACGTGTTAGGGATAAAAGCAGAGGCCGCTGCAACAGGAGTCAGAGCAGTTGTGGTATCTGTGCCAGCTTGAGCCAGGGCGTTTGTGGAGAGACAGACGATACCGGCAGTGGTTGTTGTTGCCGGAACAGCGTCAAAGCCAACATTCAAAAACTGCCAGGCATAAACGCCAGGAGCAGTTTCGGAAACCAGGAACCAATCACCGCGAGTTGCAACCGTAGCAGAGCCGCCAGGAGGAGTCAGGGTTCCGGGTGTGGTTACAACAACGTAGGTGTTGACGGTTGTGGCGTTAGCAGCAGGTAACACAGCGCCGACGGTGTACCCAGCAGTGGAACCAACACTGGTTACAGACTCAACAAATCCGGTGCTTGCGTCAATCGTGCCAGCTAAGTCGATACCAGGAGTCGTGAGCAGAGTAGTAATCTGATCCTGCAGACACTTACCAGCACAGGCAGTCAGTGCCAGTGTTTCCGAGGTATTGTTCAGAGCGTTCGTCAGCTGAACCGCCCCAAGAGCAGTCGTTGAGGAGGCGCTGACGCTAACGACAGGGGTGGTGCCTGCAGTTACAGCAATCGGAGCGGTGCCGGTCAGAGCTGTCAGCGGAGCGATCCCCGAAGTGGCGGAGGTGAGGCGACCCTGAGCGTCAACGGTTAATGAGGCATTGGTGTAAGAACCAGCCGTCACAGCCGTGTTAGTGAGAGAGATAGTGCCGGTTGTAGTGATCGGACCCCCTGACAGTCCGGTGCCAGTGGTAACCGAAGTGATGGTTCCTGTGCAGGGAATGTTGGAAGAAGCAGAGGTCAGACGACCCTGAGCATCCACTGTGAAGGAGCCGTAGGTGTAAGAGCCAGCACTGACCGCAGTGTCAGCCAAGGCAATTGTTCCGGTCGTTGTGACAGGACCACCGGTCAGGCCAGTTCCTGTGGCCACGTTGGTGACCGTGCCGCCGGTCGGAGGTGCGCCGGAGGTAGCATCCGTGATGCGACCCTGTTGGTCGACGGTGATGTTCGCCAGCGTATAAGAGCCAGGGGTGACAGCAGTGTCAGCCAGAGCAACGGTCCCGGTGCTAGTGATTGGACCGCCTGTCAGACCGGTACCCGTAGCAACAGAGGTCACAGTTCCGCTGGTGGCGGGGCTCTTCCACGCAAAACCGGTGGGGGCCGTGCTGTCAACAGTCAGAATCTGACCAGCAGTTCCGATAGCTAAGGGTATGGGTGTGTTGACAGTCGAGGTACCACCAAGCAGAGCACCCTGAGACGGATAACAAACGTTGGGTACGAAAGCGGAACGGGCAGTTGCGGGAGTAAGAGCAGTCAGGGTATCGGTACCAGCCTGTGCCAGAGCATTCGTCGAGAGGCAAACAATGCCTGCGATGGACGTGGTGGCGTAGGGGAAACTGGTGCCAACATCAAGGAAGTCCCACTGAGTGCCGGAAGAAAACAACCAGTCACCCGGAGTCAGTATGAATGGGCCGGTTGGACCGGGTGGGGTGTAGGTGCCACCTGTTGTAACGATGACGAAATAGTCGGCGTTACCAAGAGCAGCCGCAGGTAATGCACCACCGGTATTAAATCCTGCCAAAGCTCCGGCGTTGGTGGCGGTAACCATCGACCCTGTGGTGGCGTTGAAGGTGCCGGCAAGAGTCAAACTAGAAGCGACCAGCAGTGCGTTGATCTGCGCTTGCAGGGAGTTACCTTGGTTTGCAGTCAGAGCAAGAGTGGTGGAAAGGCTGTTTGTACCGTCGAAAAGCTGTACGGCGCCAGCACCGGTAGTAGAAGCAGCGGCGATGCTAACGATCCGAGCCGTGGTTCCAGTGACGGTGATGGGGGCTACGCCTGTGACAGAGGAGACAGGTGCTGTGCTGGAGCTAGCAGCGGTGAGCCTGCCGTATGCGTCAACCGTAAAGGTAGCGTAGGTGTAGGTGCCAGGGGTGACGGCTGTTGCTGTCAGGCTGATCGTGCCGGTCGATGTGATCGGACCGCCAGTGAGGCCCGCACCGGTATTGACAGTGGTTACGGTTCCTGACCCACCGCCACCGCCACCAGTGGCACTGATGGTGCCAGTTGTGTAGTTGACATTAATGCCCGAACCCACAATCAGTGGGCCAGCAACGCTCGAAAGCGCGTTTGTTTGTGGGCTGTAGAACGGGTTGTTCGGAATGGGAGCAGTAAGGTTGGGTCGGAAGATCGCCATTGTTGTACCTAAGGTCACCAGTTCGTGGTTTGTGCGGAGTTGTATCGTTGTTTGGTTTTACCCGTTTGCTTCCAGAGCTTTGACTCTGGCCTCAAGAGCATCGGCTCTAGCAATGGACTCTTTGAGAGCAGCCACGAGAAGGGGAACTACTTTAGAAGTGTCCACACCTTGGTACTTGGCATTGCCTTCTGCATCAACTTCGTCTTTTGTGCCAGTGACTGCAAGAGGAACGAACTCTTGTAGTTCGTGAGCGAGGAAGCCCTGGTGGACAACTTCGGGCTCGGAGATAAAGTTGAACTCATGGACCGGTAGGGCACGAACAATCTCGGTAGCCCCTTCGAGGTCTTTGACGTTCTCCTTGAGACGGTAGTCGGAGGCGGTGGTGTATAAAACTCCCACGATACCGTTTGCTTGGATATTGCCTATGCAGGCGTTAGAGGGGTTACGGAATTGGATGTATTGTTTCCCGCCACCAAAACTGTTCCCCATGTTAAGGACAGCACCAAAGGTGCTATCCGAGAGGAAAACAGTGTCGGCAGTAGCATATGAAGGAGTTGGCAATGCACCACTGGGGGCTTTGAATACAAGTCCATTGTAAACGCAAAGGTTTCTGTTCAAGTCGCCAGTAATCCAGTTGTCGGTGGCAGAGAAGCCGATGGCAAGTTGACAAGAGGCGGTGTTTGAGGCAGGTGCTACGGAGCTACCGATTATAACGTTTTGGGAGCCGGTTGTTAGGGCGCCAGCCGCTGAGTCCCCAACTATTGTGTTGAAACACCCGGCAACAGATTGCCCAGCGTAGCAACCTATGGCGATGTTGTTAGAACATCGTCCGTTTTGGAACGCAGAAAAACCGATCGCGATGTTACAGCCTCCGGAGGCGTTGACACCTGCTGCATGGCCAATTGCTGTGTTGTAGGAAAGGGGGGTGCCACCAACCATGGTGAACATCCCGACAGCCGTGTTACCGGTAGTTGTGCCTAATCCAGTACCAGAAAGATGTCCTAAAGTTGTGTTGAAACACCCAGTCGTAAGGTTACTAGCGGAACAGAAGCCGACAGCCGTGTTACAGCTACCCGTGGTCAGCGCACCGAGTGCGTTGTAACCAAAAGCCGAGTTGAAGTCGCCAGTGGTAACACAACCCAAGGCGAGGGGACCAACACTGATTCTGTTCGCTGCAGTGCAACCACAAACAGTGCCTAGAGTTAGGGGAGTGGCTGCAGCCGGTGAACCCCAGCAAATGGCATTAGATCCGGTGCTCAGAAGCACCTGACCAGCTGTACCACAGAAATCAGCACAGTCAATGATGCCAGCGCCAGGCTTAATGGCTTTGGTTGATGTACCTGTGAGCCAGTTGTCGGTGCCAGAGAAACCGATGGCCAAAGTGCAGGATTCTGTTGTGCAAGTATTTCCAACGTTTGGACCAATCAGTACGTTTTGAGATCCTGTAGTAATTGCACAACCGGTAGCATACCCGAGAGTAACGTTAAGGCATGCAGTTGTGGCCGCATTAAGGGATTTATAACCGAGAGAAGAGTTGCAAGGAGCAGTGGGGCAAGATGCCGAGGTTCCTTGAAGAACCCCAAACCCGATGGCGGTGTTGAAGTTACCCGAAGTATACCGAGAAGCGTATGCACCAACTACAACACTTTGGCACTGTGGCACTGAGGCTGCAGCACAGGAACCAATGGCTACGGTGCAGCTTGAGCCAGCGGTTATGCTCCCTAGTGCGGTCAGGCCGATAGCAACGTTTTCGTCTCCAGCTCGTTGACCCGCTGTATTTCCGATGTAGACGCTTTGGGAACTATTTGAGTTGATTCCCGCGTTAATGCCGATGAAAACCGATCCGACAGCAGTGGTGGATGCACAACCAGCACACGCCCCAATGAAGGTGTTCCAGAAACCAGTCGAGAGTAGGCGCCCCGCACCAGATCCTACGGCAACGTTCCAGTCTCCGGTCGGGTTTGCGTTTAACGCTTGGTAACCTAGAGCAACAGCCAAAGTCCCAGCGCTCTTCGTGCAGCCAAGCACGGAGCCGATCACGGTCGGGGTAGCTGCAGCTGCAGAAACCGTCGCCCAGCAAACGCCGTTGGTGGCGGTGGAGCAAGCAAGCAGAGCTTGGCCGTTTGTTCCTACGCCGAGAGTGGCAAAGGAGTCGGCACCAGCGCCAACAAGAAGGTCGCCTTTGGCGTCAAAGTCCAGGCAGGTGATGGGTCGAACTCCCCACTCCAAGCCAGTAGAACAGGCTGAGTTTGCGTAGAGGATTTGACCGTCGGTACCAACCGCCAGGGCGGCCGGAGTAGTCGGAGTTGAGGTTGTGATCAGGGTGCCTTTGGCACTCAGGAGGGAGCAAGGGATGGCAGCAGCGGGTTGAGCAATCCAGCAAAGACCCGTGGCCCCAGCATTGCAAGCAACCAGCATTTGACCGTCAGTGCCAACCGCTAGAGCAGTCGGAGTAGAGGCAGCGGACCCGGTAACAATCGCACCTTTGCCCGTAATAGTTGCGCAGGGAATAGCAGCAGCGGGTTGGTTAATCCAACAGAGGCCGGTGGTTGTGGATGCACAGGCAACCAGCATTTGACCGTCAGTGCCAACCGTAAGAGCCGAAGGTGTGCAAGCGGCACTCGCACCAAGGATGTTACCTTTGGCGGTCAGGGCCGATTTGGCGAGGTAAGCCGAAGCGCCAGCAGCCGGTGTCAGTGCGGTTGTTGTGTCTGTGCCAGCCTGAGCAAGGGCATTGGTGGAGAGGCAAGTGATGCCAGCAACCGTGGTTGTAGCGGCCGGAGCGTCGAAACCGACATTCAAGAAGGTCCAGGCATACACGCCAGGAGAATTTTCCGTAACCAGGAACCAGTCACCGTCAGTGGCAACTGTGGAAACACCGCCAGGAGGGGTGAAAGTTCCAGGAGTAGTTACGATGACGTAGGTGTTGACGGTTGTGGCCGATGCGTTCGGAAGGACAGCACCGACTGTGTATCCCGCAGCTGCTCCAACACTTGAAATCGAAAGAACGAAACCGGTCGTGGCATCAACTGTTCCTGCAAAGTTAATGCCAGGAGTTGTTAACAGACCTGTAATCTGGTCCTGCAGACTCTTACCAGCGCATGCTGTGAGTGCCAGAGTTTGGGAACTATTATTTAGATCATTCGTAAGTTGAACCGCACCCAGAGCAGTTGTGGAAGACGATGCGATGCTGACCACCGGAGTCACACCAGCGGTTACTGCGACGGGGGCTGTGCCAGTGACCGCAGTCACAGGTGCTGTGCCGTTGCCAGCTGCGGTAAGGCGGCCCTGAGCGTCCACAGTGAACGAGGCATTGGTGTAAGAACCCGCTCCCACAGTGGTGTCTGTCAGGGCGATAGTGCCGGTACTGGTGATTGTTCCACCCGTAAGGCCAGTGCCAGCCGTGACCGAAGTTACCGGAGACGTACCGGAAGAAGCAGAGGTCAGACGACCTTGAGCATCGACTGTAATAGAGGCATAAGTGTACGAGTTTGCAGACACACCCGTGTTGGCTAGGCAGATTGTACCGGACCCAGTCACAGGGCCGCCGGTCAATCCAACGCCTGTAGCAACCGAGGTCACAGTGCCTGCGCAGGGAGTGATCCACTCCAGACCAGCGCTGCAAGCGGAGTTGGCAGCCAGAACTCTGCCGTTGGCTCCGACAGACAGAGCGCTGTATGAAGCAGCACCTGTGCCACCCAGAATGTCGCCCTTGGCTGTGAAAGCTGAGCAAGGAACCGGAGCAACACCATCTGAAGCAGCAGTCAGACGACCTTGCTGGTCAACAGTGAAAGAACCGTAGGTGTAGGAGCCAGCGTCTACAGCAGTGTCAGCTAGAGCAATTGTGCCAGTTGTGTTCACAGGGCCACCAGTCAGTCCAGTGCCAGTACCAACCGAGGTTACAGTACCCGAGCAAGGAACATTAGAGGAAGCGTCAGTCAGGCGACCTTGTGCATCTACAGTGAAAGAACCGTAAGTGTAAGTACCTGCCGATACAGCGGTATTAGCGAGCGAGATGGTGCCAGTTGTGGTGACCGGGCCACCGGATAACCCCGTGCCGGTTGCGACTGAAGTTACAGTTCCACCGCCACCTGCTGTTCCATCGGTAACAGAAGTGATGCGACCGTAAATGTCAACGGTAACATTAGCGTTGGTATAGGAACCAGCTGTGGCACCAGAAGACGCCAGTGCAATTGTGCCAGTGGAGGTAATTGGTCCACCAGTGAGGCCAGCGCCAGTGGCAACTGAGGTGACGGGAGCAACTCCATTACCGGCAGTAGTCAGGCGACCTTGTTGATCAACAGTAAACGAACCGTAGGTGTAGGAACCAGGAGACACCGCAGTGTCGGCAAGGCAGATGGTGCCGGTGGAAGTGATCGGTCCACCGGTCAAGCCGACTCCGGTAGCGACGGAGGTAACGCCACCAGGAGAGTTGGCCGCCCACTTGAGGCCAGTAGCGCAAGTCGAGTCAACAACCAGGAATTGACCGTCAGTGCCGACAGAGAGAGCGGTCGGGGTCGAGGCAGCTGTGCCAGTAACCAGAGCGCCTTTTCCTGTGATTACGCTGCAGGGAATAACAGGAGTGCCATTTCCAGCAGCTGTGAGACGACCCTGGGCGTCGACTGTAATAGAGGCATTAGTGTACGAGCCAGCACTAACCGCCGTGTTTGTCAGAGCGATTGTGCCTGTCGAGGTGATGGGGCCACCACTCAGTCCAGTGCCGGTTGCCACGTTGGTAACAGTGCCGCTCGTAGCAGGGGCCTTCCAGGAGAAACCAACGGGGGACAGGGCGTCCACAGTCAGAAGACTACCAGCTGAGCCAAGAGGCAAAACAGCCGGTGTGCTGGCGACATTGGTGCCGCCAATCAGATCACCAAATGCGCCGAAACACACATTGGGAACAAAGGCGGAGCGAGCGGTTGAGGGTGTAAGAGCAGTAAGAGTGTCAGTACCAGCTTGTGCGAGTGCGTTGGTGGACAGGCAGACGCTACCGGCAACCGTTGTGGTTGCGTAAGGGGATGCGGGGCCAACATTCAAGAACTCCCAAGCAGCACCATTAGACAAGAACCAGTCACCTTGCGTGGCAACTGAGGAAACACCGCCAGGAGGGGCGTAGGTGCCGCCAGTAGTTACGATGACGAAATAGTCGTTGTTGCCAGGAGCCGCAGAGGGCAGGTCAGACCCAGTGACAAACCCTGCAGCAGCGCCACTGGAGGTGGTCGAAAGTAACGCACCGGCTGTTGCATCAAAGGTGCCAGCCAATGTCAGGTTACTTGCGGCAACCAGTCCATTGATCTGCTGTTGCAGCGAATAGCCCTGGGCAGCGGTTAGGGCAAGTGTTGAGTTATTGTTATCAGTGCCGTTGTAAAGTTGAACAGCACCAAGACCAGTTGTTGATGCGGTGTTGATGCTAATTACCTTGGAAGTTCCTGCAGAGACATTTATCGGTGCTGTGCCCGAGATTGAGACAACAGGAGGTGTGCCCGAGTTGACTCCTGTGAGTCGACCATAGCCATCAACAGTGACGGTGGGGTAACTGTACGTTCCTGCGGATACGCCTGTCAATGTTAGTGCGATTATACCAGAGGAGGTGATTGGACCACCCGTGAGACCTGCACCTGTGTTAACAAGGGTTACCGTCCCTCCACCACCACCACCACCTGCAGAGCTAATATATCCAGATATGTAGTTAATCGAAAGTCCTGTCCCTACAATAAGGGGACCAGTAGTCGTTTGAAGGGCGTCGGTTTGGGGAGAAAAGAAAGGATTGTTTTCTATTGGTTGTGCAGGATTTCTAGGAGGCCTGGGAAGAGCCATGGCTTGCTTCGTTAAGTATGGTTAGTTTTACCCGTTGGCCGCCAACAAAAAAGCCCCGATTTCTCGGGGCTGAAGTTAATCGGGAGTGCCATTGTGAAAAGGCGAGGTGAACGTCTTAGTTTTTCGTAGGTCAGCCGACAGGTGTCGAAGAGATTTGCGTCCAAGTTGCGGGGTTGGCACCATCATTATACAACACATACATTAAACCAGACCCAGAGTTCCACCACAGAGTTCCAGGTGGGTGGTCCGTTGTACTCGGAGCAGTATCAGAAATAACAGTATTTGCGAAAACGTAAGGCATGCAGCTAACCCAGGTAGTACCGTCCCAAACACGTAGAACTGGAAAAGGTTGGATCAATCCTGTATACTTGGCTGTACCGTCACCTAGACCTGGACCGGTAGCTGTGAAAGTCACCCCTACAGTATTGCTTGGAGCCCCAATAAGCATAAAGTTGGTTGTACCTAAGGTAACAATCTGGTAAGAAACTCCAGCCCGTAGATTAGGAGCAGTAATAGGAGTGGAGGTTCTTTTATCTAGCCAGAGTTCTCCAACTGAGTTGCCAGGCCACCCTATTGGGGCGATCAGAGGATCATTTGGAGAATCTTCTCCTACATAACAAGGACCAATTTTTATTAGGTCCTGGCTAGGCTCGCTACGAAAAAACAGTCCTGGTTGGTCCTCATTGACATTTACTGCTGGTTGTCCAATCAACAGTTTCGTGGGATCTGGTCTTTTGTTATCAACTTCAGATCTTAGAAGCTGAATCGGAGTTACTTTGTTGGTCGCCATAATTTGACTAAATGTCGTTACAACCGAGTAGATCCCGGAGGTTTATAATGTGTTTTACCCTATTAAGCCGGAGTCAAGCCTGATAAGTTGCCCCTCAAGGTTGACCGATACTCCTGGACCCACCTTGATATCAGTGTTAAGTAAGCTGTCTGGAAGTGGGCATGTGATAAACTCAGAAGAGGTTACGACCCTGATGTTACAAGTTGTTCCCTGTTCTGGGGCATTCGCAAAAGTTATGCTAAGTAATCCAGTAAGAGGGTTCACACCAACTGTATAAGCTAGGCCAGCCAAGGCATCACCTGCGACTGCTGTAGGTATTTGCATAACACCACCTAAACTGACAAACATATTTTCGGAGTTTACAATGGTATAATCCAGGGGTTGTAGATCGACAGTGATGGGGAACACTTTATTGATGTCATTAAATAGAGGGGAGATATCATCTATTGACGTTACAAATACAGAACTTACTCCTGCATCCCTGTACCGGGAACCTGACAAAATCCCTCGAATATTTAGAGTCGTACCAACTGATGGTGCGTCACCAATAAATGTGAGTTTTGGTTCTCCTCTGTCAAGGGTTATAGTGTATGCAGAGGATGCTTGGAAATCTCCTGAAGGATTCTGTTCCACCCCACCCAAGAAGACCATTGAGTTTAAGTTGGTAATTTCAGGTAGAGCCGGACTCAGGTCAAATGTACTACGAATGTCATCAAAATCAGGCAGTAAGGTGAAGTTAATTACTTCCAAAGTCACATTGTCGTCATCGGAAGTAACTACTCGTATGTCACAAGAGGCATCAGCAGGGGGAGCCTCGTAGAATAGAATCTCAGGGATCAATCCTGCCCCACTACGAATCACTTCGTACGAAGCATCACCTGGGTTT
>Ga0181355_1001552_pt1 | contig 10155 bp, 5 predicted proteins | sample Fa13VDMM15DN_FD_130099 | JGI IMG/M metagenome (GOLD analysis project Ga0181355, IMG submission 130099) | Freshwater viral communities from Lake Michigan, USA - Fa13.VD.MM15.D.N | ecosystem: Environmental > Aquatic > Freshwater > Lake | place: USA: Michigan | collected 2013-09-23 | reverse complement strand
TCCATGATTTTGTCAGCGAGTCCTTTACCGAGTACTTCGTCTAGTTTTTTGCCAGACCAATCACCAGCAGCACGGCCAGCTGTTTTGGTAATTGTGCCAGTTTTGTCAATGTTTATGATTATGCTTTCACCTCCTGACTTTGGTACAAGTTCAATAGACTTATCACGAACATCACCAAATCGAGAATCGGTTATTTTTTCCCACACAGCTTCTTCTAAGTGTGTCGCCAAGTTATACCTCGCACTTGTCTGCTCTCCGTTAATCCAAGCAAAGCGGTCTGCTCCACTGTCTACGGCTTCGATAAGGGCACGTTTAGTGGTAGGGATTTGCCAGTCTTTGAGTAGGGGGTTGTTGGGTACTACGTTCTTCTCTCGTAGTTTCAGTGCATATTCAAGCACCTTGTCTTCCGTAGGGTGTGCATATACCTGTAGGCCGTTTTCATCTAGCACCTGCCATTTCTCTAGCCCTAGTTCAGGCTTAAACTTTTCAACTTTCCATCCCGCAGGTATTTGTCCTGCAAAACCCTTATCCCTCCCCTCCCTCGCCCAGTCACTCTGTAGCTCCTCCATAAAGGCGTACTTCTTGCCGCCTACAGTCCGTTCGTTCATACGGATATGGGAGATGACGTTAGGTTCGCTCCAGTGACTTGACTTGTAAGTGTTTATTTGTTCTGGTGGAAAATTAGTATTTGCATTTTCTAAAAAGCCTTTTACCGCTTTTTCTGGAGTTGTGTAACTTTCGTTTGAAGATGAGATACCGCCATTTTTATTATATATAGCAAACAATTCTTTATCTGACCATTCTGGTTTGAAAGGCTTAACTGTAAACCCTTCTGGTAATTTGGTTAATGATTTACCTAACTCAAGTGGTGCCTGTATCAATATCTCACGGTAGTTCTCTCCACCTGGTAGGGTGTATTGGGAGTATTTAGGTTCAATAAATCTTCCGACATTTCGTTCAGTGTCTAATGAATTATTGAGCCAGTCAGCGGCATCTGATTCATTATCAAAACCCGATTGTATACGCCTTCCATTTTTATCAGCAACATAATAAGTGCCTGACGATAAATCTTGAAAAACTCTAAAATCTCGTTTATCTAACGATTCTGTTATACGAGCTTTTTCTTTTCGCACCGTCTCTACAGTCCCCTTCAACTCCGGTGCAAATTCAGTAGCTTCACTAGTAACAGACTGACCTTTGACGTTCTGCCATTGGTTTTTAGATACGATGTATGTTTCACCGTCTTGAAGGAGTACTTTGTTTCCTTTAAGTTCGTATGGTGTCAGAGCTTCACCAGCTGGGATCACTGATTTCTTACCGTATACGTCAGTAACAGGAGTGTCACGCTTCATGTTTATATCAGGACTCTTTGCTACAATGTCAGACGGTGCAAGACCTTTAGCTTCCTTGAGTCCTTGTTTTGCATCTGCTAGGTTCTGTACTGGATTTGCTACACCTAGCTTCTGTGGTGTACTATTAAGAGATGAAGATTTCTGTACTTTTGACGCTTGCGCTCCTATCACTTGTGGTTTGTTTAGCGCATAGCCTCCTTGTCTAAGTTGTGGGTTTTTAAGGTTTGCCTTTGCACTGTCGAAGATCTCTTTCAGCTTACTCGCTTTTTCAGGCTTATTAAGCATTGAGAAAATATTGCCTCTTATTGCAAGAGCTACTTTTTTTGTACTAGCTTTGGCTGCTGGGTTTTGAGCTACGTCCCACGCAATACCAGCACTTTCACTAGAAGCTTTGTTTCCTAATGAGTTGATTGCATTTAAAATATCTCTAAGTTCTTGATCCGTAGATTTCATGTTAGCTATACTCCTTAAAATAGCTTCTTGTTTACTAGGATTAGATTCTTCTTTAAAACCTCCACGCCAATTACGCCCTGTTTCATTTATTACAGGCTTCTTTAAATCACGAGCTTTCTTAGGTTTAGCATTTTCAGCTTTCCATGCTTTCACCTCAGCCATAACAGCTTTAGCTTCAGCTGCGACTTGTTCCTTGTTTTTAATGTAGTCAATATATCCAGCACGTGCTTCTTCTACTGTATCGTATGCACCAGAAGTTGATTCTGAGATGCGTTCATCAATTCCAAGACCACCCTTAGTCTGTCCCTGTTCAGATAGTTGACCTTTAAATTCACCACGTTTAGCAGTGAACTTAGAGAGAGCTTTAGCTGGATGTTCATCAAGAGTTTCTTTGGCAATCTGAAGAGCTACCAGTTTGTTTTCTAACTCATCTGGTAATTCATTTTTAGCTTTTACTGCCACTTCTTCTACATCATCACTAATATTTAGGTATTTCTTGAGTTCAGCTGGCATTTCTAGTGGCTCTTCTGCCATCTTCTTCAAGTTTTTTATATCGAGACTATCAAGGTATGGTAGTTTCTCTACACCCTTTTCCATACTCTTAGACGGACGAAGCTGTATTACAGGACCACCGACTACTTCTTTTCTACCTGGTGGTAGTGCAAGTGGCTTCTTTGGCTTAGGAGCTGGTAGAGCAAGCTGTCCTCTGTCCTCTGTAGCACGTTTAACTGCCTCTTGTAGCACTTTATTTGGCTTAGATGGACGTTTGGTAGGTTTACCAAATTTATTACGTGCAGAACGTCCAGCAAGCTTGCTAGATACAGTACCTCCAGCGATTGATCCACCAATTACTCCAGGAATACCGCCCATCGCACCTCCTACTACAGCACCAGCTACAGCACCTCCGGCACGAGCTACCATTTTCCCTAGTTTTCCACTGTCTACAAACTTACCCTGGAGTCCAGCAATATAGTCAGAAGCATCAAGATACTTTTGTATTTCAGCGTTAATCTCCTTGATATTTTCCTTACTGTATTTCTCTACTGTTTCTTTATAGCCACGAGCTAATTGCTTATGGTATCTAGCAGATTTTGGTCTTGAGTAGTCTCTACTAAGAGGTTGTGTTTTTACCTTAAGACGATGTACATCTTCTAGCATGATTCTACCGTCTTTATTCTTAAGACGAAGACCATCCATTTCACGTTTAATCTTATTAAGAGCCGTTATGAGTTCAGCACCCTCTAGGGCTTCTTTTACTGTTCGAGTGATTTCTCTTTCAACAATCTCTAGTGGAACACCAACTTGCTCACGTTTTAGTAGTTTTGCAACAATATTATCAGCCTGTCCAATTTCTTTAGTTTTAAAAGCTTTAGCTGCTTGTACCGCACCTACAATCTTTCCATCATCATTAATGACTCCTGGTTTAGTCAGTACATCGCTTTCAGCAGCAGTTCTACGAGCAGCCGTCCAACGTTCAGGATTAGCCGCTTCAGCAGCCATACGAGCATTAGTAGCTTGATCTACCTCCCTAAGAGCCGCTTCACGCTTGGCTACAGTTGCATCATCAGCGCGTTCACTAATAGCTTCACCAACTCTAGCAAGTGGTTTAGTTACTGGAGAGGCTACATCTGCAATAAGGTCACGGCCTCCAAGAGCGCGAGGAGAGTAAAGGAGTGAAGGGACAAGGGTAGGATCATTGATAGCGGCTTCAGCAAGTCGTCCACCTCCTTCAGCTAACGCACCTCCTACACCTCTTTCTTGAGCCATTCTAAAAGCCCCAGAAGCAAGGTCATCAACAAAGTTGATACCTTTTGCAAGGGTACTACCAAAACCACCAATAATATCTTTGGTTCCTTGTATAGCACCACGTTTGCTGTATATGTCTTTGAGAGCTACACCACTTTCATAGATATTCTGTCCAATGTTTAGTGGGTTTTGACGGTCAAATGGGTTGACTGGAGCAGCAATATTACGAGCTAAGTTAATTGTTGAGCCTGGAAGGTTACCAGCTGTTTTGAGAAGTGAAGTTCCAATAGGGTCAGATGCTTGAGATGGAAAGGCTGCTTGACCTTGAGCTACACGCCTAAACGGATCAGTAGATTCAGTGCTTCCAGCTACAGCAGCGCCAAGAGCTTGAGCAGGTCGTTGAGTACTTTTAATACCTTGATAAGCAGTTGCTACTTTTCTAGCATGTCCTGGAACATCGTATTTAACACCATAGTCATTAACACCTACTGATGGTTTACCGTTTGAGAATCTACCTGTGTATGCGTCTGGTTCTCCTGCTCCAGCGTTCCACATTGAAGCAATTTGACCAACATTTTTACCAGAATCTTTCCATTCTTTTATTTGACTATAAGCTACTTTGTTTTCATTTCTAAGAGACAGTGGAGCATTTTCATCACCTAAATATTTCTTAGCAGAAGCTTTCCACGTATCATTAGTAAATTGATACCTAGAAGCACCCCCGAGGTTAGATCCCTCTTGAGGTAAAACCTCTCTATTGCCACTCTCAACTTGACGAATGGCTTTAGCAAGATTTACTACATCAGGGTCGAGTTGGTTTTGTGGCATAAGTTACGTTAGAAATCGAATAATGGGTCACCTACTTCATTACCTCCCATACTACCACCTCCACTGTACTGATTTACGGCCTGTTGCCAGCGAGCGATACTGTCTTTAATTTGCTGAAGGTTCTTTTGGAGGTTTGCGGCAGACTGTCCAGCGTCTAGTGCGCCAAGAGCAGATTCAAGCAAGATGAGTTCCTTGTCTGAGATAGCACCGAGCGCACCTCCGGTCTTAGAAGCTTCACGCATAGCGGTAAGTTCACTAAAGGCCACACTTGATTTAAGTGTATTGAGGTCAGCTTGGAAGTCACGAGCATCAGTAGCAGGAATCTTAGACAAGAGGCTACCGAAACCAGTAGTCCACGGACTTACTCGTCCCATAAGGTCATCTACTGATTGAATAGTACGTGTAGCGCGTTCTTGTTGGTATGGAGAAGCTGTACCAGGACCAGTTGGAGTAAGGCCCTGTACTACAATGTTTTTGTATTGATCTGGTACTTTAGAAATGTCACCACCTCCGTTTACAAATGATACCCATGAGTCAGCTACCGGATCAGCACCACGACTGTATGAGCCAATAGCTTCACCAGTTCCTCCTCCGTATTGCTTGTACGTCTTAGTTTCAGGGTCCCACTCGTATCTTGTATCGTTTGCTCCAAGATTAAATCCTTCTTTCTTTTCGTTAGCAAGCTGTTCAGTGTAGAGGTCGTTATATACACCTGCGGTACGAGCAGCAGCAGATTCTTGTAGAGCAATATCAGCTAGTTCCTGTTCACTTCGTCTTCGATCCATGCTAGCAGATTGTTGAGCGCCGGACTTAAGACCACCAGATTCATCTAGTAATTCTTCGTATCGTCTTCGAGCGTCAGTGTCTTGCTGTTCTTTCTTAGTCTGAATATCAGTTAGAGCCTTAAGAGCGTTCTCTCGTTGCTTTTGCAGGTTAGTGGCTTCAGTTGGATTTTCAAGAGAGCGAAGGTATTTCAAGTATTCAGGGTCTTGTTTCTTGTCAGTATCTCCGGCTTGGAGCTTTTGTTGTACACCAAGAAGACCCTGCTTGATTGTCTCAAGTTTACTATTTCCTTGACTACTCATTTGATTTTGAGCAAAAGTCTTTCCAGCAGGAGGAAGTGTGGTACCTGTTGTGCCTGTAGCAGAAACGTTTGATGGAGTCACAGTTGGCTTGGTAGGACCTAGTTTTGGCGCTATGGTACTACCAGATACACTCATGTTTTTGCCAAAATCCTTCCAAGCTTGAGATGGCTGGTTACTACCTAGTGTAAGTTTTGACCTATCTCCTTGAATAGTTTTATCGTAAAACGATTTAGGAGGTTGTTTAGTTGGAGTACTACGAATATTAGTCAGAGCTGGAGTGAATTGTTTTGTAAATTGTGTTCTGGGATTCATAAATTGTTAATTAAAAGCCACTAGCTTGCTGATAAGAATCGTAATACGGCGCTTGCGGAAATATTGACTGTGAACCGATAGGCGGAATGTATGCACCTTCCTCGGTTTCACCTTCATTATCCAACATCTGACCGATTAGTCCACCATAATCCTTTGTATAACCGGCTTCCTGTCCACCATCGTACTGCATCCAATATGTCTTAGCTCGACTAAGGTCGTTCTGGTTTTGCCAGAAAAGAGCAGCTGTTCGATAAATGATAGCTGGTTGATAAGCTTCTGGTATAACTGGCACCTGTCCAATCGTGTAGGTAGCAGAGCCAGCAGCAATAGCAGTTCCTTCGTATGGTTTAAGGAGTGTAAGGGCTGTAGCGCTGGTGTAAGCACCAATCTCGTACCAGAAACCATCACCACCGTTAGCAGCGGTAGTATTGTTTATCTTTATGTAACGGCCTACCATGTCGGCAGTCCATGTGGTACCAGAACCTACAAGAGCAGTACCTTGATTAGCAATAGACACAATGGTACCTGCTGTATAGTCAGCTATACTCAAGTCACGAACATTAAGACGGCCTCTCATGGTCATTTTTCGACTTGAGGTAGAAGGAGTAGGATTTAGGTAGAACTTCTGATTTTCAACATAAGTAAAGTACGGTACATCACTTTCACCTAATCTAGCTTGGAGAATCTGTTTCCAACGTGTAGGATCGAAAACCATTTCAGGAGTGTAGATGGTATCACTTGATGTACCAGTACCGCTATACACCCACAAGTCAATTATTTTACGAAACTTATTAGGAATCTGGTATCCAGCTTGACTAGCTACGGTGTCAATATCTTTCGTGGCTTCAAGAAAGCGTAATTTACCTCCCTGTAAGTTACAGATAGTTTTAATTGAGTCATTAACGTAGCCGTCTATGACGGTCATCTTTGTGGTATCGGCCACGGCTACGTTACATGCTTGTGCTGATTCTGTTCTCAGCGAAGTGTAGGTTTTCATAATTAACTTGTTATTATAATATCTTCATTGCTTACTAATGCCATTTTCAGAAACTCTCCTTCTCCAGTAAAGGTTAAACAACCTTTAATCTGAATATCTGGGCTAGAATCCCCGATAGCCATCTGGGAGTATCTTTTTACTGTGTCTTGAGCTTCACTAGGGTTTAGTTTAATCCACTTTTGGAACCTAGCTTTTCCTGTACCTGTAGTCACTCCAGTAGCCGTTTCATCAATAGTGACTGTGTATGTACCAGCGTTATTGCTTATGTTAGTTATATGAGCGCATAAACCGCTACCAGTACCTTGAATAAACTCGACTTCACCGCCCTGTGTACCGTTAAAGCCGGTGGCTGTTGGTCCATAAGCGGTAATATCAGTAGTGGTAGTAAATGAAGTAGTGTTTACCCAAGTAATATCTGCATAGACTGGATCTTCTTCGTTAATACGAAACTTAAACACAATAGAATCAGTAGATGTGGCAAACTTCTTATAGATTGACCATAGTCTTTCCCATTTATCTTGAATTTCTTGAGAATCAAACCAAGTAGTTACAAAGTAACCCTTCTTCTGAATTGCGTCTATCGTATCATCATAGAAAATAGCGTAATTAGTAGTGGTACCAGTAGTGTTATCAGTGTAGTAGTTAGCTCCAACTAAAATAATACCGTTTCGATCTGATGAATCATCACCTAGATTTGCATTAGCAAGCGCTCCAACCTCACGAACTCGATACTGTCCAAAATCAGTGATAGTTGTTGTTTCTCGTGGAGTGTATCCAATACTGTACTTGTGAGTAAATCCAAAATCAGGGGACCATTCCCATACACCAGATGGTAGGTTTTCTGGCACAGTATCGTCAGCATCTTCATAAATGTTTCTCACAAGAGCTTGAATAGTGCCGTTTTTGGTAGCAATTAGTCCTCTACGGTGAATATAACGAGGATTAGTCGCACCTGTATTAGTACCTTTCGGCAACTTACGGCCAACACCAAAAGGTAATCTGCCGACTTCTTCGAAAGAAGAACCGGTAAATTGTCGTAGTATTCCATCTGAGTCCATTAGGTACGGAATGTCATCCATTGTAGTGAGCGCACAAATCTCGTTAGCTTCAATGTAATAACGTTCAGTAGCTTGTGCTGAAATACCGTCCCAGCGGAAAATAGAACCCTTACCAGCAAGGTTTTCACCGTTAATAGTACCAATCCAAACTGAATCAGAAGTTTCTGTCATACAGACAATAGTAAATCCAGTTGGAAGGGTAATAGTATAATCACCAGAAGCAGCCCAAACATCAGCTGATGAAAGTGACTCTACCTCTGAACTATCACCGACATATAGACGATTAAACTTACGGAAGTATTGAAGAATACCGTTAGATGGAGTAGATGTGATTAAAGACCACGCTCCAGCGTAAGAAGATTTTGCATATAAACCACCATTATTAGAAGTGAATAAACGGTTAGTAAAGACAACCATGTCGTCACTTTCATCATAATCAGTTTGAGCGCCAGATGAACTGTCTTCTGTAAAAGCTTCATTAGGGTCAAGAGTAGATGCCGCTGTTCTAAAGATACTGCCGCCACATAAAGCCCACCAAGAACCGTTAAATTCAGTAAAAGCTATCGGCAAACCAAGTTGCGCGTCACTAGCACTACTGGTATTTAAGAGCATACGTGGTGATACACGCATTACACCTAAATTACTCTGCAGGTCAATATTCATTGTTGACCAAAAACTACCTATGGAGTCACCACGGTTTACTTGGTTGTATGGTCTGTCTGCTGATGGAAATTCACTAATCATATATTTATGCTGAGGTTACTGCTTCCCACGCTGTACCAGTGTAGAAGTTAATTTTATTGGTAGTGTCGTTAAAGATAATCTGTCCCTCAACTGGAGCTGCTAAGTCGTCTCGCTGAGTAGTGGTCATGCTAGGTAGTACCATTCCCCAGCTAGTACCGAGGTTGTAGGTCATAACAGCATCATAAGTAGTGTTATAGACTATTTGACCATCTAAAGGAGTAGTAATGGCTTCCATTTGGCTATTAGTCATACGAGGAAGTGTCTGTCCCCAAGCTTGACCGTTGTATACCATGAGAGCTTCATAGTCATATGCATATGTCACCATTCCCTCTACTGGATTGCTGATTATAGATATATCATCAGTACGAGGTGGCAAAAAGCCTTTATTTCGAGCGTTTAAAGTAAGTAAAGAAGATTCTTCAGGAGAAGTTTGACCACCATTACCAATAGAAAGACTGTTAGTTATAAGCGCACGTTGAACAGCACGATATGTATTTACATCATCAATATTATTCATAATCGTGTTGATACGACCCTTTTCAACTTGCTTTTCAAGATCAGCAATCTTTCTTTTTAGGTTATCAAATTCTCTTTTAATTTCAGGTGTCATAAGCTTACGCTAGCTAATACTTTATTAACAACGGTAGTAAAGACTACTACTGCTACACCCCATACCAGCATTACTTTGCCTTGGAATCCCTCTTGTTTTTGTATTCTTTCTTCATGTTCTTCAACAATAACTGTCAACTTTTTACATTGTAGTTCTATGTTTTCTAGCGTAGTCATAATACGGATAGTCAAGTCATCGTGTCGCTTCTGTGAGTCGCGCACTTCTTGAATCATCTCTTTTAGTGAAAAGTTTTCGTTTTCCATATTTACATTAGGTTAAAGAAACCGGAATTAACTGTTGCTGTGGACACTGGTGCAAAACCAGCGATAGCAAGCCCAAAGTCACTTGTTTGACTTGAGGTGTTGTAACCGAGAGCCGTAATAGTACTTGCGGTTGACTGTGTAACATAGCCAAAACCATACATACCACTAGTGTATGTAGCTGTGTTGAGTTCGGTGTGTCCTGTACCAGTTACAGTTGGGTCTGTACCAGTAGTTGAACCAAGAGCTGTGAAAACGAGTACATTGTTTTGCGTGGTAGTCGCGTTTATTGTGATGGAATTATCTGTCGCGCCTGAGTAACTAGTAGTAAAGTCAACTGGTGAGGATGTATTGCCTCCAGTAATAGTAAAGGCTCTAGCAATACAGTCACGACCTACAGAACCAGCCAGTACGTCTACCGCTACTGACTGTACACCAGATGGCGCGTTGGCAAGGTAATAAATATACCCCATACCGTTACTGCCTCCAGCTACAGCTCGTGTCATAGCGTTGCCACCATAGGTAACACCAACGATACCTGTATTTGCACCGTATCTCTGAGATATAAGGACTACCGCATTGAGGTTGCTGCCTGTTCCAGTGTGGTTGAAGTTAAAGTCGTTAGTGTTGATTGAACTAGTAGTAGAGTTTTCAATTACCGGGCCACTCCACGCAGCGTGTTCGACAACTAGCTTAGGATCATTAGATGT
>Ga0181355_1001548_pt1 | contig 10158 bp, 5 predicted proteins | sample Fa13VDMM15DN_FD_130099 | JGI IMG/M metagenome (GOLD analysis project Ga0181355, IMG submission 130099) | Freshwater viral communities from Lake Michigan, USA - Fa13.VD.MM15.D.N | ecosystem: Environmental > Aquatic > Freshwater > Lake | place: USA: Michigan | collected 2013-09-23 | reverse complement strand
CGGCCCGTTGAGCACGTTCCTGTGCTGCCTGTAACTGTGCGATCTGTTGTAACTGTGGCTGCGGCTGGGCGGCACGCTGGGCTGCGGCCTGCCGTTGAGCGACTTGCTGTAACTGTGCAGCACGCTGCATCTGTGCGGCCCGTTGAGCACGTTCCTGTGCTGCCTGTTGAGCGGCACGCTGGGCTGCGGCCTGCTGTTGAGCTGCACGCTGGGCTGCGGCTTTTTGGACAGCCGCCAATTGGCTTTTAGCTGATCTTGGGTTAAAGGTGGCCATTTGGGGTGTCCTTATCGGGCGGGGGTATTGGAATTATTGAGCATCGGACTGACCGAGTCAAACGGGAACAGTGCTTGGAACTGGGCACGAGCATTGCCCTGCGTCGGTGGACCGCTAGACGGCGCAGCAGGCTTTGTCGTGGCCGCGTTGGCGTTCATGCCGGGGAAGCCCCGGGTGCTGGGTGCAACGGGCAGCTGGCGCAGCTGACGTGCTGCTTGGCCTTGGACCGTGAACGGCGGCTGGCTGCTTGCGACGGGTTCGGGCTGTGGCTCTTCGTACGTGGCGTAGTTCAGGCCAGCGGAGAACAGGTAGCCGTGGAGCTGGCGGGCGATGTTGAGCTTCTCCCGCTCGGTCTTGCCTTTGCGCAGCAGCAGTGCGGCGAAGTCGGGGTCCTGCGCAGCACGCTCTAGCAAGGTCACGATGCTCATGTTTGGCATTTTACCGAGCACGTTGCGAAAAAGACTACTACCGGCGGCAGCTGCTTGCAGTGATCCGGGCCCCGCAGGTGCAACTGTTGAAGCCGCTCTCAAGCCTAGGTTACCAATAGCAAAATCTGTAATAGCATCCGCGCCGGGCACCACCTCGTCCATGGTGCGCCCGCTGGCCACGGCCTTCTCGATGCGGATCATCGGATCGACCAAGCGCTTGATGTTCTTCATCTCACCAAAGGTCATGATGCCGTTGGCACGCATGACGTTGACGATGGACGGCTGGTTAGGACCTAGGGGCTTGAAGAACGCGTCTTCAAACGCCTGCGGGCTGAACTTACCGCCAGCACTGGTGGCCTTGGTGTAGGCGTAGTCGTACAGCGAGGACTTCAAGCCCCGGATAGCGGCCTCTGGGCTGTTTGAAGACTTGACCATAGTGACCAAGTTGCGCATATCGCGCACGGGCGTATTGCCGTTGAGCATGCTGCCGACTGCAAGGCTGGGCCGCTCCCCGCCAATTTTAAGGACTTGGCCAAACGCGTACTGGTCAGCCGCGCGCTTCATCAAGGCGCTGTTCTCGTTTTGAACCATGCGGAAGGCGTTCTCGGCCTTGGTAGCGTCGGTCAGGTCCCCGGTGATGCCCAGCTTGTCCAGCATGGGCTTGTTCTCAGCCACGAACTTCTGCAGCTTCTTGGTGTTCAGCCGAGTGACTTCACGGCCCGTGGCAGGATCAAAGGTGGTGTCAATGGCAGCGGCCGCGCCCATGCGAAGAACACGCTGCTGTGCATCGGCCATGGAGGCCGCGCCGGCACGAGAGACGTCAGCGGAAGGCTTGAGGGCCTTGGCCTGTGGGCTGTCCACACCAAAGCGACGCACTGCGTCATCGTAGCGGGTGGACATGAACTTGACGGCGTCTTCCAGCTCGTTCATGCGCATGGCGGTCACGTCGGGATTTCCACCAAAGGCACGTGCCACCAAGATTTCAGCAGGCAAACGCTCGGCACCGCTGCCGGCCACGTCACCGGTCTCAGATGCCGTTTTGGCAAACGTGCGGGTGAAAACGTCGTTGAGCGACTTGGAGAAAGTGCGCGCCTCGTCAAACTCAGGGTTCTTCAACGAGTTCAAATCCTGCAGCATGCCATCGGCTATCGAGCCGTAGAAGTTGGCGTTGTTCATGTCACCCTTGCCGGCGGCTTCTCGGGACATCTTGAGCAACGTGGAACGGTAGTTCACCAGTTCATCTGCACCCAGAGCCTTGACGTTCGGCATGAAGCGAGCAGGCACTTGGCGCGTGTCAATGAACTCCTGGGTCATTTGGCCAGCGCGGAATTTCTGCACGGACTCCTTGTCAATGCCCATCGCCTTCATGACGTTGCGCACAGGCAGTGGAATGGCGTCTTCGTACAGGGCTGGTCCCACGCTGACAGCCCGATTCAGGAAGCTGTTAGCGGTGTTAGAGGGCGTCAACGTAAAGGCTACACGAATGCCCAGATTGTTACCGGCGGCCCTGCCCTCCTGCTTTGTAATGGACGAAGCAGTCAGGCTGTCCAACGCGTTTGTCCACAACTGAGACTCGTAGTCGCGGGCGCTGCGCAACGCAGTTTCGGTCTCGTTCTTGACGATCGCACCGATCTGCTGGCGCGCCTCCGGCGTGTCCCGTGTGATACGAGAAATCTTCAGCGCGGCGTTGGCGTCTGCAGCGGCCAGGCGGCCGTCGAGCATCGAAGTGAAGCGTTGCTCCTGCAATTTGGCAGCCATAGCCAAGGCGTCTTGCGTGCCAATGTTCTTAAGCCGGTCTACTAGCATCTGGTAGGCCATGCTTGCTTGCCGCCCTTGCTCTCGGCTTTCGCCCAAGAACTCGCGGCTGGCGCTGCCCAGCGCCGTCTCCATCTCGGTCAGCGCCAAGCTGCCGGTCTTCTGCGCCGAGGTAGGGGTGATACGTTTTGCGCCCGGCAGCGACAGCTGGTCAATGGGCATGTCCGCTTCTAAGCGGCGAATCAAGGTGGGGATGTCCTCGCCGGACTCTTGAAGGATGGTGTACAGGCGGTTCGCGGCCCGTGCTTCGCGGGACCCGGCGCTGAAGCTGCCGGCCATCTTGGACAAGCCATCCGCCACGGTGGCGCTGGCGTTGATGACAAAGCGTCCAGGGGCAAAAAGGCCCCCTGCAACCTCTCCCATAAAGCGCGTGCCGGGGGCACCCGGATCGTAGGACTCGGCAATGCCACCGCCTACGCCTGCACCGGTGGCAGCGATCGTCTCACTAATCTTAAAGGTCTTGGGGTTGCGCACAGCGGCGTCGCGGATGCCCGTGATAAATCGGCCCACACGGTTGCTTGTCAGGGTGGGCAGGTAAGGGGTGGCCGCGATGAAGGGGAGGGTACCCCCAAACGTCTTGCCACCTTCTCGGTAAGCCTTCGACGTGGGATCAACCGGCTCAGGGAATAAGGCCTTGTAGCCTTCTTCGGCGGTTTGCCCGACGTAGTAGCCCCCAAATCCTCCGACCAGCATTCCACCTACTGCAGGAATCGGGCCAAATGGAAGGCCCAGTTTCAATCCGGACACCGCACCGGCTACCGTGGGGCTCTCCTTGATGAGGCCTTGGCCCGCGCCTAAAGCGGCCTCGCCCATGCGCGTGAGCATCCCGGGGCGGGACTCTTCCAACCCCTCGGGTAGCGTGTCCGAAGAAAAGGCCTCGGAGAAAATGCGCGTGCTGGCTCCTCCGCCAACGGGCTCTAAGCCCTCAGGCAAATCCTCGTTTTTGCCTCGAACAATGTCGACAACAAGCCCGGGATTTTTCGGGTTAACTTTTTCGGACATGCGGGCCCCTTACTTTGCTTTTGGTTTAACGCGTGCGGGGGTTTTGCCCATCCACAAGACCTCTGTCCCCGGATCATATTGGTTGAACTCTTTTACGCTGAACACAGCGGGCGGAAGCCCCAAATTATTGTACTGCTGGGAAAGGGCTGAGGCACGTTGCCGTGCATCCGCCTTGTCAGCGGGCGACAGCCCGGAGCCTTCGCGCCCTTGTTCCTCGTACTCTTTGATCATGTCCCGAAGAGTGGAGCCCAACGCAATGAGCTTCGTGCCGTAGGCGTCGGGGTCTAGGGTGGCGTTGGGAATGATGCCGATAACAGGGCGCAAACGCTCTTGTTCCCGCACGCTGCCTTGCGTGCTCTTGAGCAAGGAGTTAACAATTCGCTCGGCCTGTTGCCGGGCCTGCTGGCGTGCCAAAGTGATGTCAGCAGCAGGGTCACCCAGCCCGGGGATGCCCGACACTACGCCTATCGCTGCCGATACTGGTCCGGAAACCTTGAATCGATTGTTCCACAGGGAAATAGGGGCCCCTGCGTCCGTGTCCACCACCGGAGCAGCCTCGGTGCCACCTGCCCCAATGGGCATGCTTAAGGGCACCGTCACGGGAGCTGAGCCAGCAGCGCCAACCGGAGCAGTCGTTACTGGGGCCTCGGTCACAGGAGAAACCGTCCCAGCGGGCAGGCCTTTTCTTGTTTCTATAGCAGTAACCATAAATGGAGGCAGCTGTTTACGCGTCTCTTGGTAGCCGGTTATGGTTTTCTCCACCGGGTCTATGATGGGCATGTAAGTGGGCTGCGTGTAGTTTGTGATGGCTGCCTCAAACTGGCGGTCCTGTTCGGGGGTGGTTTCCCCTCTGGCGTATTCTGGTGCAAATTTCACAAATATACCTAAGGAGCGGCCATCTAAGCCGCTGCCAAAGAGGTTTTCACTTCCCTTGCCCGCGCTCTTGAGCACGTCGGCATAGCCTTTGCGCTGCACTTCCAACAACCTGAGGTTGGACGCCCGGGTGCTCTCGATGTCCTTCTCCGCTGCCTGCAAGCCCAACAGCTTGGTCTGACGCTGCTCTTTGTCGGCAGCCGAGATGTACTGCGCCATCTCGCCGGGCAACGTGCGTACGGCACCGGCCAAGCGGCTAAAGCCCGAGCCGCGAAGCGGGCGACCCGCATCGTCGACGTTGGCCGCGTAGCCAAAGGCCCGTTGTCCGAGAGACAAGAGCATTTGCGCCTGTCGTGAGTCGGTGTTGTCGCCCAGAATGTCTTGGTAGACCTTGGCACGCTCGGCCGCTGCAGTTTGCAGGTTAGGCAATGCGGTAGGCTTGCTTTGCATAGTAGCCAAGAACTGGGCGCGCGCCTTTTCCACCATCTCAGGCGGCACATCAAAACCCAATGAGGACGTCTCACCATCAGGGGTCACGTCGTCCTCATCCGACCCCTCATTAAAAGACGCTTCTTGTCCAGCGGTCACTCCCGTTCTGGTTGATCCCTTACTAAAACGCTGGACGTACCCGCCACGGGCCATCTGGATAGGTGGCTGGTCCGATGGGGGCATGCCGGGTGGCATACTGCCACCAGCGCCGCCGATACCGGCCAACAACGCGGCGATGCCTCCGTCCTGTGCGGGAGGAGGCGCCATGTCTGCCCCGGGCATCATGGGTGGAGCGCCTTCAGGCAGTGGAGGCATGCCGGGTGGTGGCATGCCGGGCATGCCTTCCATCATTGGAGGCTGTGGCCCCTCTGCCATGGGTGCCGATTGGGGCAACGCGCCAATACCGCCACCGCCCTGCTGGGCCAGCACCGGCTGCAGCATGGCCAAGACCGTCTCGGGGGTCTCAGCCGCTGCGGCGTAACCCACCAAGTCGGCCAGCTCGTCGCGCCGCGCATCAATGGAGCGCATGTCGCCACGCAAGTTGTTCATCAAAATCTCGGGCGTGTCAGGGCGACGATCCAGCATTTCCTCAGGACTGCGCTCGTCCTCGTCATCGCCCTCATCGTCCTCGCTCAAAGCATCCAAGAAGCCTTGCATGATGCCGGTGTTCTCGGTGTCGACGTCGTCGTTCATCATCATTTTGTTCATATCGTCCTCTTAGAAAAGGCCTGCTTTTTTCGCAGCGGCGGCGGTGGAAAGGCCACCCAATGCAATGCCTGCTGCCTGCTGGAATGGGCTGGCTGACGGTGCGCTGACAGCCGCTGTGGACATCTGCGTGGACGGTGCGCCCTTGTAGATGTCCGACAAGAAGGCTGCCTGCTGATACGGCGCATAAATCTTCTGCATCTCCGTGGCGCGCTGTGCGTCCAAGGCCTGCTGGTTGAACGCCTGCTGCGCCTGCCCCGTGTTGTACAAAAAGTTGATGTCGCCCTGCTGCAGTGCCTGTGCGGTCTGGCCCAGCGCGCCTTGCTGCACGCCCAACTGACCAAGCTGGCCGGCCAACGCGCCAAGGCCCTGTGCTGTCTGCTGGCCAATGCCAAACTGCTGGCCCGCCAACTGGCCGATGCCTTGGCCCAGCTGCTGCAGCTGCTGCCCTTGCTGGCCGTAGATGCCGGCAGTGGTTTGAGCGGCTTGGTTGCGCGCCTGCGCCTCTTGGAGCGCCAAGTTGGCAATGTTTTGGTTGATGGCCGCTTCTTGGCCCGCCAGTGCGCCGCCCTGAGAAGCCAAGTTACCGTACTGCTGCGATGCTTGCAGGAACTGGCCCGCTGCGCCTTGGCCCAGCTGCGCTTGCTGCGCGGCTTGTTGGCCAATGGTGGTGCCGGCTTGTAGCCCCAACTGCGCCTGTTGTGTGCCCAGTTGGCCAATGCCTTGGCCGGCCTGCATCTGGCGCTGTTGCTGCTGCTCAAAGGCGGCCAACGCCTGCGCTTGTGACTGGCTAAAGCCCTGCGACAAGAGGTTGGCGATCGTACCGGCTTTTTGATCCATCAAGTTGCGCTGCATTTCAGCGCGCTGTACGCCTTCGCGTTCGCCACCAAATGCACCCGAGCGCACCGCTTGCGCTGACAGGCCCTGCTGCGCGATGGCACCTTGGCGGTCCATCTGACGCATGGTCTCGTCAATGACCTGCTGGCGATAGGGGTCCATAAAGCTCTGTGCGGAACGCGGGTCAAAGCCCTGTGCAGCGCCTGCGATCGTGCCCAAGCCGGCTTGGAGCGCGCCCGTGCCCATACCCAAGCCGCCTTGGATCAAGGCCTGCGAGCGGTCAAAGTCTGCTTGGCTGGATAAGGCTGCCAAGCCTTGGCCCGTGGACAGCGCTCCGAGGCCTCCTGTGAGGCCCTGGCGAGCCGCACCAAACTGACCAGTGGTGTCGGACATGGCCGCGCGCCGCGCAGCTTCGTCTACGGCACCAATGCCTTGGCCAATCTGCCCGATGCCCGAGGTGATGTTGCCGGCAGCTTGGCCAGCTTGTTGCATGGCGGCTTGGGCGTCGGTAAACTGGTTGCGGGTGTCCGCGCCGCGAAGAACGTCGGCCGCCTCACCGGTGGTGGTGTAAGCGGAGCCCAGTGCCTGATTGGCAGCGGTCATGTACGGCGTGAACGAGCCCACGCCCAAATTCGAGGCCGCTTGCATGGCCGCTGTTTGGGCCGGGGTAAAGCCGGCTACCTGAAAGTCAGGCAGCTGCTGCGACAGGGGTTGCCTGCCGGTGTTAAACGCAAGTTTTTGTGCCTCTTGCAGCAGCCTGAGCTTGTACGCTTCAATCTCCGGGGCTTCCCGGACAATTTGTTGGGTAGTTTCGGTTGCCATTTATTTCCCCTTGACCGGGCCGCCTTCGAGCATTTTCATGAGCTTGTACATGCGCGCCGCACCTTTGCGACGACTTCCTTTGCCGGCATTACGCACGGCCTTGGCGGTAAACACAAACTCCCCGTCTGAAAGCATAGCCGGAATGTCATCTGAGGTTCCGGTGCCGGGGCCGTTGATGGGCCCTGTCTTGCGTGGGAACTGCGTGCGGTTCATCTCGCCGCCCTTGGCACGGTAGATCAAGGGCACGCCATACATGCCTGCCACGTTATAGGGCTGTGCCACACCACCGGGCGAGTTGGTGATTCCGCCGCCCATGTAAACGGGAGCAACCCCGCCGAGCGGGATGGCGGGACCAAAGCTGGTGGGCGGTACCACGCTGCTGGGGGGTGACTTAGGGCGTCGGTAGCTGGAATCCAAGCCGCCTTGGAACTCCATCGGGTTGTCCCGGATGTAGTCTTTACCGGTGTACTCTTTGTCAAACAAGGGCTCCTCTTCGCCGGGCTTCTGCTTGAACGCACCAAGGGCAGCGGCCCCCAATGTGCCGACGGCGGCCAACGGGGCGTATTTGCGGAAAAAGCCGGCGTCCGAGGGCAGGCCGGCTCGGCTGGGGGAGAGGTACGTGTCGTACAGGTCTTTCCCCACGTTAATAGGCTCCTGCACAAACTGGCGAGCGGTGTCAATTGGACCGGTCATGCCCAGACTGCCCCGTTCAATCTGAATGTTGGTGGGGGACGGTCCGAGGCTTGGGGAAACGGAAGCTGGGTCGATGCCGATGCTGCGGTAAAGCTCGTCTTGATAAGTAGGGTCAAACTGCACAGCCGCGTTTCGAGGAGCTGCAGCCACCACGTCCTGAGCGGTTCCGATGGCGTTGGCAGGGCCTACCGCTTCGACACCGGCGGGGGCGCTCGCGCTCGGAGCAGCGGCAGGGGGAGCGCCTGCGGCGTCAAAGTCGGCACGGAACTGGGCGTCCTTTGCCGGGGTGGCTCGCGCATTGTCTATGCCTTGCATAGCAGCGGCTGAAAGACCCGAAGTCAGGCCCATCCGCAGGGCCTCATTGGTGCTCATGCCACTGAGCTTGCCAATACCGGCACCAATGACGCCGGTGGCTAATCCAGTGTTCAGGGCACTTCCTGCTGCCCCCGGCAAGAAACTTCCAACGGACGACACGGGGCTGTAGCCCATGACCGTGCCGCCCCCGCCGATGTAGCCCATGGCACCGGCCACCAAGGCCTGCTTGACAGTACCGCCACCTGCCAAGGTAACGCCAGCGCTGGCCACACCAGCGGCGGTGCCCATCGATAAGCCCACGCCTGCTGGGCCGAGGGCCACGGCCAAGCCCACAGTCAGGATGATTTTCCCGACAGGACTGGCGGCAACCTTCTTGACTGCGTTGCCGACCGACTTGACGGCTTCTTTGACGCCCTTGAAGAACTTCTTGAAGAATTCTGGCAAGCCCGTGACGGGGTTGATCGTGCCAGAGCCACCACGTGAGTACAGCAGCTGGGCTTCTTCTGGCGTGATGTGCGCCAACATACTGTCGCCGTTTCGGCCCTGTGAGGCCAAGTAAGACGCCACGTCTGCCAAGCCACCTTCGGCCATGGCCATTGGAGCCATACCGCCCATGCCAGCCATGGGGTCCATGTCCTGCATCGGGGCTTGCGCGCCTTGGCCCTGCATGATTTGAAGCTCGTTCAAGGCGGCCAACATGGCACCCAAGAACTCCGGATCGTAGTCTTCAGGGAGGTCCTCTGCGTCAACAACGTCCTGATCAATCAGCTGTTGGCGCAGTGTGGGGTACTCGGCAGGGCGCTGGGACAGATACTCAAAGAGCTCGATCATGGTGGCCAGCTCAGAAGGCGAGAGCTCAATGCCGGCCAAGTTCTGGCGCAGCGACTCGGTGAGCGCGGCCAAGCCTTCGGGGTCGGTCATGCCCATCGCAGTTTGAGCGGCGTCGTACGCCTGCATGCTGGTCACGCTCGGTTGGGCCTCTTGCCCCTGCATGGCTGATCCCTGTGGGAGAGCCATGATGCCTTCTTCATCCATGATAGTCCTTTCCAGTTTTTGCCAGTAGCTCAGTTGAGAGCCGCGCGCCGGGAAAGGACGCGATGATGGCTGAAATTATCCAACAAAAAGCCTTGTTTTGTCCACTCATTACGACCTGTCCGTCTCTAAGTAGGACAGATAAAAGTCAACTGTGGCCACGGTCGACGTGACTTTAAGCACGTCGCCCGTCTCCAAGATGCACGGCACGCCACTGAAAGCGTCCATGGTCTGGCCCGTGGGCAGCGAATAGCTCTTGAGCAAGGCGAAGGCCGTGGCCCCGCCGCTGGGGTAGACGTTCACCGACAGTGCGGCCGGGGAGGCGTTGCGGTTGGTCACCCGCAGCGAGGACACCACCGCTGTGTTGGCCTCAGGCACCGTGTAGATGGTCGTCTCCGTGGTCGCTGCCGGGGTCAGGTGCTTGCGCAGGTACTTGTTTGCCATGGTCAGCCCGCTGAAACAAAGTTGATGGTGAGGATCACCGAGGGAATCTCAGGCCGTGTGGGACTCACGCCGGCGGCGTAGTGCTCCAAGTACACGTCGACGTTGTCTGCCCACCATGCGATTTGCAGGTAATTTACGGCAGGGTCTGTGACGGTGAAGATGCCCGTGATGGCCGGCACAATGTGCGACCAAACACTTGCGCTTTTGCGTGCCGGTATGTCAAACCGGGTGTTGCTCAGCGGGTAGTTTACGCCCGTGTCCTTGGCCCATATCTCAAACTCCGCTGCCGTGTTGCTGCGGTTGGTCACCTGCAGTGTGAACGTCACCAAGTACTGCCCCGAGCAGGGCACATAAATCTTGCTGTTGTCCACCACCCGAATACCGTTGCTCAGTGCCACGGTGTTGTAGGTCAGGATGTTCTCGCTGGTG
>Ga0181355_1001547_pt1 | contig 10160 bp, 6 predicted proteins | sample Fa13VDMM15DN_FD_130099 | JGI IMG/M metagenome (GOLD analysis project Ga0181355, IMG submission 130099) | Freshwater viral communities from Lake Michigan, USA - Fa13.VD.MM15.D.N | ecosystem: Environmental > Aquatic > Freshwater > Lake | place: USA: Michigan | collected 2013-09-23 | reverse complement strand
TGCGCCTTGACTGTAGAGGAAGTTAAGTAACTCCTCCGCAGAGCCAGCGTTGTTCATGATGTTGAATGCATCATTCACATCATCTGGAGAAATAGCACCAGATGTTACTGCATCTATTTGACGCAAAGCAGCATAGTCTTCACTATTTACTGCTGATTGTTTTACAGGTGCAGAGACACCAAATAGTTCACCATTGTCAGTCAACCAGTTACCGATGCTGTCCGAGGACATTTCAATATCTGCTGGAATGAATTTGGCAACCTTTGGGTTGACACCTTTCTCCGCCAAGACTTGGCTGATTGTTGTTTCCCGTTGGAACTTGCGCAATGCTTCCAATTCGGATTGCAACTCCTTGAGTTGTTTATCCTTAGAGCGTTCGGCACGCCGAACTTTCTTTAAGACATCATCAGATGAACCACGTTGTGGTGCATCGTCATAATCCTCAAACTCAAGGTCATCTTCCCATTCTTGATTGTTGTTGCTCATCGCAACCATCTCCCTTACATTGTTGTTGTTTTCGTACACGGCTCACTCCTACACAGGGGTATGTAAGTTGGTATGTACTACCGCTCTTTTACTCGGTGGGGGCGGTTAATCCACCGAGAGTTTGTTATACTTGCTTTTTGCGACCTAGCGAACCAGTTGTGATACCAGAGGAACCACCGAACTGTGCACGAGCCTGTGAGCGAAGTCGCCTGGCTGATTTTGATTCGGCACCAGTTAATGCTTCGGATTCTAGTTCTGCCTGTGATGGTCCGTTACCACCAAACATACGAGATGCTTGCTGGATACCACTACGTTCACGAGCCACTTGCTGGAAACCCTTAAGAGCACCTTCACGAGTAACACCTTGCTTGGCAAGGTCTTCAAGGTTTGACTCTGCTTGAATACCAGCGACTTTAGCGGAGGCTGCAATACCAGCAGCACCAATCTTAATCTTCTGTTGTACGGAATCAATGTTTCCAGTAACTAAAGACTTAGCCAAATCAGCATCTGTTAGACTTGGGAACTGATTTTTAATTTGTTCTTTGAGTGCGTTGTCAGCAGTGGTAATAGCAAAGTAAGCATTGTCAATACGGTCAGCAATTTCAGTTACGGAAGTATTGCCCGCAATAAACCTTTTGATATTTTCAGATGTAGCCAAGTCAGAGAATCCAGACTTTGACCTAAGCGCCTTTGCGTATGAATCTTCAAGAGCCATGTACTGGCTGATGTTTTGAAAGCCTTCACCAACAGGTAGTCCGCTTGCAGTTGCCTCAGTGCGCTTCTGTAGGTAGGTAGAAAATCTATCACGGAATCCAGCAAGTTCTGGAGACTCGCTATCTGTAAGAATTAAGTTGTATATGTTTGGGTCTTCCCAAGATACCATGCTTGTGTCAACATATTTTTTACCAACTGTGTATAAGTTACTAATCCACTTATTCTTTGTTATATCTAAACCAGTTAGTTGTGCAAATATTTTGGCAAACGCCTCTTCATCTTTGAAAGCCATTTAGAATCCCATCGCTGAGGCTAGACCAGAGGCAAAACCTGTTGCTTCTTTTTGTGCTGTTGTTGTATCACGGAACTCATTCATTCCACGTAGTTGCTTGTAAAATTCACCATATGATGGTGGCTTCTCTGAAGAAAGGAGAGTTTGGATTGTTGGGTTGGTCAACGTTATGCTTTCCATGTCTTGCTCAAAGGTATCAGCCATTAGTTTAATGTAAGGATTCATTAGGTCACGCACAGTAACGGTTGGGTCATTGTTTAAACGTGGTGCAAAGTTTGCGTATAGAGCAGATGCTTGCTTACGAACTTCCATCGCTGCATCTTCTGCTGTTACTTCGCCCTTCATTATACGGCGAACATCCGAAAGAATATCACGGTCACTGCGGATAACACCCATATCATTGGAGTACTTACGCAAGGTGTCTTGAATGCTTCCTGCTTCGCCAGCAAGGTCTAATGTTTCTTTACCAGCAATCATTCCCTCAAGGGCTGTGCCAGTGTACTTACCAAGAAAGTCTTTTTCATCAAACTTTTTAGTAGTGGTAGTTATTGTCTTGCCACCTTTACGGGTGGTTTTAGTAACAGTGCCAGCCTTGGATGCAGTGTTAAGTTCCTTAAAGAACCTATTCTTTTCTGAATCAGTAGCCTTGCGACCAAAAGTTGAAAGAAGTGTTGAGTCAATTAATGAATCAGATAACGTTTTGTCGTACTGTTGTACGCTTACGTTTGTAGTAGGTCCACCAGTACCGTCACCAGCAGTTACTCCATCTATACCTTGAGCACCTATCTGTGAAAGAATTTGGAATGGACTAGTTGAACCATCTGAACTATCAACTATTGCATCCCAAAAAGAACTAGCCTTCTTGAATCCCATGCTACTGCCATACTTAGCGTAAGCACTATTAATCATGTCCATCTGAGACTTAGGTAAAGTTCCAGTTCTAAATCCTGCTTCAGCAGATGCTTTAGACTTAAAACTCTGCTTACCTTGTAGGGCGGAGTTAGGTCCACCAACATTCCACAAAATACCATCTTCTGTTGATGTGCTAGAAGATAAAGTAGAGCCGCCAGTTGTTACTCCAGGCAATGAAATTACAACAGGCTTTACGTCTGAAGGTGTAGCCATTAATCAATACTCACAATCTCAGAGTCATAGGATAGAGGGTCATTCTCCAAGTAGTACTGGAAGAACTTTCCAAATTCAGGAACTTGCTTTGTCAATTCAACAACAGCCTGTTTCTGAAGATACTTAATATCAGAGAATTTATCTGAATCAATATCTGCATTAGGGTTGTTATCAATTTGATTTCTTCGGATAACAAGGGTCTTCCTTGCATCCATGTAGTAATAGACAGCCTTTTGTAGGTCGTTGTTTTTAACAACACCATTAACGTACTTCTCGTCACCAAGGAATCTAAAGATAGCCTTAACATTGTTGTTAGCCTTTTGCGTATTCATTGTTCCGCTATCTGCTAACCATGCTGGGTAACGCTCAGCAATAACTGCCTTTGCGTCCTTGTATCTTTGCTTAGCATCTTTCTCGCTAAGTTCACCAGCAGCAATTTGCGCATCAAAGTAATCTTTAGCAGCAAACTGCATCTTAAAGCCTTGACTAATCTCAAGTTCACGAGCCGCTTCGTCAGGGTCTGTTAGTTTAGACTTAACTGCACCAATGCCAGTAACCTTTGATGAGTACAACTTAGAGTTAGCAACTGCGCTGTAGTCTTTAACAGGGTCACCAGCGTTAAGCATTGCACCAGCAACCTTAGTTTCTCCAACTTCTCCGTATGCACTAGCAAATGGCTCGGAGTATTTGTTCAAGTTATTAAGAGTCTGAGGTGTGGACATGAACCCGTAAGGGTTCTGCTCACGTGGGGTAAATTGAGCAGCGGATGCACGTTCAAAACCATACTGATTAATGAACTCAAGTAAGCCATGGTCTTCGCTTAGACCACCATTAACTGCATCCTGCTTCATAAGTCGCAGGTCTTTACGCAGTTCTTCTTGCTGTGTAGAGAACTTAGGGGCAGCAACATAACCAAATGCGGAGAACATAGCCTCAGCAAAGTTCATCTGCGTAGCAGCACCCATAGCCTGAGACAACATCTCAGCACGCTTCTCGTCAGTTAATGCCTCAGGATTGTATGGGTCACGCTCTGAATCCCACTTAGCGAAGATGTCGTTGTAAGCAACGATTACTCTGCGGTTGTAGCGGTCAGTTGCGTTAGGGTCAATAATACCAAGTACATCACTAATTACAGGAATCTCGCTTGCTGCAAGGCTACGCATCCACGAGTTAGGTGAGACGGCAATACTTAGCAATACTTCGCCAGTACTTAAGTCTTGTTGTGACTTGTAGTAAGGGAATAACTTATTACGCAAGAACTCTGGGTCTACACCCATCTTTGTTAAGAATAGTTCAGGGTCATAAGACTTACCACTTAGCGCATTAAGGATAGTTCCAGCACCCACATCAACAAGTGGTCCACCTGCTTCAGGTACGAACGGTATATATCCATTGTTAATCAAGTCAAAGGACGAGATTGGTGTATTAAATGACACACCTTCTGGGATATCTTTACCAAAGAATCTAGCAACAGCACCAGGAACAGTTACCTTTACGGTTGTGTCTTGAGCGTCAAATGGATTAACGGTCTTAACTTCTGCCCCGTTTTCGTCTTCAACACTGAATACTCTGCCAGGTGACTGGTAAATCATAAAGTAACGTGCGGCAGCCTGTGGATTACGCAGTGCATATCCAAACCAATAACGGTTAGAGTTTTGCTTAGCCATGTAAAACGGAGAGATAAAGCGGAGTAAATGTCCTGGGTCGGTGTAACGCTCAATGGAATATAGGCGTTCCATTAGCATCTTGTAAGCAAAGCGGTGTGACTGGGTTTGGATTTCCGCAGTCATTTTGCCAATCTGCTCAACCGAATAACCTTGGTCAAGTAACATCTTACCACGGCGTTTGCCCTCAGCCTTGTACATCATGTTGTAGAAGGGATGACGAACTAATACATCTTCTGGTTTAGTACCAATAACATCAAACATCTTATTGACTACTGCAGTCCAACGGTTACGGAAACCATTTGGACCTTCTCCAGTTAGTTCATTTCCTCTAACACTTGCACGCTGTGCTTCTGGAATCTTAAGCATATCTTCTGCTGTAAGTTCTCCACGCATACCTTTAGCACGAAGACCTGGGACTGGTCCTGCAATTTTTCCAGTTGCATCAACAACACCATCAATTACTTGCCCGTCAACTCCTACCTTTGGTAGAATGTTGTCAACAATTAGTTGAATTTCGGTAACAAGTTTTGTTATAGGGTCTTTTACACCAGCAGTAGAGTAACGTTTAATGTCATATTTCTTTACACTACGCCATGCTTTTGCTTTGGGGTCCTTGCTTTTAACCCATTTAACTACATCTGCAGCACTTGATTCTTTAATAAACATCTGTGCGACTGCATCGTTCATATGGTGATTAGCAAAGTCTGCTGCTGCTGAAGCCCAGATTGGGTTATCTGGAGTAATGGTACGTTCGTGTACTTGACCATTAATAAAGCGTGAGTCAGCAATACGTTGAGCGTCAAAGATTGTGCGCATGTTGTTTTGTGCAGCGCTAGACTCTTTAGCCATAATCTGTCCAATGGGACCAGCACGGAAGCCATCAATAAACACACCAGGAATGATTTCAAACTGGTCAGTACCTGCAGCAATTACTTGGCGGTTAAGTGTGCCCTTAGTAACTAATTCTTCAATGCGACCACGTACACCAGCACGAGTTAATGCAGTATGTGCGATTGTTTGGATTGAATCATCCATGATACGAAAAGAATCACTAGTTAATTCAATGTATTCACGCAGTTTAGGTGGTACATCTGTCATATAGTCTTTGCGAAGTTTAACTGCATCAAGAACATCGTATTGTTCACGCACACGTTCCTGCATTATGCGTAGTGTATCAAATACTTCGCCCTCATCGGCTGCTATTAATATATTGCGAATGTTTTTTATGTCACCAGTAAGAATTGAATCATACAATTCCTTGGCATACTCGCTATCAATGTTAATGTCTTCAGCAAGACGGTAAGGAACAGCATCCATCTGGCGAAGTGCGTTTCTAGTTGCTTCGTTATTTACTGTTTCGCTTATTCTTCCGTAGTTTTCGGAAGTAAGTTTATAGTTGTCAAGTACCTGTACGATGCTAGATGAAAGACTGTCAGAAGATGCACTGAATGCATCATCCATTTGCTTGTAAAGTACCTTGGATTCCCTACTTAGGGCAGGATACTCTTGATTAAATACAATGGCTGCTGCTTTAGCGTTAGCATCTTGGTTTTTACGTGCTAATGCACGAGCAAATATACCTGCTTGTTTCCCGTTGACAGTGGTTTTTTCATATAATCCACCAAGAACTTCTCGTACCGATAGGTCTGAGTCTCTAGCAAACTCAATTCCACTAGCAAATACTCGCTGCCAACCTTCAGTAACGTTACGTGAGGTATACTTAAAACTCATAAGAGTGGTTGGTTTCCAAACCAAACTGTACAGACTACCAACAGCATCTTCGGCAAAGTTTCTTGACTTTACAACCTTGTCACGTAGAAGTTGTTCGGAAGTTTCAGACTTTGTAAGGTTTGTAATTTTGTTTTTAAGAATGTCACTAACTACATCGGCAGGACTTTTACCAGCATAATCATCTGGATTGCTGCGTATGTCATCAACTAAGAGTTTAAGTACGTTTGAGTTTTCACGAATTACATCATCAAAGATGTCCATGTCCATTGAGATGTGAAGTGTTGGTACTTGCGACTCCATAGTTGGGACATCTGAAAGAAGGTCTTTAGCCATGGTGCGTGCATTACTTACATCGCTTTCGTCAACCTTTGTTTTACCAAGTTTTGCAGATATTTCTTTGGCTAAGTCGTTAACGTAATCTTTCATTAACTCAATGGTTGCTTTATTTCCGAATTCATCACTAATTGTGTATTCAGGGTCATCAATAATCTTGTACAGGGTTTGACGTTTAAAGTTATTTGACTCTCGTGCGAAGGCTACGCCTACTTCTTCAAGAAGTTTAATTTCATCAGCACTAGTTGCACCAACACGGTTTCTGACAATAGCGGCAACAGTCTGTTCTTGTAGACCGTCAAACCACTTTCCTTTTTCTGCCTTGTTACCTCTAGCGGGAAATGAGTTAAACATTTCTTTTTGCTGTAGTCCAGATAACTTACCTAGTTTGCCCATGTCACGTACACGTGCACGTGCTTCTAAAACTGAGCGGTCTCCAACTACACCAGCGATACGTGCAACGCCAGATGACTTTTCCCTAAGTGCTTGCGAAGGATTGAACCAACGCAAAACACGGACACCCTTACCATCATCAATAACGCCCCAGAAAGATTCGTTAAACTTTATAGAGTTTTTAATCTTCTGTGCTTCAATAACAGCGTACGGTGACCAAGTAACATCTTTAAAAATGCCCTGGATGGAATCATCACTACTAATTAACTTAGAGATAAAGTCTGATTGTTTGGTTGCTTCAGCAAGTTCTCTACCAAGAACTTCTTGTTCCTTTAACTTAGGAGCAGCCTGAGTTCTTGCCATAGCAATGCTGTAAGTTTCCATGAACTCTGTAGAATCAACGTCTTGAATGTTTCTCACTGACGCTCTGTTGGCACGTAAGTACCTGTCAACATCTGTCTTGCGTCCCTGAAGTGAGTCAACTCTATCTGCAAGTGCTTTGCTTTGTAGGCGAAGAGCATCACGTGACGGTTCATGACCAATGCCAACTTTAATAAAGTTACCGATAAAAGAATCATCGCCAGTACGAATTGCTTGGCGGGCTGCTTCTTGCATAATCTCTGCTGCGGATTCACCAAGTTGTGAACCTGAAATCATTGGGTCAGCGGCAATGGCGGAAAAATCTTCCGCATTAGCCTTGTAGAAATCTATTTTTTGGCGAAATGAGTTATTTACACCAGCAACACCATCGTCAATTTCTTTTAAGAGGGCTGGCATTCTTTTACTTGTAACTGGACGAGTAACGATGGCACGGCGTGCAAGACTTGCGCCACGACCAACTGCTACAAGTGGGTCAAGGAAAAGAGAGGTTGCAAAGTCAGAAGCAAAAGATATGTATTTCTGCGGACCACGAGAAAAGTATGCGTTAACTTCTTCGCTTTTTGACCAGTCAATCTTGTCAGTTCCCTGGTCTCCTGCGACTAAAGAACCACCAACGAATCCAACAATGGATTGTCCTGGTGATACTTTGCGTGAAGTGTTGTAGGCAGTTTTCCAAGTATTAACATCAAAGAAACTACCACCGATGTCGCCACGGTAGTCTGCGTTAGACGCAAGGAATGCGGTTGACAGTGGGCGTGATACAAGTTCACGGTAAGGAATTATTAATTTTTCAAGACCCTTTAGTGCTTGTGTACCTACTGCGCCAGCAATACCACCTACAGCACGAAGAGGATTTCCTTCGGACTCACGTACGGCTTTTGCAAGTGAGGAAATGAAACCAGTTTCTTCTGGTTCTACTGGAGGAGCAGGAGTTGTATTACTCATTTTCATCCTCCCTTACAAGCGCACCACTATTAATGTCTACGAGTTCGTTTATAAAAGAATTACGGTCATTGTCGTTTTCCCAGGGGATGGAAGCAAATGCCATTACAAAGTCTGGGTCAGATATACCAAACATGTTAACAAATGCTGTAACATTGTTTGCAAACTTCACTAGACAATACCGTCCAATTCATTGGCAGCATTAACAAAGCGAACAAAGTTCTTAAAAGTTTCTGGTGCATCAGGATTGTTTGCTTGCTCTTGAAGCATCGGCAGGTACTTGGACACTAACTTGTAGCGACCACTTACTTCTTCTGTAGGTGTAAATCCTGGACCAAAAGATGCACCTGCAGTAATTGGTTCATCAGGTCGCTCGGTTGGTGCAAAAAGATTTGTTAGTTGCTGAGGAGCAGCGGTAGCAGGAACGTTTGGTGATGGCATACTAGGTGTTGGATTTCCTTGCATTGCTGCACCTGACTGTAGTTCTGCTAAGTCTTTACGCTCTCCGTACTTGCCACCACCAGGAATTTCTTTAGCGCCCTGGATTGGTCCGCCATCAGTGCGGCGAGAAAGAGAACCTGGACCTGATACTGCAGCAGGGTTTGCTGGCTTACGATACCCACCTTTTGCCATTATTGTCCTCTTTCAACTATCTGGATTTTTCCACCAGTATTAATATCAAATTTCTTAGCAATCTTCATTGCTTCTTGTAGTGTTGCGCCATGCGCAATAGCACCGAGTGCATAACTAGCACCAGTGCCTATTCCATAAAGACCCGTGCTTGTTTCAAGAACGGCGTAGTTACCTGCTACATGAAAAACTCTGTCTTTGAATCCAACCAAGAATACAAAGTCTTCATCTTCTTTTAAGGTGATACCAGTATCTTCATGTTGCTTGCGCATTGCAGCGACAAACTTAGACACCATGAATATGTAAGGTTCTGAACCGTCATACTTTGGTGGTTGCCAACCGTACAAAATAACGTCACAGCATCGTGAGTTACCTGCACCAGCCATTACATACTCGTTAACCTCAACAATTTTTTTCATACTTCTATGTTGATAAGGTCGTTCGGTATCTGTAACTTGTGCATCGGCAGCAAAGGTAAAACCCTTACTGTCCTTAATGGCAATTATGGTAGTCATTATCCACCGAGTTGCGCTAGAATATCCTGAATACTAGGTGCCCCAGGGGCTGCTTCTACAGGAGCACCACCCATAGTATCGGGTCCTTGCGCTTCTACTGGAGCACCCTCACCTGGGGCGGCTTGTGGGGCACCGCCCATAGAAGCCATCATTTCTTCTGGTGTTAGCGGTGCTTGCTCTTGAGGCTGTGCTTCTGGCTCAGGCTTCTTGAATACTTCCATAACGGAATCTTCTACACTTTTACCGTTACGACGTGCATCAATTACTTGGGCAATCTTCATAACAATTTCTGAGGGGTCTTGACCTTGGGCAGCCATCTGTGGAATAGATGTTGAGGTTGCATTAAGTGCACCCATAAGTGCACCACGCATCTTCTCAATGTCAATGCGTTCAATTTCTTTGGATACGTTTACGTTCCAAGGAAGTTCTTGCATTACAAACTCTTGTGAGATTAGGTTTGCCTGTAAAGCCTGAAGGCTAAAGATAAGGGCACGTGATGGGTCAAGTCCTGACATCAGACCGTAGCGTACGTTTACACTGTAGTCTTCCTTGATGTCTTTTTCTGGGCTGTACTTTAAAACATATGGGGCGCCATTAAAAGTCATACGTGTTGACTTTTCGCCAGGGAATAACTTCTCGTCCATTTCCATGGCTAGAGCCATTACATCCTGCAATGTTTCTGCAAGGATTTGCTGACCAGCCTTGATTTGGGAATCAAAACCACCAAGAAGTGCCTGAACACCAGAACCCGTAATTACGGATGCATTGACGGTACCTGAGCGACCCTCTGGGTAGCGAGCACCCATACGCATTTCTTGTTCAAGTATGGCTTGTTCTTGGAAAGCGCCAGGTGGGATTTCTAAACCAACACGGCGAACACCCTGTGGGTTAGAGGTACGCATAACTGCGTCAGGACCAAATGCAAACTCTTGCATGTCCTGTGGAACAACC
>Ga0181355_1001546_pt1 | contig 10162 bp, 10 predicted proteins | sample Fa13VDMM15DN_FD_130099 | JGI IMG/M metagenome (GOLD analysis project Ga0181355, IMG submission 130099) | Freshwater viral communities from Lake Michigan, USA - Fa13.VD.MM15.D.N | ecosystem: Environmental > Aquatic > Freshwater > Lake | place: USA: Michigan | collected 2013-09-23 | reverse complement strand
GCTCTTGTTAGAGCGAAAAGTAAAGTACCTAAATACTTTCTAGACCGTTTCATATAGACTAAATAGTCTTGTGAAAAATAAATCGTTCTTCTTCGAGATAAAAGACATCATGACGCAGTTTGTAGCTGCGTTTGATGACTGCGTTATTTCGAGATATAACAAAAGTCGAGTAGAGCAAGAGAAGATCGAAGTACGTTATGTCTTCAAGCCTAAAGAGAGAGTCATATATGATATTGTAAATAAAGCGCAAAACTTAACTCTACCAGTTGTTGCAGTAAACATTACAAGTATATCTAGGGACCAGTCTCGTGTTTTTAATAAGCTAGAACCTACCTATCTACCTTTCACATCACCAGGTGGAAGCTTAAAATCTTCTAAACTATTACAACCTGTACCTGTAAACATAACTGTTTCTTTCTCCATACTTACAAAGTATTTGTTAGATATGGATCAGATACTAAGTAACTTTATACCATATTCTGATCCATATATTATATTATCATGGCTTGTACCAGCTGAGCTAGGTTTACCAAACACAGAGATCAGAACAGAGGTATTATGGAGCGGAGACATATCACTTACTACGCCAATTGAGACAACATACTCAGATCAATTTCAAATCGCAGCTGATACCTCTTTTACGATTAAAGCGTGGCTGTTTAAACAAGAGCAAGAGCCTGAAGGTATAATATATCGAATCAATAATAACTTTCATACTGTTGGCTCAGGTCAGATATTCAACCTAATTAACCCGTATCAAGTTTTGAGCTCATACGAGACAACAGACACTGTTACTGTTTCAGGTTCACCAAATATAACTAATCTGTTCTATACACTGTCGGGTACAACAGTGCCTGTAACTGCACCGATTACAATACAGCGAGAAAAAGACAATCAATTCATTGTATGGGGTAAGAACTTCGAGTATAGTACGAGCTTTTATTTGAGCAGTAATAAACTGAATTTCTTTAGCGGTTATACACAATTGAGTACTTTCTATAATCCAGTAATTAGTGCATACAGCGTAGATGCATTTACAAGTATATTAAATAGTAATATAGCTACTATATACATACCTATGAGTACATTATCTGCTACAGGAGATGTGATAATTGTCGCAGCAAATGAAGTAGGTTGGGCTGCAACAAGTAATGGATATGTTGTAAGTGTTGACTAAATAACATAACAAATGCCTAGTACAACTCCACCAACTCAGAACCAAAATTACACTGGAGATTCAGGTCGTTCATCTACTTTTGGGAGAAACTTGATGACATACATCAAGAACCGTATACCTTATGCTAATATTATAGATACAGAAGAAAACGAGTTTAATCCAAAGTATCGAACATTCGCAGAGGTAGGCATGAGACGGAGTGAAGCTCTTGCAAAAAACTCTATATCTGTTTCAAACCCATACAATAACTTACCGGTTGGTGCAATGGGTAAGGACAATTCGTTTGGAAGCGTCATGTATGCAAACATACAGGAAAATAAAGGCGCTAGAATTAGAGACTATAGAGTTATGGCTGCATACTCTGATGTCTCTGATGCTCTTGATGAGATTTGCGATGAGAGCATCAATACAGATGATGACGGAAATGAGTTAAATATTAAATTCCGTGATGTTGATCTTACTAGTGTAGAGCGTCAGAATATTGTTGAAGAATTCAATAAGTATGCTAACTACTACGACTTCAAAAACAAAGGCTGGCAGTACTTCAGACAATTTCTTATTGAAGGGGAGCTATTCTTCGAGCAAATTATTCACTCTGAGTTTGTGCAAGAGGGAGTGCTTGGCACTTTAAATATACCGTCTGAGCTCATTGATCCTGTATACAATAATATACAGAATATGATGGTTAAAGGATTTATATATCGTAAGCCCATCTTTGACCCGACGAAGCCGGATAAAATTGAGAAGTATGAATATATACCTCTAGATGAAAATCAAATTGTATATATTAATTCTGGCTTGATGAACGAGAATATGACTTTTGTAGTCCCGTTTCTTGAAAACGCTAGAAGGTCATATAGACAATTATCTCTTATTGAAGACGCTATTGTTATTTACAGACTTGTAAGAGCACCAGAACGTTTAGTCTTTAATGTTGATGTGGGTAATATGCCTGCACCAAAAGCCGAGGCGTATCTTAAAAAGCTTATAAGCAATTACTGGTCATCAAAGACATTTGATATTAACCAGAATGACATTGTTAAAAAGTTTAACCCGCAATCGATGTTGGATGCTTTCTGGTTTCCAAAGAGACAAGGTTCAGAAGGCTCGAGTGTTACAACTCTACCAGGTGGTCAGAACTTAGGTGAACTAGCTGACTTAATGTACTTCATTAAGAAGCTTTACAGATCTCTTAAAGTACCTACATCACGTCTCGATCCTGAAGATTCATTCAAAGACGGTCAAGAGATCCTACGGGAAGAACTTAAGTTTGCTAGATTTATTATTCGTCAGCAACAACGGTTTTCAAGCGGAATTAAGAAGGGGTTTGTTACTCATCTCAAGTTAACAGGACTGTGGGATAAGCTTAGTCTGAATGAAATCAATTTAGATATTGCGTTTAATGTACCGACTAACTTCTATGAGATGAGAAGTAATCAACGAATGGAGATGAAGGTCTCAGCGTTTAACAGTATCGCCTCGAATGAATTTGTCTCGAAAACATTCGCACAGAAAAAATATCTTGGATGGAAAGATAAAGATATTCTTGCTAACAGAGAATTCCTCAGAAAAGATGCTGAGCTACAGTGGGAGCTTGGACAGATTACTCAAAGCGGTCCAGGCTGGCGTGAAGCTGCTATGGCAGGTGAACTAGCTGGTGGTACAGAAGGCGGAGCTGGAGGTGACTTCGGTGGTGGTGGGGCTGGACCTGGTGGTCCACCTCCAGACTTTACCGGTGGTCCAGCAGCCGCGGAAGGTGGTGAAGCTCCACCAGAAAGTGGTGGAGAAGCTGAAGCACCGGCTGCTGAAGCGCCTCCTGCTTAAATAATAGTATATGTCAACAGCGTGTCAAATATCTCCGGTATCGGCGTTCCAGTCTACTAATCTCAATAATAAGATTGAGACATTCGGCGACCTCGGCGATAGAATAAAAAGGTCATTAGGTTGGCCGGTTATATCTATTGAAGTCCATCAAGATCAGCTCTTTCAAAACATACAGATGGCAGTTGAGTTTTTCTCAAAGTACGCTGGATATACTGAGGAGTTTATTGTATTTGATTCAAATCTGTACGAGAGAAACAAAGGTATCAGGCTCGATGTATTGTTCACGCTAGGTAGAACAACTCTAACTAACGAGCAAAAAGTTTCGAAATCATCTGCAAACAACAATCCAGACTTTACTATTACACTACCTCCAACTGTGTATGTAGCTACATCAGCTCTCAATTCTACATTGTTTACGGGGTCATCTGCATTATCGAGTCTATTCACAGACGGTATATACGAGCTAGAGCTACTCGATCAATCGCTTTATGATTCTGTAACTACACATAATAGATCGTTATCTTCTTACTTTAAAGCATCAGTTAAAAGAAGTGTATCACTTCAAAGTCAGGACACAACAGCTACTAATTACTCTAATGTATTCGATTATGACCTTATGGATTATAGAAAGGTTATATCTATAATCAATTTTGAAGAAGGATCAAGTCAGAGTATTAACACACTATTCACTATTGAACAAACCCTTGCGCAGCAAACATACTTTAGTTATGCGATGGGTAATTATGGCTTCGATCTTGTATCATGGTATACAGTTAAGGAGTGGTTAGATACTCGTGAGAAGGTTCTAGCAACACGTAAAGATATTAAGTTCGATGAACGTACTCAGTATCTAACAATGTACCCTCAGCCAGGTGCATCAATGTTCTACGGTGTTCTCTGGTGCTATGTTGAAAGACCGATTAGAGATCTAGTTAAAGAACAGTGGGTTTATGCGTACGCTCTAGCACTTACAAAAATTACTATTGGTCGTATTCGTGGGAGATTCGGAAATGTTAGCTTGCTTGGAGGCGGTAGTTTAAATACTGATATTCTTCAAGAGGGTCTTAGCGAGAAGAGTGAGTTAGAAAAAGCTCTTATGGAGGGTGCTAACCCTGGCTTTGGTGATGGGTCACCGCCTCTATTCTTTGTAGGCTAATGAACAAAAAGTACAGACAAGGTATCTTTACGCCTAAGAATGCTGATAAGTTTATCGGTACAAAAGCTATTTATAGGTCAGGGCTAGAGCTTAAATTCATGAGATTTTGTGATAATAATCCGAATGTATTGAAATGGGCTAGTGAGAATGTTGTTATACCTTATATATCACCTATGGATGGGAGGGTTCATAGGTACTTTGTTGATAATTTTGTCGTTATTAAAGAAGGTAATCAAATTAAAAAGTATCTTGTAGAGATAAAGCCATACAAACAAACAATGGCTCCGACTACAAAATATAGAAAACGAGAACACCTTTTATACGAGCAACAAATGTATAGTGTGAATCAAGCTAAATGGGCTAGTGCTAGAGAGTTCTGCGCGAAAAAAGGTCTAGAATTTTTAATTTTAACTGAAAAAGATTTAGGTTAATTTGTAAAAGACTCGTATTTCTAACATTTTTATATCGACTAGATATAAATAACTTATATGGCACTAAAGCTAAACTTGCTCGTCGAGAAACCTCAAGCTGAAGATCAGTATCAGTATGTATTCGAAGAAGCGAATCGTAACGCACCATCAACACTTTATATTAAAGGACCGTACATGGTTGCTAATGCTGTTAACAAGAACAAAAGAATGTATCCTCGTGAAGAACTTCAGCGTGAAGTTCAGAGATATACAGAAGAAATGATTGTCCCTGGTCGTGCAATGGGCGAGTTAAATCATCCTGCAACTGCAGATGTAGACCTTGAAAGAGCATGCCATGTTATTACTGAATTATACGAACAAGATAGTATCTTTTACGGTAAGTCTAAAGTATTATCTACACCATGCGGTCTAATTATTAAATCTCTTATCAATGATGGCGTGAAAGTTGGTATGTCGTCACGTGCTCTTGGTACTCTTGAGGAAGGTGAAGGTCATAACACTGTTAGAAATCTTAAACTTGTTGCTGTTGACTGTGTTGCAGACCCAAGCGCTCCATCTGCTTTTGTTAATGGTATTCTAGAATCTAAGCAATGGGTTATAGCTGAGAATGGTAAGTATGAAGAACTTTACGAAAATTTCGAAGCTTCTATCAGAAAACTTCCTAGAAAAGAGAGAGACGCATTCTTACGTGATCGTATATTAAGCTTCTTAAAAAAGATCTGAGTGTTTTTTAAAGAAAGTATCTATTGTAGTATAAATAATTAGTATATGGGTAAGCATAGTGCGACACAAAAACCTAAAAAGAAAGCAATGGCGAAGAAGTCTACTGCTAAGAAGGTACCTGCTAAAAAAACAGTTGCAAAGAAGGTTATAAAAGAATCAAGTGATATTGGTAAGTTTATTGAAGCACTTTCTACAGAAAAATATGCGCAGGCTAATAAATATTTGGTGAACATCATTGAGACAAAGATTTCTGATAGAATCAGTTCTTCGCTTGATGAACCTCTATTCTAATACAACTATATGAAAGTTAAATCATTACTTACTGAAGATGCAGCCCAGACTCTATCCGAAGAGTCTATTCAAGTTATTGAACAAGCTCTTAAAGCAAAGCTAGAACTAACAGTTGAAGCTGCTCTGACTAAACAAGATGATCTATATGCATCTAAACTTGAGACTCTTATTAGAGCTCTCGATAAAGACCATACTACAAAACTTACACGTGTTGTAGAAGCTATTGATCGTAACAACTTTGGCAAACTTAATAAGGTTGTTAAGCGTTATGAGAGAGTTTTAAATCAAGAAGCCGGTAAGTTTAAAGCTACTCTTGTTGAATCTATTTCTAATTACCTCGAAGAGTTTATCGATGAAGCTGTACCAGCACAGGCTATCATGGAAGCTACCAAGAACAAGACTGCTATTAAAGTTCTTGACAATCTACGTAAAGTTTTAGCTGTTGATTCTGCTCTTATGTCAGAGTCTGTGCAAAGCGCTGTTGTTGACGGTAAACAACAACTTGATACCCTTTCAGAGAAAGTAACTAAGCTTGAAAAGGAAAATGCTCTTCTTAAAGAACATTATTCTAAAACAAAAGCTGCACTTATTCTCGAAGAAAAAGTTGCGAGTCTTTCGGACAAGCAAAAAGAATATGTAAAACGTGTTTTAGGTGATAAAACTCCGAGGTTTATCGAGGAGAATTTTGACTATACCCTACGTCTTTTCAAGAAACAAGAAGGCGAACATTTGAAAGTTATCAAAGAGCAAGCTTTTGAAACCAGAAAAGTAAAGGCGGATAGACCACTAATCTTTGAAAGTGCGCAGGAAGCTTCGAAAGAAACATCTTTTAATCCATACGTGGAAGAACTTGAGCGTTTAAATCGCCATAAATAATTTCACCCTGAACAATGAGGTCTTTATGACCTGAGTTATTTGAAGGAAAAAAACAAAGCAAATGAAAATTAGACCGACACAATCTTTTATCGATGGAAACAGAGCAGAGGCACTTCTTGAGAAGTGGGCTCCAGTTCTTAATTTCTCATCCAATGAGGTTAAGGCTATTAGCAATGACAATACCCGTTTGAACACAGCTATTCTTCTTGAGAACCAAGAGCAATGGTGTGAATCGAACACTGCTGGTAACGGCGGTGCTTTCGGTGGTGGTGCTTCTAACAGCAGCATCTACAATCCAGGCGGTAATACAATCAACAGTGGCGATAACTACGCTCCTGGTGATTCACGTCTACCTAAGATTCTTATCCCAATGATTCGTCGTACATTTCCTGAGCTAATCTCCAACGAGATCGTAGGTGTTCAACCTATGTCTGGTCCTGTTGGCCTCGCTATGGCACTTCGTTATACTTACAACTCTGATGGCTTAGGCGTCGGTGTTGACGGTAAAACGATTTCAGGTACCGTAGGCGGTGCTGGTAACCCTGTAGGGCAAACTGCAGGTTATACTGGTACTGTTGACAACAGAGAACTTGGTTACCAATTCCTAGATACCCGTTTCACAGGTTCGTCTTCACAAAGACTTTCTGGTGTAACTGGTGTATTTGATATCAATGCAGCTGATCGTGGCGTAGCCCAGATCTTGTCTGCGTTTGAAATTACTGGTAACATTCCTCAAGTAGAAGTTAAGTTTGAGAAATCGGCAGTTGAAGCTGGTACACGTCGTTTAGGCGCGCGCTGGTCTGTTGAGCTCGAACAAGACCTTAAGAACATGAACGGTATCGATATCGATGCTGAGATCACTAACGCTATGTCGTATGAGATCCAAGCTGAAATCGACCGTGAAATGATTATCCGTATGATCCAAGCTGCCCTTAACGGCGGTCAGGGTGCTGGGTATTCGTTCTGGTCTCCTGCTTCTGCTGACGGAAGATGGCTCGTTGAGAGAAATAGAGACTTCTATCAAAAACTTATCATTGAAGCAAACAGAATCGCTGCTCGTAACAGACGCGGTGCTGCTAACTTCATTGTTGCTACACCTCGTGTATGCGCAATTCTTGAAATGCTCCCTGAGTTTCAGTGGGTACCTGTTCAAGGAGATGTTGCTACACAACCAACAGGTGTTGCAAAGGTAGGTACAGTTGGTGGTCGTTTCTCGGTATATCGCGATACCCGTTCCGAAGTACAGAACTCCACAATCTACGGTAACGTAGGTTACGGTACTGGAAACGGCATTGAGTATGCTCTCCTTGGTTTCAAGGGTAGCGAATTCTATGACACTGGTATTATCTATTGCCCTTACATTCCTATCATGGTACAAAGAACAATTGGTCCGAACGATTTCGCCCCACGCGTAGGCTTGCTTACAAGATACGGTGTTGTCGATAACATCTTCGGTTCCAACCTCTACTACCATGTTGTTATTGTTCAGGGACTAGGTACAGCGTTTACGCCAAGCAATCAGAGCGTGTACTTCTAAACATTACGTTAGAACGACTTTTTATGCCAGGGGTGCCGAAGAGCCCCTGGCATTCCCCTTTTTATGATAGGTAGTGTTAATAAATAGTAAGATTTTCATCTCAATAGCATAAATAATGATATGCCTATTATTAGCTTTACATCACAGGTACTTTCAGCATACGGTCAAACACCATCCAATCTTTCATGGTCTATCTCTGGTGGATCTACTGCATACAAAACAGTAGAGCTCCTAACAGTTGGCACAGGACCAATTAATAATGCTTCTCTTAGTGCTAAACAAGTTAGGGGTGTAGTGTTTAACGCTCTTACATCTCCAGCATCTGGTACAGGTACATTTACAGCTGCTCTCTCAGCAGCAACTGGTACAACATTCAGAGTAGATAGAGCACACAATGGCGCGACGTTCGGTGTTATATATATAGATGGATCTTCTACACTATTTACATGTGTTACAGGTGCTAGTACAACTGCTCAATCTCTTACAGCAAATGGCTTCGATACTACATATCCAGAGATCAGAAGACTAGTTGTACTAGGCTATAAATAATATCTATTTTAAATCCAACATAAAGAAAACTCAGCATATTAAATGCTGAGTTTTTTTATTATACACTATATGCTTACTAAGATTTATGAAGTAGGCTCAGACATATCTGTCAATGGTGGCTCGAGAACTAAATCTGTATCAACGACAACTTTTGGCTCAATAACTACAGGTTGCGTAATTACTACTACTCCACCTTCAATCGTAAAGGTCTTTAATACACCAGTTTTACAAATAGGAGAAAGTCCATATCTTTGTAAAATATAGTTAGTTGTAGTTGCATAATACTCATGATCTTCAAACAGAGTTGCTAAATTGCCATCATCGAACAATGCTTGTAAGAACTCTTGAAGTTCATCATCTGGCTTAGACCAGAAGTTGGTATGAGCGCGGTTAAGGCATTCTGCAAATGAAATCAAAGAACGTACACATGTATCGCCATGCGCTTCGACTGCTGCTAATTGTTTTTGTGTTTTTGTTGTTAGGTTCATATTTTTATACCCAAGTTGAGATTGGTGTTCTTTTCCAAGTGTTTGTTGCGGTGCATACGTAGATGTAGTTAACGTCCCAACAAATATCACCAGCGTTACCCGTTGCTGTTGCGGATGCTGGAGTGCGAGCGGTGCGGACTCTTACAGTGTCACTATTTACGTCAAGCGCAGCGGTGGGACTCGTTGTTCCTATGCCAACCCTACTATTGGTGCTATCGACGTTAAATACGCTCGTTCCAGCAACATTAGTGACATTAAAAGCGGTGGTGGAGTTCACCAGAGGTGCTATGGTAAATGCGTTAGAAGCACCAACAGTGAACTTGACTGCGTTTGAAGCATCATAGCCAAGGCGAAATTGTTCTGTAGTCTTAATTAAGTGTAGTTTTGCGGAAGCTACTGAACCTCCAGAAACTATGTCTACTGCATAAGCACCAACACTTCCGAGAGCCATAGTGTGAGAAGCACCAACAAAAGACCTTGCACCAATAGCGATGGCGTTAGTTAAACCAGAAACCGTTTGAAGTCCACCGTCTGTGGTTCCTCCCGAGACAGTTCCAAGAAATACAGAATCGGTAAAAGTGCTAATGCCTCTGCCGACTCCACGACCAACATAAACAACACCACTCAAACCAGTTGCACCAAGTGCTGCGGCATCTCCAATTATAGTGTTGTAGCTAGTTGTTGTAATGCCTGTTCCAACACTATTTCCAATCAAGATGTTTGAACTTCCAGTTGTAATTCCACTCCCTGCACTAGCACCCAAGCCAAAGTTAAATGACCCTTGTTGCCCTGATGTTCCGTTGAGGCTTGATAAAGCATTTGTACCAACGCCGACATTAGCTCCGTTATACAATGTGTTAAAGCTAGTATTACCTGCACCTGTCCCAATGAAAGTATTGCTTGAACCATAATTGTGAGCAAACCGAGTTCCGTTAATCATGTATAGACCAACCGTAGATGTGGTTGTCGGTATGTTTATATTCCCACTAACGTCTAGCTTTTGTGATGGAGTAGCGGTTCCGATCCCGACATTGCCACCATTAGGCTGGAGATTGACATAGCTTGTCGTTCGTGTAGCATTAGTTGTGCCTTGTATTGTGATGTCATCAT
>Ga0181355_1001544_pt1 | contig 10171 bp, 15 predicted proteins | sample Fa13VDMM15DN_FD_130099 | JGI IMG/M metagenome (GOLD analysis project Ga0181355, IMG submission 130099) | Freshwater viral communities from Lake Michigan, USA - Fa13.VD.MM15.D.N | ecosystem: Environmental > Aquatic > Freshwater > Lake | place: USA: Michigan | collected 2013-09-23 | reverse complement strand
TTACAAGTAGTTCTTCTTGTCCTCCAAACTCTTGCACCCATGATAGCTTCACTGGCTTCTCTGCTGCCGCCCCCTTCTCTGCACGAACATGAGAGCGAGCCTCTTGGCAAGACCACTTCTCTTTCCTCGCCTGATCAACGAGTTGCAACACTTTACGGTTGTTCTCTTGCTCATCATCTGAAAACTTAGCAGTAGCGATCTCAACGGCTACAGTGGGACTAATCTCATTGCGTAGATGCGCCGGAATCCTCGCAGCGGCTCGATGCCAGTTGCTTACATGGCTATAGGACATTTTCAAGCTCGATGCGATCTGCGTCAGAACATTCTCATGCCCAGTTGCATACAGGTAACGGATGCCGTCTCCAGCGAGCCACATTCCCTTGCTTGACATATCAACACCGAGACCAATAGCAGCAGCGTAGTCTTCTGGTGTGGGAACAACGCCTTCCTTCGGCTTGAACTGAGTCATAAACTCACCAAAATCATAGCGTTCTGACAACTTGCTGTAGCCATTATCCAGGCGAGTATTCAGCGCAGCCTCAAGTATGGACTCTTCAGTTCCCTCTGCAAATTCTTGTTTAACAATAGTCATTTGCAGTTCTTTAGCATCAATCTCTCCACGATCAAATTGGATGATAGCACAGGCTTCCTCTAAGAGCGCAAAGTGATTGTTTGGAGCATCTTCATGCAACTCATCATCTCGCTCACAGATTGAGATGAGCTTTGATGCGGTTTTAATATCTACCTTGTATTTACCAGCAAGCATTTCCGAAAACTGCTCGCGTGTAATTATTCCTTTGGGTGTGTTGAATTGCCCTTTGAGCGTTGGTGTGTTCATTGCGTTACCTATTCAGCATCTTCCATGCCAAGTTCTTTGGCTATGATCCTCGCCGCTTCAGTTGACATCGACCGCCCGTTTTTAGTTGAGCGTTTGCGAAGTTCCTTTTTCACTTTGTCGGGAAGGATAACCCCTAAAACTGGATACTTTTTCATATAGTGTGGGGGCAGCGAGGAGAAACCATAAAACCTCGCCACCCCCGTTCCATGCATACCAAATTAGAAGTCCTGATTGATATCAGTATCCTTTGAAGTATCTTTCGCGTAAGGCACTGACACCTTGAGAGAAAGGAACTGCTTGCCAGCCTGACTGGTGCGGTTCCAAGCTGCGATTTCCCAGTCTTTTCCATCGACATTGATTTTGCCTTTGAAGTCTGGTTGTTTTTCGCTCTTCTTGACATGAGTCCAGAGAGCGCCTGAGTTGGTGTTATCGTATTCCGGCATATGTATTAGGGTTTGACAAGAGCGATCCATTCGCGGACGACTCCCATCGTTGTGTTTAGTTCGCCCAAGAATTTTTGAGCGGTTGCTTCCTTCATTAAGAAGAAATCTGTTGCGTTTACTGGGATTGTTCCAGCGTGACGGAGCGATGCCATGAAATCGTCTTGGGTGATGCCAGCTTCCATTAGCTTTTGGAAGAGTTGTTGGTGTCCATCTCCGTTAAACTTGGACTTCTCCTCGGTTTCCTTAGCTGGCTCTGTAACCTTCACTGCCTTCGCCTTGGGTGTCTCGGCCTTCGCTGCTGGTTTAGGTGCTTCCACGGGCTTCTGTGGAGCGGTGCGACCCATTGCAACTTCCCCATCATCGTCATCTGGGCAAATCATGGTGACTGCTTGGAGTGCGTAGCGTCGAGCATAGCTAATAAGCGAGCCGATGCCTTGCGGGTCATCTTTGACTGGTTTCATGTATGTCCGGCTACGAATCCACTGACCCGATGAGTGCATCAGTTGTGTTTCGACATAGTATCCACGCTCATCAGAGCTTGGCATCTGGACTACGCTTAGTTGATGCTTTGACAGAATGGGACGAGTTGCTTCCCAAACTGCCGCCAATGATGCGTAGTTTGATTTGAAAAAAGGATTGGCTGAATCCTTCGTTACTGTTCCTACCTCTCCTTGCGCTTTTGCTAATGCGGCTGCAAGTTCGCCGATGTTTTCGCTTTGTGTGTTCATGCGGTTTTTATTATAGTGATCTTTGATCTATGGTCAATAAAAAGTTTTCTTTTTTTTTAGACTTTTCCAATCGGCGGGACATAGCCATTAGCAAACTGCCAGTACTTACAGACATGTGTAAACGCATTGTAATTATCTGCAAGAGTCTTTTCGTCATACCATGCCTCGCCGATGCGCCCTGGTTCTGTTGTGGAGATGTAAAGATTCACGCCACGAGTAGCTTTCGCAACATGAGCATAGGCTGCAATCTGCATTGGCTCTTTGCTCCATGGCTTGACCTCGTATTCCGGCTTGGTCTTCCGGCTCTTGTAGTCCAGAACATACAGCACACCATCTTTTTCAATGAGTGCGTCTGTAGTCCCAGCATATCCAACCTCTGCATTGACCAAGCGCAGTTCGTGTTGAAGGAACTTGACTCGATTGTGATCTACCCATTTCTTCACTGGGGCTACATATTCTTCCATGATTGGATCGTATGGCAGTCCTTGGAAGTGATTCTCCAGTGCCTTGTGGATACTTGTCCCAAGATCGGCTGCATCTGAAACCTGCTTGAAAGCGTCCTCCATAATGCGAGCGCAATATGATTCATCATCCTCGCCTGGATTGCGGGGTAGTGTCATGCTTGCCATGAGAACCTGTTGTTGTTTCCAGCGATCAAGCTCCGGTGCGGCGAGGCACTTGAATATTGTTGTTACTGAAGGCAGCAAACCAAGTGATTTTGCATCTCGGAGCGTTGTGTGACGCATTCCGCCTTTGGATTTGTTTGGAACCTCAAAGACTGCTTTGCCTGTGAGATCGTAGTAGTGTCCTGATTCTTTCATTGTGTGTGTTATTTTGTGTGTTGATTGCAGAGTGGGCAGATTGTGAAGTCCGGCTTGGATGCCCGTTGCCAAGCGGAAATTGTGCATCCGAATGCGAATGCGATTAAAATCATAATTAGAAAATCTCTCATTTCAAAAATAGGTGGAGAATTGAAATCTTCAGTTCATTCCAAACGAACTGAGCGACATAGTATTCGCGTTTGATGTAAAGCCAAGCGAGCTTTAGGTGGTACATGGGATTGATATTGTAACACTAAAACTCTACGGGTCTATCAGAAAATTCGATCCACCAACGAGTGTCCATTGATGGAAGGTAATCGCACCATTCCTCCGGTCTTTTCGTTGTAACCCAGGTTTTGAATGCTTCACGCTCTCCACGCTCTTCACAGATGTCATACCAGTTGCGCTTCTTTTGCGCGAGGTTGGCGTTAGAGTGTGTTTTATATGTGTTCTGGTGTGATGGTATTGAATTAGGTGTTTCATCCTCCCAACGCCTTCCGTTTAGCCATGTCGCAGGGTGAGGAATAAATTGAGGATCAGTCCAGAGCTTCATTTGCTTTTGAAGGGATGGCATGACTTCAGATAGAACGCACTTCTGTTTCTTCCACGATTTCTCGGCATTGGTTTTGGAAACCTTGCGCGGGTAACTGGAGTAGAAAGTTTCAAAGTCCGAAGCTGCTGATTGCATTTCAATTTCTGTCTTCGCCCTGGCATCGTTTAATTCTACTTGTATTTTACTGTTCAAAACAAATTCTTCTCTTCTTTGATCACGCATAAGTATTTCATTACCATTAAAAGGTATTTCATTTATCAGTAAAGGGTATTTGTCTGCGGAATTTCCACCCTGTGGGATTTCCGTAGTGTGGAATTTCCCCAGTGTGGCATTCATTGCATAACGAACTTTTACATACCAACCATCTATCTTTTTTTCTTCTGTTCTAACCTTAACATCTTCAATAAATTTTGCCTCAACCAATTGATTCTTTGCTCTTGAAAACCTATCCCTCCCCCAGTCCAAAGCTTTCATTACATACTCTGATGTTGCAAATACATTTGAATTCTTCTGCCACTTCCTAATGTAGCAGTATAAAGTATAAAGAGCGATGCAGTCTCCTGGGTTTTGCATCTTTAGCAACCTATCTATCGAAGGCTTCGTTACTCCAATCAATATATCTTCGATACTTCCTTCTTGCATAGTATCGACTCGTTCATATTGCTCAATTTTGTATTCCATAATAAAGGGGGCCATCCCCCGCCACGGTAGAAGACCGATTGAATGTCGGGTAGAAATATTTCCGTGACGGAGGGATGATATATTGTTGTTTCGATTTAATCTTCTATTGCGTTCGTTTCTACGCGAACGGCTGTATTTCTACAGCGGATTGAACACTACACTGCCTGAGTGTAGAGTCAAGTATTGTTTAACGATACTTGAGAGTCCTCGTTTTATGTGGTTGCGAGGATGGTGTTATTCCTAACCAGATCAAGCCCTGCCAAGGGTTTCAATCCGCCACAATACCACGTTATTGCATCTCAAAATTCTAAAGTTCGTATCCGCCCTTGTCTTCTTCAAGCAGACCATAAGCCTCCATCAGCCTTGCTGTCGCTTGGTCTACCCAGTCCATGCAAGCCGTGTGATTAGGTTTCTTGTAGTCAGCAATCGCAAGGATAATATCCGTCTTTGCAGACTGAAGTGCAAGCCAAACCTTTTGTTCGTTGCTCATTTTAGGGTTATTTTTAAAAAGTATTCTTTTACTATTGTTTGGTATGGATACATTCCACGCTTCTCCCACCAATCTATTGGCTCACACTCGCAATCATGCACATGTTCTTTGTGAATATTGCATTTGTAATCTTCACAGGAATCGCAGGGTTCCCAGCATGGAATATTCTTTTTCAACCGTTTAGTTTCTCCAATAGTGTCAGAAAAGCTCTGGTTGCTGTTGCGGGGACAACTCCGTTTCCGAGCAATCGGAGTTCGTCCGTGCGGTTGTCAGTTTTAACCATCCACTCACGAATTTTGGCCAGTTCTGAATTACTGAGGCCGGACAACTCGGATATACCCAACCGAGATTCAGTCCCATGAGTTGAGTAACCCATTGGCTGTTCAATTTCGCTGCACTCGGAGGCATTGGCCCTGTCACTTTCTCGTTTTCGTGTAGCACTTGGCTCTGAATCGGCTTGTGTAGATTCACTCCTTTCTCGGTCTGCTGGAATTCCGCTCGCTTCGTCCATTGCTCCGTGTTCTCTGGAGGCTGGAAACAGAAGCTGTTCGGTGTTGCCCATGTCTCCACCTGAACCTGACCAAGTAGACCCAAGTCCTTCCCTCTGGCTATCCTTGTTTCCGCACTCTCCTGTCCACCCACTCTTGGAGTTGCCCATGTTTTCAGGTCTCGCCCCAAACATTTCTGGTTGCTCCCAATTGCCGTCCTCGCTCCCTCGATATGGTCGCTCGCTTGAGGAGTTGCCCATTGTTGTCTCCCAACTTGAGTTTCTAAATTCGGGAATCTGTTTTCTTTGTTCGCTGACTCTTGTGTTATTGTTGCTGCCATTGCACTGCACGATCTTGGAGTTGCCCACGATTTCGGAGTCGCCCCCACTTGGTTCTGAAGGTAGATTTGCTTGCTGGTATTCTGATTCTTCTCTTCCGCTACAGATGGTGTTCTCCACATCTTCTCCTGCTCCTCCATTGCTACCTTGGTCGTCAGGAATAACTGTTTGTTGATCCCCTGTGCCTTCTTTGCATCCGCTATCTGCTGCCACTTCACCGGATCCGCATTGACTCCCGGCCTGCTGTCCCCATCCGCTGATGGTGTTGGCCACAACTCTTGGCGGCTCCCATCCGTATTGGGGTTGGCCTGGGCGGCTGGGCCATGATGTTGCACCGCAATGTTCAGGCTCAAGAACATCTTTCCGCCACGCTTCTCCTTTGCTGCGGCATATGCTTCCGGCGTCCACTGCGTGTCCTGCGCTTGAGGTGTCGGCCAGTTCGCCGCATCCTTCACCACCGCAGTCCCCAAGTTGGGATTCTTTCGATTGCCTTGGGTCGGGCCGGAATCCTTCCAATCCCGCGCATTTGAGGTAGGCCATGATGAACACTCGTTTGCGCTGGTGGGGAGCGCCGACTTCAGACGCACTGAATATTCCTGCCGTTGCTTTGTAACCCACCCGTTCCAACTCTCTAAGGACATGGAGCAAAACTGGCGTTCCGGCTGGGTCTGCCCAACCTTCTCCAGTAAGTTTGCTTGAAAGGATTCCTTCGACATTTTCCAAGAAAACAAGTCCTGGTCTGCATCGTTTGATTCCATCAATGATGAATGGGAAGAGGTGTCTTGGGTCTTGATCTCCATCTCGCTTTCCAGCAGCGGAGAATGGCTGGCAGGGAAAACCTCCCGATACCAAGCTGACATCTTGAAACTCTTCCCAAGGGAATGTCCGTAAATCATTCCAGATCGGAGCCGGAGGAAGGAGTCCTGCTTCCATTTTCGACAAAGCATTTTCCAGAGCAAATGCCTCGATCTCGCAAACAGCAGCGAGTCGTAGTCTGTCTCCGAAAATTCGGTGGAGTCCGAGGTCGATACCTCCGTAGCCAAAGCAGAGGGAAATGTGTGAGAGGTTAGGTTTTTGGGTAGTATCCACATTAGTGTTTTTCTGGTTTATTGTTTAACAATAGCGAGCGTGATGTAGTCCTTGACGAACTCTTCTGCTGTGTCTTGATCATGGATCAACTTTAATTTGATCTTATCAATACCTCCATCTTGCCGATAAATTGTGACATCGTTACCTGCGATCTTAACCTCGCAGCCAAGGTGAATGAATGTATGTTTCATGGAAATCAGATATTGACACACCACTACATTTAGTGCAAGATATATTTCGCATGAACGCAAAACAACGCATAGAACAAGTAGAGTCAAAAATACTCTACCGCAAACAAGGAAAGCGATATATACAAGTCACAGACGATAACTCATACTTTGGGCTACAGGAGGGTTACTGGCTCGTTAAGATAGCACCAGGATGCACCAGCGTCCGGCAATGTGTTTATCCAGACAAGGCTGAAATCCAAGCTGCCGCACATAACAAGCAGGATAAGTTGATGGAAATCGTCCGCAAGGCTGGAGAAGCAAGACCCAACCCGATCAAGCTCACCAAGGAAGAACACAAGGACTGGCAGGCATTCATCAAGAAACACGGTGAGTCATTCAATATGCTCTGCTACCCATCACTCCAAGAAGTAACCGAAAAGATAATCGATGAACTATTTAAAAAGGACTAATATGGAAGACACGATGCCAGAATATGTGGGAGATTTCACCTTTCGTAGTATTCCTCGCCCAGAAGATGTCCCGCTGGAAGTAAATCACAGTCTCCTCGCACAATGCGAGATAGATTCACTTAGGGCTGAAGTGCGGTCTTTGGTATATAACCTCTCTCTTTCACAGGGTGAGGTTGCAAGGTTGCGAGATATGGTTGAGAACCCCAATGGATACTCAAAGTTCCTTGGCTTCCCATTCCGGTATCTTGACGAGTCCGAAGATGATTGCCGGAGGTTTACCTACCAAGTCTTCTATTGCGGACACTGGAGGGATGTGGGTATTTGCTCCCTGTCATTCAACCGAGAGGAAGCGATTGCAGAGATTATCAAAATGATCCATAGGGAGGGCGCGAAATGAGTGCCACCCCAGAGACAGATGCTGCACAACATGAAGGGCTGCTCAGAACAAACCCAATCCCATTGCAGGTCGTTACAGTCACTTTCGCTCGCAAGTTGGAGCGTGAGCGCAATGAGCTACGGGCTATCGTTCAGCAACGATTGGTTGCAGGAGCAACAATACATCAAAACGCTAACGATTTGGTGCGTAAAAACGAGCGAATTGAATCGGAACGGGCCGACCTCATTGGAGTAATCAAGTCTCTACGCAAGAACGCAAGAGAGGATGCTGATCGTATAGACGAACTGGAAAAAGCATTGTCTTATGGTAAGGGAGGCGAAACACTTCTATCTAAATTCTTAAAAGCAGTAAAAGATAAGGATACGATACAGCAAGAGGCAAAGCTATTAGTCAAACTACTTGTTCTTCAAATTGAGCATCCCGCATATTCAGTAGATGATGTTGTTGGGAGATTGAATCTAATGGCAGATGCAAAGAAATTCATAAATGAAGTGTAGAGAATGCGGTAAGGATACCGAGGTTAAGGACACTCGCGTTCTGACAACCAAAGACAATGTTTGTTTTGTCCGGCGTATTAGGTATTGTTGCAAGCAAGCAATCACACACGAAGTCTATGTTGAAGATAGTCCAATACCGGACATTTACAGAATGAAAAGAATTCGTAAGCCTGCCAAAAAAACAAAGCCCAAAAAGAAAAACCAATGGTTAAAAAACATAATGTCAAAGCTGGATTCGTAGGATGGATTTGATTCCATTCATTGGTCTTGAGAATGGGGAGATGAGAATATTCGTCTCTCCATTCAAGCTGAATAAATTAGGTGATATGCACATGAGAGGAAAAGAATTTCCAAAGTGTGTTTATTCGCCAATCGAAAATAGCGAATGCCTTGAAACTCTAAAAAGTATGGAACGCTATTATGCCCCTGTTAAGAAGAAGTAGGATGAACAAGGTGTCAGCAAGGCACTCTAAAGAACTCGTTAAGTATTCTCAAGCAAGGAAAGAACACTTCGCATTGAATCCATATTGCGAGATTTGTGGATGCGATGCTACAGACATTCACCACATGGCTAAAAGGGGGAAGAATCTGTGTAATAAAGACACCTTCTTATCAACCTGTAGATTTTGCCATACTAAATGCCATGACAATCCAGCCTGGGCCAAGGAAAATGGATACACGCTATGACCCAAAAAGAACTAATGCTGGCATTCCCAAACGCCTCACAATCATTTTTACAAGCCAATGCAACTAAAACTCACAGTCCTATACAGAACCCCGTCCCTAAACAAAACTATGCGCCAACACTGGGCAGTCCAATACAAGGAAAAAAAGCTGGCTTGGGACGCGCTGTTGGACGCATTGACGTCCGCTTCACTCTGTTCCGAGTCCGGTGTCTTGATCCAGACAACGCCGCAGCTTCCACAAAGAATCTACTTGATGGCTTGCGACACTCTGGACTCCTATCTGAAGACAACCCATGGACAATCCGCCTCCAAATCGAACAAGAAAAAGTTAAGTCCTTTGATCAAGAAAAAACAGAAATAGAAATTAATTATCCCATTGACTATTGGGAAGTAATAAAATAGATTACACATAGCTGGGTGCGTGTGTGCGTCCAGGCTTGTGTGTTCATGGTGGGGGAGGGGGTTAAAATCCTCTCCCCCTTCAGCATTTAAGCCTAAAGAACCCGGTCTTCCGCGCAAAGCCTCCAGCAATAATTACAAATTGTTTGTACTCTGCACCCGCTCTTTCAAGTGCAGCCTTTGCAGCAGGCCGCGATCTATTCATATTCTTAGATGCCTCATAGATGGAAATCCACCCATCCTTTCTAAGCCCCTCAATAGAATTAGTTTTGCTTTGGTCGAACAAACCCTGCCAAGCAGAGTTTATAGCGGCAACATCCACGGGTTTCCCCTTTTTCGTTCGCATATATTTACTGTTATCTGTGTGTCTGTGTAAAATCCGTAACCAAATCCTTGCGTCCAGGCAAGCGTTTGGCGTTTCGTTTTGGAATAGTCAGCACCAAAGCGCATCAACATACCAACTGAATATCCGGTAGCCCCATTGAGTGTTCTTGCTTGTTCTATGCCAGTGCGATGCACATGCCCCATAATGCAATTTCCAAATGTTTCTGCGTGATCCCTAATACTGGCTACGTTATACATAAAGCCGTGGATAAATTTTGTGCCTCCAATTATAGGATGTGACTGCATATCATATGGATATGTCCTGGCCTTTAGGTTCTTTGCAGTCTTCTCAATCTCTTGGATAACCAGTGTTGCAGCATGGGCCGCTAACGCATTAGGCGAATTGGCAAGCCTGAACAATCTGTCCTCATGGTTTCCGTATAGGATATGATTTGGGCGAAGCTCTTGTAGGAAATCAACACCAGCAGAAAGGTCTTCCGCTACTGATGCTGCACGATCTGCTGCATTTGGGTCATTCATTGCTCCAGAACGAGCCGCTGCTGCGTCAATGAAGTCTCCGAGATGGATGGCAGTATTTGGCTTAAAACTCTCCTTAAATCTAAGCACAGCGTCTCTGGCCTCTGGGTCAAGGTGATCTCCGCGAGAACCACTAACCCCCATCCCTTTCTTCCGTCGTCTACTTGTTGTCGCCCTGTTCTTCCAAGAGTTGAATCATCTGGGCCGGCAACTCCTCCCGTC
>Ga0181355_1001543_pt1 | contig 10172 bp, 3 predicted proteins | sample Fa13VDMM15DN_FD_130099 | JGI IMG/M metagenome (GOLD analysis project Ga0181355, IMG submission 130099) | Freshwater viral communities from Lake Michigan, USA - Fa13.VD.MM15.D.N | ecosystem: Environmental > Aquatic > Freshwater > Lake | place: USA: Michigan | collected 2013-09-23 | reverse complement strand
TGTATGAAGTAGTTAGTCCAGAACCAGTGAGTCCAGCTGGAGGATCTGATTTTGACATAGACAAAGAAGATGTAATGACTCAATCATTATTCGGAGTGAATTTTTTATAACCCAAAACCAACAGGAGGTGGCTATGTAATATAGTCATCTCCTAATTTTTAAAAACTAAATTTATGATAATAGGTATTAATGGCTACTCTGGATCTGGTAAAGATGCAATGGGTAAAATTATTCAGGAACTGCAGCCTGAAAAGAACTGGCAAATTAAAAAGTTTGCAGGTAAACTCAAAACTATAGCTAGTATATTAACTGGCATAACAGAAAAAAGTTTTGAAGATGAAAAGTATAAAAGAAGAAATCTTGAAAAAGCATGGTGGACCACTTGTAATGAAGGGGATCAACCAATGACTATAAGAGAATTTTTACAAAAGTTAGGAACAGATGGATTAAGAGAAGGCCTTCATCCTAATGTATGGGTCAATGCTCTGTTTGCAGACTATAAAAAAATTGTAGATTTTAAAACTTACAAGTATGCGACAGGTGATATAGAAAGCAGAGATGAAGAAATAAGAGGAATATCTCCTGCAGATTTAATTGATTATATGGATAATGTACCTGATCCAAATTGGATTATTACAGATGTTAGATTTCCTAATGAAGCAGATGCTATTAGAAAAAAAGAAGGTGTACTAGTTCGTATAAATAGGTTTGGTATAAAACCTGTAAATGATCATAAGAGTGAAACAAGCTTAGATGGGTGGGCTTTTGATTATATAATCAATAATGACTTTAGCTTAAAGGATCTTAAGAAAGATGCAGAAGAAATACTAAGTGACATATGTAACCCTAATAAATTAAGAATCTAAATTATGAAATGAAAAATAATAATTTAAATTTTGGAATAATTATTTTGTTAATTGGATTTGTAATCTTATTTTTGAGTCTTCATTTATTTGTTTACTTTTATTTTAGATAACTATGAGACTAGATACTTTTGGGTTTGATGATGTTTGTATCAAGGCATATGATCCTTTTAAAAAGGAATTGTTGTCTGTATACAACACTTACACTGAAGCTGCCCAAAAGACTGGTATATCTGTAAGAGTTCTCAAAATAGCAATAAGAAGTAAGACCAGAAGATTTTCTCCTTTATTAAAAAAAGAAATAGCAATACGAATTGCTTCTAAAAAATTAACATAAAAAAGGGGAAGTAAAATTCCCCTTTTTTTTAATATGATCCTCCAGGTTTCAACTGGATATCCCATTCTTTTCTAAACTCATCATTGAAAGCTGCCATTATAAGAAGAGCTTCTTTTGCAACAGGAAGAGCTCTAAATAAATACTTTAAAGGTTTTGCTTTGTCTATAAGTTCTTCGTTTCCACTTGCTCTACCATAAAGTTCTTCAAGTACATTACCAGTGAATCTAAAAAAATCTTCAGCAAGTCCTACAACAGGAATAGGATTTTTTACAAGTCTGGTAAATTCAATTGGATTAAAATAGAAAGCAAACTCGGAATAGTATTTCTTAAGCATTCTTGCTATGTATTTTTTAGTTCCTTTATTTTCGTCATCATCATCATCTCCTGCTGCAGAAACTACGCCTAAAATTAAAGCTGTGAATGCTATAAGAACAAGTAGTTCTGTACCCATAGATCTAAGGTTACCTATGTACATGTCTACAAATTCTCCTTCAGTTATAGTAAAGTCATCACCTTTTTCATAAGCGTCTCTCTTCATTCTTTCATAACTGTCTTTGGCAGACTTTACAGCATCATCTCCAAATCCATTTACAATTGATTTAAGCATGGTACCACTATTCTTCCAGAATCCCTGTGTCACCCATTGGTTCATTCTACCATAAGTCCATATACCCAGCTCATCATCATATTGTAATCCACCCACTCTATCCTCAACCATTTCTGGCATCCAGTTACGGAATTGCATAAGAGCAGAACCAAGTAGTGTAGTTCTAATAGCATTTATATCATCTCTACTGCTGTTACCAAGGACTTTCTTAGAGGCACCTTTAATCTTGTCTCTAAGTTCTCCGTATACACCAGCTTCTGTTTTTACAACACCTGGAATAGAAAAATTTCCTTTCTCATCAAGTTTTCCTATAGCCAATATACTTTCTTTTTCTTTTAATTCAGTAACCTCCTGCTCAATTTTATTTATCATAGCAGATCTTTCTGACTCTGAAAGATTATAAAAAGTATTGTTATAGTTATACTTTTCTTTTACATACGTAGATATGTCAACTAGTTTACCGTCTCTAACCATATTGTTTTCCATTATAGCAACTGCTATAGGATACTGTACGGCTTTATCAGAAGTTCTTTGTATGATGAATAGATTATCAGAATTAAGAATACCGTTTGTTGCAGAAAGAGATAGCTCATTTATAAGCTGGCTTTTTCTTCCTTCTAAAAGAATATTCATATAGTCAAGAGCAGCCATTGCTTTCTTATCAAGAGATGTCACTTTATATACAGCACTGGCCCATCCTTTTTTTGTAAAGAGTATTCCTTTTTGTGCAGCAAACAAAGCATTACCTGTACCACCCACAAAGTTGGCAGTACCAGATCCAATGTTCAAACCTAATGTTTTCAAACTGAAGAACCTAATTGCAGCATTTAATGTTTTAAGAAGAGAGTATTCTTTACCATCTTTAGAGAATGGGTTCTTAAAAGCTACATCATTAAACTTTCCGTTTGTTCTATCATATAGATAGTAGTTAACAAAATTTTCAAGAAGCTCTGAGTTTCTACGATTCTCTTCTACTTCTTTTGGTTTAGCTCCTTCCATAACTATTCTACCAAATCCATCTACAACCAAAGAAGATTTATTTTTTTCAACCTCTAATAACATTAGAGCATCATCTTCTATAGCAGCCATTGCTTCATAGTTATACATGTGAGCAGCCCATGTAGCAAACACTTTAAAAAGATCTCTAGATTTTCTACTGTAATCAACTTCTCCAGTTTCTTCATTCTTAACTCCCATATCATTTGTAAAATATACAGGGAGTCTATTTATAATCTGGCCTGTTGTAGGGTCAGTCTCTGGTGTGTATTGTGTACCACTATCCACCTGAAGATTTTGGAATGTTCCTTTACCACTGAATAAACTTTTAACATCTCCAAATACAAGCTGGTCCATTTTATCTTTCATAATTGAAGGAATAAAATGAGGTGAATATTTGTCAAGCATACCATTCTCTTCAGATTGTCTGATTAAACTTTGAAAGTAATCATACATTTCTTTCAATGGTTTATTCTCAGGTTTATTTAAAGTTTTCCATTTATCTGTAAACCATTTTTCATCTGGTTTTAAAAATCTATTATCAAGATTGGTAAGAGCAACAGCGTTTATTCTACCATTTGGTAAAATTACCCTATGGTTTTTAATCCAGTCTTCCATTTTCTTATATACAAGTTTGGAATTCTCTTTTTCATCAGAAGCATATATAACTGTTTCAAAAAACTCATCTTGTTTCTTTTCAGCAGCTTCATATTTTTCTTTATCGTACACTGTGTTTTGTGCAATCCACTCAAGATCATTTTCTTCAATTGCCTTTTTTCTTTTCTCATAGAATTCTTTTGAATAGGTGCTTAAGAAATTACCATTCCAATTTCCTTTTTCATCTATATTAAGAATCATTTCCATAGCTTTATCCATAGACATACCTTTAGATAATGCCCAGGTGCCAAAGTTTTTCTTTAACTCAAGAAGCTTATCTGAAGCTTCATCAAACTTAGCATCTCGTATACTTTGCACACGTCTAAGTAACATAGAGAAAACTCTAAAAGCTTTTTGCTTAATGTTACTAAGAGAAGAGAACCAACCCTTGAGAGTACCAATAGCTTGCTCTGGATTAAGAAGACCCATGATACCATTACGTTTACCAAGCTCAGCAGTCTGTTCTTTTCTAAACTCTTCAATATCAGATATTAGTTTAGAAGCTCTAGAAGTCATTAATAAAAACTTTTCATTTACATCTTTAAATGCTTGAACAGCTTTATCATCTTCTTTATCTACAGTGTCTAAAAGTTCTTGTCTTAATTCATAAAGAGTTACACCACTTTCACTAAACACTTTAAGGATACTTAATGCCTCAGGTATCTGACCTCCTCTTAAAGTTTTATTGTTGAGATCCTCTGTATATTTTTTAATCTGTATAGCACCAAGTTCTACAAGTCTTTCAATTTTATTACGAAGTTGTAAGTCACGAATAGCTGCTTTAAATTGAGCAAGCTCTTCACGCTTTTTAAATATTTCTTCTTTAGTGTATCTGTTTTTTTGATTTTCTATCTTATCATAGATGGCATATAACTTTTGTATTAAACCATCTAGCTGAGCATCTCCTGTACTTTCTGTACGGAGAGCAACAGGAAGAAGATAACTCTTTTCTTCTGGTATAGATTCTAAATCTAAGCTACCAATTTCAAGAGATTTTAAAGTACTAGGTTTTCCGTTCTTATAATTATATGATGTACCAATAGGTATAGCTCGTATCCTACCAAAGTTTTTAAATCCATACTGAGCTTCAAGAATGTTTCTATAAGCATTCAGCTGAATTCTATACATAGGTTCTTTATATGTTTTTAATTCTGTTTGCTTTTCGTATATCTCCTGGCTCTTCCAGTCATAAAGTTCTACAGTGCCATCTGGTTCTATTACCATTAAGTCAATAGATCCAGCTATCTGGGTTTTCTTATCAAAGATTTTAAACTCTGCAAAGAATCTTGTACCTGCTACATCATACTGATCTAGCACTTGTTCAATATATGTATTAAGAAGATTAAACTGAGATTGAATAAGCTTTGGTGTAATTTTATCTTGAACAGCTTTTCTTGTACCATCTGGGTTAGTCCAGCTCTTAACAATGTCTTGGATTTGTTCATGCACTATATCACCAAATTCAGCTTTTATCAAATCCCCTTTTTTTGCAAGTTCTTCTCTAGTATCTGTTCTAAATATTTTCTTTAACCATCTATCTACATATACAGAAGTTACTGATCCCTTTCCTTGTACACCATTGTAGTAATATATGTGTCTCTTTTGTTGACTACGTGGATCAATACTATTATCAAGAGTGATGCTGGCTTGGTCCTGTATTAAAAGTTGTACAGGATCAGTGAGCTGATAGTATTCATCATCATACTCTGTAAGATTTTCTTCTGAAAGATCTTCTGTATTTCCCATAAGAATTCTAATAGCAGATTCTTCAAAAGGATTATCTACAGATCTAGAAAAAATGTCTGTTATAAAGTCCCATAGCTTTTGCCACCAGTTGTATACATTTTCCAGATTCTTATCAGTTTCCATTCCTGCATCTATGTTTATAACATGTTGTGCAATCACTTTACCTATGGCTTCCTTCTTAATCTTGTCATAATTTATATCACCGTTTGGAAGTCTAAATCTTGATAGGTTCTTATATCTATCTAGGGTTTGTTTATACACTTCATAGCTCTCAATTTTATCAAGCATTTCTTTGTATAGAGGATGACCTTCACCAAGCATAGCTACAAAGAAGTGGGCAGCCTCTTCAGGAAGTGTGCTCATGTCTGCTTTATTCTCTACAACTTGAATAACTTTATTAAGCATATCTGCTTTAGATGTAGCATCTAGAACATTTCCATCAGCATCTCTAATAGTATCAAGTGTCACAATAGATACACCTATCTTAGCAAGGAATTCATACACTTTACTATTAATAAGCTTATTCTTTTCTTCTTGTGTAACCGGTTTCTCTTCTTTGGATTCTGTTTTATCTTCTACAAACTTATTTTCTTTAGCTTGTTCTGTAGAAGTTTCTTGTTTAACAAAATTCTTAAAACCTTCAACATCTTGTTTGTCTCCTAGTATATGTATTTGTTCTTTACTCGGGACAGCAAAACTTGTACTACCTTTGTCTTCACTAAAATTTATATATTTAAATCCAATTTCTTTATTACCTAATATTTCTTGAAGTTTTTTATTACCAGCTTTTTCCCCATCAGGTAAAGCCATCCTATAATTTTCACTAAAATATGGAGAGTCTTGAATAGCTTTATTTTTAGTTTCATTTATACTTTTTACTTCTTCAGCAGTTAAAAGTTTTCTATCAAGCAATTCTTTAAGCAATCCTCCTTTATCACTACCTAAAAACCACATTCCATCTCTAATAATTTGCAAATCTTTAATATTAAGAATAACTTGATTTAGTACATCACCTCTTTGTAAAGCTGCATTTTTAGAACCAAAATGTATTAAGGGTTCTTTTCTAACTTCAAATTGATTAATTTTTTGGTTACTACCGTGATAAACTATATCCTTCACTTGACTATCAGGAAATATAGTATCTAAGTATGCAGAGTATTGTTGTAGAGCTTGTTGTTTTTGTTGTGGGGTTATTTGACTTTTAGGTTCTACATCTCCATTTGAATTCCTATTTTCAATTTTCCATTTTCCTTTAGGTATTTTAACTTTACCTAATATTTTAACTTCGCCAGCTTCTCTAATTACTTTATTAGAAACATCTTTATCAATTTGAATAACCCAATATCCATTATCATAAATTTCATTTTGTTTAGCCTCATATTCCCATGTATTAATATCATACCCACTTTGTTCTTCTAATGTATTCCTTTCTATTTCATTTTTTGCACTACCATATTCATCAGCATTTTTAAGACTTTCACTCATAGAAACACCATACGATTCTAATCCTGCTTTTGCATATAAAGAATCTTCTCTACTTGTTAAATATAAATTACCCTCATCATCAACTTGGGGTTCATCATATTGCCCTCTATAATAACTATTATCATCTTGAACTAAAGGTTGTTTAAAACCTAAAGCTTCATACACTTGATTAGCTAGTTCAGGATTGGAATCAAACAGTTCTTCTACTGGTTTTGTATTTGCCAGTTGATAATAAATATGTTTTTCAAATGGAATAAAAGATTTTGGATTTCTTAAAACATAGTCTTCCTGGTCTTTGTCTCTACTAAAAAAATAAGGATTTGACTTACCACCTAATGACATCTTGCCTTCATATACAAGACTTGCTGGTATAAACTCTGAAGAAAAATTAAAATCTTTTTGACTAACTCCTTCTTTATACACAAAGAAATCTACAGCTATTACATTTGATTGTGTAACTTTTACTTTTTCATTTTTCTCATTATACAATTCAAAGTCTGTAACCCAACCGTTACTAAAATCATCTTTTCTTTCTAATACTTTAATAGTGTAACCTTCAGAAGGTATTAAATATGCATAAGTGCTGTAGGTTTTTTTATGCCATCCATAGTGAGCAGGTACTGCATTGTTAGGAATCTTTGGTAATACTTCGTTATTAAAAACGTCAAATGATTTAACTTTAAAATCTATATCATGTATCCCTTGTCCTTTAGGTCTTCTAATGTTTTCGGTTCCAGCAATAGCTAACGAACCAGTCATTTTTACATTTCTAGAAGAAAATGTATTTAAAATCTTTTTTGCATTAGGATTTTTTTCTAGTTCTTCCTCTGCGTTTAGATTAGGATTTAAATTTTTAATCTTATAGATGTAGTCTTTATTTCCTGATAAAACATTAATTGCTATATGGTCAGCTACAGATTCATTATAGAAAAATACATTAGACAAGTTTAGATTATCTAATATAGATTCAATAAATTTTAAAATGTTATCTAAAGCTTTTTGTAATTTATTTCTATCTAATCCATTAGCTTTATAATTTTTAACTAAAGATTTTGCTATTAGTTTACCAACAGCTTCTATTTTTACTTTGTTTTCATCTTTATAAAGAGGTAAGTATTGATCCTTAATATCATTGTATTCACTCCAGTTTGTAATGTTAGTTAATAATTCTTTTATATCTGGATGGTTTTCTCCCATCAATGATACTAACATGTGAGCAGATTCTTCTGGTAGTGTTTCTTCGTTTCTATTTTTTACATACCATATTAATTTATTTAAAACGTCTGTGGCACCTAAAGCATCTACACCCAGTCTAGATTTTAGTTCTTCAAATTGTCTAGTTTTTACATTAAAGTTCTTTAAAAAATCTAGAAGATAATTATCTAGTTCTTGAATAGCTGGATTAACTAAACCAGAAGCTATTTGTAAATATTTGTTTTCATTAACTTTAGCTGTACTACGACTAGGAACTTCTTCCATCTCTGCTGTATAAGAGAACATGTTGTCCAACTCTTTTTGAGAAAGTCCTTCTGTAAAGTCTTGTTCAAATATAGACTGAGAGTCTTGGAAGTATGCTTCGTCTTCTTCTAAATCTACAAATACAGTGTTACGTCTATCTTCTGGAAGCTTGTTAAACTCATGCTCCACATACATAGGACTTATCTTAAGCACCACCTGCATGTCACTAGTGTCATCTGTCTTTATAAGTACGGCTCTCACCTTATCTTTAAAAGATCTGTTGAGCTTAAGCATGTCTTGCTTTACATCATTTAATACATTATTACGTTTACTGTTATATTTATCACCAGCTTTTCTTGCTGAGTTTTTAATATAGAATGTATCCTCTGCTCCGTCCACCGGAGAGTATAGTTCCATGTTCATTCTCTTAGCAGCTGTCTTTACAATAGCTTTCTTAATGTCTGCTCTACAAGCTTTGGCCATATATTTATTTTTTTATTTTTTACCGGTACATTCTGATTGATCATCTTCTTTAGGAAGCTCATCCTGTATAGGAGCATTTGGCATATCACTCTCATCTTCTTCTGCTTCAAATGCTGTTTCTTTTAAAGCCTTGTTCCAAACATCAGGCATTTGTTCTGCAATACGTCCACCATCTTTTTTAGAAGTTCCATATATTTGGAAGCTGGCTCCTTTCTTAAGAAGATGTAATATAAATGGTGTATCCACTCCTGGATAATCACCCACTACAAAATGACAACCTTTTTCTATAGCTTCATTTATAGCATCTAATGTTTCCTTTCTAAGAGGTTTACCATTAAGCTGACTATTACGAGCAAGCATTATAACTTCAACCAATCCTTCATTGTAAAGATCCTTATTATAATCTGGACTTCCTAATTCAGTAAGACTTGTTTTACTTGAAGATGGTTTATCATTTGCCAACTCTACAATAGCTGCTCCTGCAACATCTCTCATTGCTTTATCCTTACCATCACCTTTTTCTGTTCCTTTACCCTTATCACTAAATCCTCCTACATAAAACCCTGGTACTGAAGCTGGAGCACTTTTGGTTTCTGCTTTTACACTAAGTCTATTTGTAGTGATAATCTTTTTTACACCTATGTTATTTGTAGGAATAATAGATTCTGTATTTGACCCCTTATAAATCTCAACCATTTTTACACCATCACCCATTTTATGTACAGGAACGTAAATTACTTTATCAGATTTTGCTCCTTGTTCTACATGACTTTTCTCAAAAAGAACTGTATCAAAAGCCTCATCAAATCTACCTTGCTCTTTTAGCATGGTAAGTTTTTTACGATCAGCTATTAAAATAGTTTTTACAAGATAGTCATTTACCGTGATAGCACTTCCTTCTTTAATAGCTAATGTTCCGTTCTCTACTTCAAGCCAACTTGGAGCTTGTGCTACCAGACTTCTATCTTTCCAGTTATTCTGGTGGAAGCTACGCCATACATCATCAACATCTATTTCAGGATTAGCTTTAAAATTATCAACTATGTTTTTTACAAAGTCTGAATAAACACTTGTGCTTAACACTTTCTTATAGTCTAAGTAACTATAGTTAACACCAGATTGTATAATAACAAACTTAGCTAAGTTGTCTACAAATTCTGCAAGCTCTGCATTTGCTGTATTTTTAGCATAGTCTTTTAAATCTTCTAATGATTCAATCATTACATTCACTGTATAAGAGTCCATCCTATTTCTAAACAAAGAAATATTATTCACCTTATTTGAATCATCTGCTAATATAGGAAGAAGTTCTTTTACAAACATGTTCTCTGAGATCTGAGGATCTGCAGACTTCTTCATTTTCAAAAGAGTTTTTGCTAGACTACCTTTACCTATCATCATCTTTTCATACACACTATTTAAACTTTCATCCTTACCTTTATTGTTTTTATAAGGAGTGGTATGTAGAATATAGTTGATAATAAAGTTTTGATACTTGTTAAGTAGATAGTTCATATCATCTTTGGTGGCAAAGAAGTCT